>Ga0307515_10008165_pt1 | contig 20502 bp, 8 predicted proteins | sample 17_EM_MG_FD_194513 | JGI IMG/M metagenome (GOLD analysis project Ga0307515, IMG submission 194513) | Populus trichocarpa ectomycorrhiza microbial communities from riparian zone in the Pacific Northwest, United States - 17_EM | ecosystem: Host-associated > Plants > Roots > Unclassified | place...
GCTACTTCTTAATTTTTATACTAGTCCATGTTTAAATCCTTAGATTATACTTCTTAGATTTTTCTTATCTAATTACTTTCTAGTAACTTATACTCTTAAATTATTACTATCTTTAGATAATTATATCTAATCAATCTATCCTTATCTTTGCGTAGTATTGCCCCTAATGGTTTCTCGTTATTTTATAGTTTAGCTTTTCTACTTAGCGCGTTGGCTCTTATATTCTCTATGCCCTTAATATACTAAATTTCGAAATAGTATTCTATAAGCATTTCTGCCTATCTAACCTATCTCTAATTAAGTTCTTTTATTATTAGGAACCCTATTAGGTCCTTATAATCCATTTTAACAATAAATAGTTTCTATATACCTTATAAGAATGCTCTTTACTTCTTAAGTACTATAACTATATCTAATAACTCCTTATTATAAATATTATAGTTTAATTCTAATAGTGTTATCTTCCAACTATAGTATTTTTTTTTATTATATTTTTTATTATATCTATTATATTGTACTACGTATAATACTACGCATGCAGCCTCTAGGCTATAGCGCTATAGTTCTATATACATAAATCCTTTCTAGGCAGCTTAATATATACTAGTAGCTATGTCCTAGTAGTTTATAAACCTCTAAACTAGAGGTTTACCGTTTTCTAGTAAAATACTAGGCTACAACAACTATTAGGTGGTATTAAAACAGTAGAAAAACGGTAAAGAAAACGGTAAAAGAGTCCTAACGCCTGCCCCTGTACTTTTTATAGTTTATTTCTATCCTTTTGCTCACTACTGTCTATTTACTAGAAGTTTAGTAAGAGTTACCTCCTTCTAAAGGTCTTACTTCCATTAGCCACTTTCTAGTAGCTATTTTTATCCTACTTAAAAATAGAAAGAGCGCCTTTCTTCCTTTCTCTGTACAAAAGAGCTTCTCTAAGGAGAGAGAAGAGCTTAGTTGTTTTTGCATTTCTTTTCTTTCTTCCCTATATAGTCTGCATTCTAGTAATAAGTGCTTAGAAGTCTGTATAGCGCTACAGTTCTTAAAGCATTTGCCTTCTTTATCTATCCCAATTGTCCTAAAAAAGGACTTAAAGAAGCCTTTTCCTAGTTTTAGTTGATAGAAAGCTGATTAGAGCCTTTTAGGATATTTATCCTTAGGGGCCTTAAGAGAAAGGGAGTAGTTTCCTCTAGAGATCCTAGTATAGTATTTTCCTTTATTTTTATTTTGTTGCCAATTATTTTTCCACTATCCTAGTATCTTTTCTCTTGCTGCTCTCCCTATGTAGGCTAGGGATGTATAAGAAGATTATACTTTTTTTCTAGAGAGACCCTTTTTAGCTAGCTTATTTGCTATTTCGTTTCCGTAGATTTCTAAGTGGCTAGGAACCCAGTAAAAGTTAATAGAGATACCTTTACTAGCTAGATAGGAGCAGCTTTGCGTAATTTTAAAGACTAGTTCTTGGCCCCCTGTAAGAGAACTAAGCTGTAATCTTTTAATAGCTACTTGGCTATCTATAAAGATATAGACTTGTTTTTCTTCTAGTCTTTATTGTTTTAGATATTTTAGGGCCCTATAGACTGCATAAAGTTCTGCGTCCATAATTTCCATATAAGGCCCTAGATTCCAATTTATTGCGTATTTAATCCTATTTTTCTCCCCTATTTTATATACGGCTGCTACACTTAATTTACCATCTTTAGAACTATCTGTATAGTATATATCTACTAGTCTTAAATGTTCTTATACAGCTTCTTCTTTACTACCCCTAGAGATAGAAAAGAATGCAGAAATAGGGGGAGACTACGGTTTTTGCCACTCTAGAGAGATTTTCTCTATTTTCCAATTTTGAATTAGTTGCTGGACTCTAGAGGCTAGAGATAGTAGTTAAGTTTTTGGCTATAGAAGGTACCTTATAGTAGAGTTTTTAGGGCTAAAACTAGAGCTAGAACTAGCTAGTTCATCCCTATCCTTATTAATCTCTTCTATATAGGCCTTCTTAACTACGTAGTTTTCTTTAAATTTTAGGATTCTTAATATATAGCTATTGCAAAGCTTTTTAAATCTAATTCTAGGAGGAGGAATAGAAGCCTCGATTTCCATAGCTTGGGTAGGAGATTCTCTAAACGCTCTTAAGACTAGTTTTAGGGCCTCATTTTGTAGAGATTAATACCTAGCTAGTAGGTAGTCTCTAAATTTACTTTTCCACCAGCATTGTATTCTATAGTCTGCTATAATAATAATATAAGCTATATAGAGCTACCGTAGGGCTTATAGAGATAGACCTCTTTATATATTACCTAGTCTTCTAATTAAATAGAAGGCTGTTTTTACTTTAGAGATTTTTATTTCTACATATTATTTAAAGTAAGCTTAGAGTCTAGAAATACCCCTAGCTACCTAACTAGGGGTTTAGGGGATATTTCTATATCTCCTAGCTTTAGCCCTTCTTCTATAGTGGTGCGTTTACTATAGAAGTGTATAAGCTCTGTTTTGCTAATATCAAAACTAATAGCGGCTTCTTTAGCTCTAGACATTAGCTTTTACGTTATTCCCTCTAGCTTTTTACAATTAGATTTGGCTGAATTTGAAGTAACTATAATTGCAAAGTCGTCTATATAGCTAAGGGAATAGGCTCCTTCTGTCTTTAGGCTGCAGATATTGCGTATATATAGTAGAAATAAAATAGGGGATATAGGCGAACCCTATAGTATCCCTGTTTCTATTTCTACTTTTTCTTATATTTGCCTATTAAAGTAAAGCTATAGCTTTCTATTGCTAAGGAAGGTAGCTACCCATTGCGTAAACGCTATAGGTAGTCCTAGTTCCTTACAGATAAATAGAAGCTGGTTCGCAGAGATATAGTTAAAGGCCCCTTTTACATCTAGGAATAGCGTAGTAGCTATCCTTTATCTACCTTTTTTCCTATTATTTTTAGACTGGATATTATTTAGAAGTAGTAGAACTGCGTTTATTACGGTCCGCTATTTTCTTCCTCCTAGTTGTAAGTCTTAAAGTAAGCTAGTAGTACTAGCTAGATATCCTAATTTAGTAGTAAAGATCTTCTCTAGAGTCTTTCCTAGGCAGTTTAGTAAGGAGATAGGTCTATAGGACTTTGGTAAAGAGTAGTCCTCCTTATTTGCTTTAGGGAGAATAACTCCTTAAGCCTCTCTCCAGATTTTTAGTTAATAGCCTAGGGTACATAGAATCCTATAGATTCTATATAGAAGATCTTCTATAATAGGGTAGGCCTTTTATAGGATTGTAAAGGATAGCTTATCTAGCCCTAGAGCTTTTTTATTAGAGCTAGAAAAGATTACTTATTTAACTTCCGTTTTCTCTAGTTCTGGCCATTCCTAATTACTATCTATAGTATAGTTCTTCCGCTCTATAGAGCTAGTAAAAGAAGGGGGTTTAGGAAATAGAGTAGTAATAAAAGCTTTATACTGTTCGATAAAGCTTTCTACTAGTCTTATAGTCCTATCCTTGCTATACTATAGACTAGGAATTATTTGTAATATTTTCTCCTTTATATATTTTAGGGCAGTAAAGACTTCTTTTCCCTGTGCTTTTTCTAGGAAGCTATTCCAGCAATTAGTTTTAGCTTCTCTTATTGCATAGAAATATTGATTTTTAGCTTCTTTATAGGCTTCTAGTCTTAAACTTCTAGTAGGCTGTTCCTCTTAAAGTCTTCCTAGTTTTGCCATTTTTTCCTTTTCTATAGAAGCTCTTTATTCCACTATAGTTTAGAGAATTCGCAGGTTCTAGATCTAGGAATAGCTTTCTTTACTGCTAGCTTAATATAGCTAGTAAGATCTACAACTAGATCATCTACTAGTGTACTTATGCTTTTATCCCTAAGTCTATACAAATCCTCTAAAGAGGCTAAGGGGCCTTTTTCTCCTATCTCTATATAGGGGTTTTCTCCTACTAGTTCTTTTAGTACTAAAACCTTTACTTCTAGTTCTAGTTCTTAGACTATCTCTATTAGAGAAGTAAAGAAAAGCTCCTAGTTTACCTTTTTTATAGAGAACGGAGTTTCTTAGAGAGGGTTTAGGTATCTTTACGTCTCTCTAGTAAATAGAGAAAACGCTATAGTTTTGTGGTCAGATCCTGTTTCTTCTATTATAGTCCAATTATTCCAGGTATTTCTTAAAAGTTTCCTAAGTAGAAGGCTAGGTCTATAATGGATTTCTCTCTTATATTAGATCTGTAGAAGGTCCCTTCTTACTTATTAGAATTTAGTAATTGGTAGTTATGTTTATCTAACCAATCTACTAGTTCTTTAGCCTCTCTAGTTAAGTTCCTAGCTAGTACGTTCTACCTTATATAGTGTAGGTTATAATCTCCTACTAGTATAAAGGGAAGGTCTATTTCTAGTCCTAGAATAGCTCTAGAGATAGTAGATCTACTATTTCTTTAAGTTCTAGAGTTCTCGTCTAGTTGTCTCTCGTTATAAATATTAAGCAGTAAAAATCTTTTAAATTGGCCATAGATTTCTAGTGCTATAGTATCTGTATCTTTATAGATATCCTCCCTATTTCTATATTATAGGACACTAAAACTAGTTTTCCTTATATAGATAGCTACTTTAGGGCGAATAGCTAGATTGCTAGGGAGGATAAGGTTAAATACAGGGTGTGGAATAGAGAAGTAGGATTCTTTTTGCCTATCTTTCCATATACTAGGTTCCTGTACTAGAATAATATCTATTTTTCTTCTAAATCCTATTTCTAGTAGGGTTTGTTGTGCTTCTTATCTTTTCCCTACATTATATTGTATAAAGGAGATTTCTCCTCTAGCTTTAGAAGCTAGGGAGATTTCTTCTTCTTCTTGTATAGAACCTTCTAAGTATACACTCATTGGTATACTAGCTTAGCTACTTTAAGAGACTGGCAGTCTTTGCTAGTAGTAAAGTGTTTTTCTTTACAATTAATGCAAAGGGGGGTAGTATGCTCGCAAGGCTTGCCTATTATATTATAACTTAAACAGGAGTGGTCTTTAGATAGGTGTACTGCTACACAAAACCAACAGGCCCTAGTAGAGCATCTATCTCCTATATGGCTAAATTTTTGGCAGCTTATATACTGTGTAGTAGGAGAGACTTCTAGGTATTTAACTACTTTAGTAGCTACCCCTATAATTAGGATTTCCTTCTACTTAAGGATTTCCTGTCTTTTCTTCTTATTTTCTATAGTAAATACTATAGAGCTAAACCTAGTTTGTGGATCGTATTTCTTTGCCCTAGAAGAGATCCATCTAGGTAGTCCCTGTATCTTAATAGGGTTAAAGGTCTCTATTTCTTCCTTTAGAAGTTTAGAGCCTCCTTCTCCTAAAAAGGGGGGAATAGGGACGCTATAAGCTACTATCTGGGCCCAGGGCTCTAGTTTTTGTTCTCTTTTAAAGGAGAAGTAGCTAGACCAGACTTCTTTATATTTAACTAAAAAATCTATATTATATTCCTCTGTTATAGTAAGGAGAATATTTTACTTTTCTCTAGTTCTAGCTATAGAAGCTAAAACTGGCTTCCCTATTTGCAATTTAGACATAAATCGTTAATTAATTATATTTTATATAGAGAAGATGTCTAGAGGCTAGTCCTTTTAGTTTGTGACTAGGACTAGTCCTCTTTCTTATAGCTACTTCTTTTTCCCTCTAGTAGAGGTAGGGCTTATAGAACTAGTAGTGCTACTAGCTACCTTACTAGTAGGGGGAACTAAGGAGGCGGGGGGTAAAGAAGAAGAAAAAGTGGTAGAAGAAGGAGGAGACGGCGATAAGGAAGAGAGGCCCTTTTTTAACTTTTCTGCATAGGTTTTGGGGGCTACCTCTTTGCGGAGGGCCCTTACTTCTTCTACTAGTCCTTTTAAGATATCTGTCTCCTTGTTTTCCTTTTCTATTTCTTTTATAAAAGGATTTTCTCCTACTATAATTCTTTATACGTCGTCCCTAATTTGTTTGACTTATTTCTTACTTTCTCCTTCTAGCCTTAGATAGGCCTAGGTTAGGCTTTCTAGGGCCTTTTATAGAAATTGTTTTAAAGAGGGAGGGGGGAAGTATAAACTAGCCATAGAGGACCTCATTTTTGCTAGGTTTCTTTTTAGGTTTTAGCTGTCTTTTTTAGGAGATAATAGGGGGTAGTTTCTTTTTCTTTGGTTCTTTATATAAGGTAGAGACGGTTTATTTACTTCTTTTATGTCTTTGTCCTTCCTAGATGGGCATAGAGAGGATAGAGAAGAACAAGTAGACGAGGTAGATGAGAGTTCGTTATCACTTATCTCTATAAAAGGCTTTGTTTTAGGCTTAGTAGCCTTTACCTTTAGCATTTTATATCTTGTAGCTTATAGCTTATAGGGGGGGTTCCTAGTTTTTTTAGTAGATAATAACCTCCTTAGGTCTCTTATCTCCTAGCATAGAGGTAAAAAAAACTAGGTAAAAAGCCTTCCTAGTTTTTACTATCCTTCTATATATCCTTTTTCCTTACTAGCCCTACTAGAGAGCTTCTAGGGAAATTAGAGTAAAAGGTAGTAGAAAAACTAGGTAAAAAGACTATAGTAGTTATTTTCTTCTCTATTAGAAGTAGAAAAAACTACTAAAAAAAAGGACTTGTTAGGCTTTTACTAGCAAAAAAGCCCAAAAAGGCAATCCTTCTCTTACTAAAGAAAATCTGACTAAAGGAGATATAGAAAAATACCTACACCCCCTATTTTATTAGGCTTTTACTTTCTATAGAAGAAAAACCTAGGAAAAGTCTATGTTTTAATATTTTGGTGTTCCTACCCCTGCCTCACTTATAAGCTAAGACCACCCCTTAAGAGAATTTTCTCTTAGGTAAAAAGGGGGGAAAGCCGCAAATAAATCCACCTCTAGCTTGCTAGGCAGTAGGAATTAGGTCTTAAAAGTTAGAAAATTGATTGTTTTTAATAGGAGTATAGGTATGCGTAAGTTTCAAAGTGCGGCGCTACTTTTTAGTAAGGTTGCATATGCGGTAAAGGTTAACTATAATATATTACTAGGTGCTATACGTTCTTATACCTCTATAGTAAATATACTCCTAGTGTAAAGTCTAATATATCTGTCTTTATAACTATATCTAGTCCTAGTTAATAGATTTTAAAAGTCGGCTCCTAGGTAAACTTCCTCTTAAGTTTTTAGAATAGCTCCTTTTACTTATTTCCCTATACCTATAGTTCCTCTTTCTTTATTAGCTTTATAAATGGTTTAATACTTATTAACTATTATACTATAAATCTCCTATAGTAGTTGCAAACCCCTAAAAATAACCTTAACTATATTATATTCTTTAGTTCTTACTAACTTACTATAGCTTCTATTTTCTTTAGGTCTATACTAATATAACCTAGTTTAATAATAAACCTAATAAAATCGGTCTTCTTTATAAAGAACTCGTATTTCTTAATTACTACTAGCATCTATTTCTCTTATAGTCTCTTTAAGACCTATTTAACGTATTCTCCGTATTCTTCTTTACTTATTAAATAAATATTATTATTATTAAGGTATGCCATAATAAACTCATTAAGGTATTCCTCTAATATACTATTAATTCGCTTTTAAAACGTTACTAGTGCGTTTATAAGTCCGAATTATATAACTAATAGTTTATATAGTCCTTCCTTTAACCTAAAGGCTACTTTTTATTCGTCGCCCTCCTTAATCCAGATCTAATAGTATGCCTATCTTAGATCTATCTTTATAAAGATTTTTACATTACCTACCCTATCTTAGATTTCGCTAATTAAGGGTAAAAGATACCTATCCTTTCTAGTAATGCTGTTTAACTATCTATAGTTAATGCATAGCCTAAGTTTTCTATTCTTCTTTAGTACGAATAGTACTAGATATCCCGCTAATAACTATAATAGTCTCAGATATCCCTTTTATAGATTCCCTTAGATAAACTCTTTAAGTACTCTTAACTCTTCTTTAGTTAACTTATAGATTAAAAAAAACCTTAAACTCATTCCTAGCTCTAATTCTATTTTATAGTCCCATACTATATATTTTAACAGCTTTTTACTATACTTATAGTATCTCTTTAGTAGATAACTTAGGCTCTACTTAGTACTATACCAACTTAATCTATTATTGCATTTTGCGCCGTTAAGTATCTTTTATATTAACTTAACCTATAACCTAATTAATCTTTAGATTATATTTCTATAATTAAGGCATACTTAATACTACCTTATCCTTCCCTAATAGTAGGATATTAAAAGACATCTTAATTTGTCTCCCCTTAATAGTTATCTAAATAGGTCCTATTTTAAGGTTAATAACGCCTCCTCTATAGGCTATTAGATCCCCTAAAATTATAACTAATAGATAAGGGTACTCCTTCTATCTATAAGGTAGTCCTATTCTTTTTACTACTACTAATAAGATGTAGTTCCGTATCGCTCTACTATCTACTAGTACTTTAAACTATTAATCTTACTAATTAACTCGTAAATTTAGGTATTATTCTTAAATTCCTTTAAGGGTCTAAGGCTTTACTACTAGCTCCCTTTGGTCCTATAGGTTTCTACTTTTCCTAACTATTAGCTGCTAGATTAGTCCGCCTTTAGCTATACTTAATTTACTTCTTTTCCTCTATATACTATAGATATGTATTTTCTAGGCATTCTCACCACTATTATCCCTCTAGGCATTCTTCTATAAGGAATCTTCCTAGTTAAAGTATTAAGTCGCCTAACTCCTAAATTTCTACTAGGTACTAACTAAATATATACTTAGTATCCTTAAACCTTTTTTTATCTAGTACCTAATATATCCTTATAGGGTACTTATAGTATAGTGGTGTAGATTAGACGTCGCCTACTGTCTTAGCAATTTCCTATATTTATAGAGCCTTCGGCTTTCTTCCTTCTTACCTTACCTCTATATACATTACAACTTTACCAGTTACTGTAAATATACTCTTTTTTTTCTTTTTTATTAACTGTTTTACTAACTAATTATAACTAACTAACTAACCGACTAACCAACCGACCGACAGACAGATAGACAGCACTATTATAGTGGGGTAAAATGGCTCACGCCTAGTACCTTGGCATTTTCCTATATTTATAGAGCCTTCGGCTTCCCTCCTTCTTAATATTACGACCTACTGGAATACATTCTTTCCTTTCTTCTTACTAACTACTTTCCTACTAATTAATTACAACTAATGACCGACTGACAGACCGACAGATAGACAGCATTGTGACTTCCTATTTAAGAGGGACCGCGTACACCACCATATATAGTATTCCGCGTGGGGATAACGGCAAGCTCTTTAGATTAGAAGTCGGGCATTCTATATACAACTATATACACACAGAAACATATTACGACTATAGAAGAACCGCCAGCTATAGGAGAATAACTAGCTATAGAAGAACGACTAGCTATAGAAGAACCGCTAGCTAAATAGATAAGATAGCAGAACTAAAGAACTAGAGAGCTAGGCAGTATTAGACAATAAGGGGAACCAGGTAATCCCCAAATAAAAAGACAGCGGAAAAGATAGGACAGTTAGACTTAACGTATAAGCTAAAGAGTGGTAATAAAAAGCAAAAAGGAGTAGTAAAGGTCTTAGAAAGTTATATATAAGGACGTTAGGCGAACCAGCGAGCTAATTAGAAAATGTTAACCAGCGGTTAGAGTTATCCGATATATCTACTACCCGCGTATAAGCATGGCTAGAGCTTTATTAAAGATGCAGAGATAATAGGTAGCTAAGGGCTAATAAGATCTAAGGCATCTGGCGGTAAAGGAAGTTAGCGCTGCTCTTTAGGAATAGAAGAGAGAATACTAAGTAAGGTTGCAAGTATACGAGATTAGATCTGCCTTTAAAAGCTTCCTATTCTGGCTTAGCTTTATCTTCTTTTAAGTTATCTAGATTATATTAGCGGCAGCTCTAGAGGCGTTCTATAAGGAAGTAAATGTAAGTAAAAACCTAAGGCTTAGTAGTACCCTACTGTATAGAATAACGGCAGGCTAAAATAAACGGACGTATTAAGACCCAGTAACTATAGATAATAAAGACTCTGTACTTTCTTAGGAAGAACCCCCCTTAGGTATTAAGAAGTAGGTGCCCTCCAATAAACAGCTATCTAGGACACCCTTACCTTAGGCAGCAATATAAGTAGATTAGCCGCAGTATCTACCTATTTAGGTAGTAAGGGAAGTACGTCACATATTCGTTCTAACGGTAGCAATACTAGATCCTTTTAGGTAAGGGGTTTTACAATTTAACGAAAGGAATATCTTTAGGTTTATTAAGGACTACGAGGGTATATATTAAAGGTATTATATAGGCAAAGACCGTAGACTTGCGTGTCTCCCTAACTATTGCGAAGGCTTATACGCGGAAGCTATTTAGATAATGCCGGAATTTAAATAGGACGACTAGAGCCGACTAGTGACTAAACTCTAAGCTAAATATCGAGCCAAGGACTACTACCGACGTATAGAGATAAGAGACTTCGTAGAAGTATTTATTAGGAAGCTAGCGGAGTAGCTAGGCGAATTACATCACTACGTATAGGACTTTACTATTATTTTAGCTAAAGCGGTAGCCGTAGGAAACCTTACTAAGTAAAAGAAGGGGCGGTGGTTTATGCGAGGTCTCCCTATTAAATACCGTAGGCATATAATAGAAAAGATAGGAGCTGTAGTAGACGAGCCTAGAACCATTATTTTTAAAAGACTAAAGAAGGCCGTAGAGTTAAGGATAGTAGCTATAGAGGGCGCTAAGCAAATAAATATCCTTTTAGAAGAAGACGCCCTAAATATCTAGCTTATATAAGAGCTACGGCAGTAAAGGAACGAGATTAGTTATAGAAGAGAAGGAAGACTTCTTAACTTAGCTAGGCTAGGTGCACACAGAGGAGCCCTAATGCAGTAGTAGTTACCCGCTATAAAGTAGGAAATGGGCGAAATAGGAAGCTAGCTAAGGAGTCTAAAGCCGACCAAGACGGAGCTTGCGGCAGCTGCACGGTTAATACCGTTTCTTAATTAAATATAGATGTATTTTTGTATTTAAGTTAAAATAGTTAGAGCTTTTAACCGGGCCGACTTTCTACCTTAATTAAACGACTGAATAATTAGTTGCACGTTATCGCCGACTAATTAGACAGTCTTCGGCCAGCAGTTAAGGCAGCTATATACGTATATATATAGATATAGACGTAAATACGGACGTAGAATATATAATATAGAGCTACTAATGCATAGCTAGATATATAGCTAGATATATAGCTAGATATAGGGTCTAGTATAAAGCTATAGGCAGAGCCTTAACTAAGAAGCTGTATATAATGCAGACCAATACAGAGCTAGATATAGAGTTTTAATATTAGACAACTAGCCGAACAATTAAGTCGGGTTATAGCCTCTACCATCTTAATCGACTGCCCTACTACTACTACCGCTGCTACTGCTATTCCGTCCGACCGTTTTATCCCTACTATCTTAGCTAACTACTCTATCTCTACTATTCTAGATCTATACCATTACTAGATCTACTTTACTACTAGATCTGCTCTAGGCTTACTACTCTTTTAACTATCCTATTCCAACTGCCGTCCTAACTATTCTATTCCGCTATTCCGAATGTTTTACCGCTGCTATTTTAACTAACTAATACCGCCTAACTGTTCTGACTGACTTGTTCCGTTCTACTATTTTTACTAACTATTCTACTACTTCTGCTACTGCTACTACTACTACTGTTCCGACCAGCTATTCTACTACTGCTATTCCACCGTTCTATTCCACCGATTTAACTATTTTACCGCTACTATTCTAACCGACTACTGCCGACCAACTACTACTAACTGATATATTACTAAGTGCTCTATTATTAGAAGCTTTACTACTAAGTATATTTTACTACTTGCTATACGGACTAAGTTCTTTTACTAACTATTCTGTTACTTACTATTCTGCTATAGACTGTTCCATTTTATTTTATAACGCTAAGTGTCTACTTTTATTACTGTTTCTACTACCGTTACTATTACTGCTGTTACTACAGCTACTACTATTACTACTATTACCGATGCTATTATTATTTCTAGTTTACTACTATCCTAGTTGCTACTAGTAGGGAGATTAGATCTTAGCTATGGATAACAGAAGGTCACCATAGAATAGCTCTATAGGAGGGCTAAGGACGAGGTTATTTACGGTCTTTTAGGGATATAATTTCCTTTTTCTATTCTACTTTCGCTATACTTTTATTTGGCTATTCTTCTATTATATAGAACGTTAGGGGACAACGTTCTTAGTAGGGGAGGTATGTAGTAGGGTAAAATAGCTCACGCCTAGTACCTTGGCATTTTCCTATATTTATAAAGCCTTCGGCTTCTCTTTTTTTTTAATATTACAACCTACCAGAATATATTCTTTCCTTTCTTCTTACTAACTGCTTTCCTACTAATTAATTATAACTAACGACTAACTAGCAGACCGACAGATAAACAGTATTATAACTTCCTATCTAAGAGGGACCGCGTACACTACCACACTATAACTTTCCTATCTTAGAGAGGTTGTACCTTCCCATAATAGTTTCTGTCTTTAGGCACTTTATATATATTATACGTATTATCTATATATATAATCTATGCCAGTATATAATATACTAGGTGTTTTAGGTTAACTCTTAGCTTATTACCCTCTTTAAGTTTAAACTTATACCGTATTAATCTAGGTATTACCGTTTTATTTACTAGTACTAATACCTATATTATCTCTCTTTAGTCTATAGCCTGTTCTTCTAGATTCTTTAAGGTTATAATTAATACCCCTTTAATATAGCTTATTTGCTTTTCTAACATTACCTAATCTGCTATAACTTTCTTATCTAGCTATAGATAGAAACTTTCCTAATTATTATCCTTTCGCTGCCTATACTACTTTTAGTATATTTTAGTTTAGTAAGCCACTTAGCTCTAAATATACCTATCCTTAACCTATTAATAATTTTTCTTATAGGTTTTCTAACCCTTAGGTAACCTAGCTTCTTTAGCTCTTAGTTCTATTTTTACTACGTAAAGATTCTTTCTTTAAATTCTTATAAGCTTTCTCCTAGCTTATATCTAGCTAATAGATTCTTAAAGTCTTCCTACTTCTTAATCGCTGTATTAACTCCTTAATCTTTAGGCTAAGCACTATATTCTCCTAGGATTGCTATAAATCTTATTTATTCTTAAAAATCTTAATCTCCTAAAAATCTTTATCCCGTACTTATTTATTTATCTTTAAACTAAGCCGTTACTCTACTCTATCGGTTTTTATTTATTATAGGTCCTTAAGCATATCTTATTTTATTTTAAGAATCTTAAGCTTTTTTTATCTTGTCTTAAGAATCTTAGGCCTTTAGCCTTTTACCTTTATTAAATGCCGAAGTGGCTCGCTATCCTACTTTTTTTACGTCGTATAAGGCGAGAGATATTATATCTAGTAGTATTATAACTCCTACTACTAAACCTTGCTCTATAGTAGTCCCAGTCTCTACCTCTATTATTATATTCTTAAGGTCTATATACTCCTAGTAAGCTGCCTTTACTACCTCTTCGCCATTACTAATAGTCCAATTATCTTAATCCTTAGATTCTATCACTTATTAGTAAAACTAATCTGCTAGAAAATTTCCTACTAACTTTTAGCTAAATATGCCTCTTAAGTCCTAATCTAGTTTAAAGAGTTAATCTTATTCTTTATCTAACTCTCTTATACCTTAGAGTTCTTTTAACTCGGGCTCTTATAGCTAATAGCTTGCGCCGTACTTAGCGTCCTTATAAACTTAATATACATTATTATTACAAAATGCAAAATAGTTAATTAAATATTTTTTTATTCCTCGCAGTATATTATCGTCCCTCTATATATATATATTGTCTACTAGTCTAGTTCCCTTTACCGCGTAGTTATACTAACTACTTTTACAGTCTCTAGCAAAATAACCTTATTTTCCATGGTTTATGTAAGCCCCTTCTTTATACCACTTATCTTACTATAAAGTCCATCTAAACGTCTTCTACTGCTAAGATTTTTAATTTAGCCTCTGCTTTCTAATCCTTTAATTATTTAGTCCTTAACCTCTAGGTTTTTATAGTTTTTTATTTTACTTCCTAGATTCTTTAGCACCACTTAGGTCTATTAGCTTTGCGCTATACTATAATTTCTAATTTTACTTTAGTTGTTGCGTACTCTACGCCTTATATAACTATAAAACTCGTTCTTACCCTCTCTTAACTTATTCCCTTTAATAGATCCTATTATCTATCTTAATTACTTAATTAATTAGTTTTCTTAGATTATCCATATCTTTTATTAGAATAATTACGTCCTAAACTTTAGCCTTAAGTCCCTATTTATATTATACTATAAGCGCTTTATTATTCCATTTAACCTATATAGCCAATATTTAAAACTATATTATATATTTAATTGCTAAGGTTTACTATATTAAGTCCTATAGCTTCTTTTCCGCTATAGTTATCACTTTTAGGTCTCTAAATATCTACATAAGTCGTTCCGTAAAGCCGTTCCAACTAGAAAACATAAATCGTACTTTATAATTAGCGGTGTTTATTCCATTTTCCTATATCTCTATAAGGTAAAGTTTAAACCATTTAAGTGCCTTTCCTATTAGGAATAATCCTACGTACGCTACTTAATCCATAAGTATTATTAGTTTTACTCCTTCCTATAAGACTTTAAAGTACATTTATATTAGGAATCCTTTAAGTTTTAATCTCTTTCCTAAGAATTGTTTAATAGATAGTAACTTAACCTTAGCTGCTCCTATCGCATTAATCCTATTTTTAAATATTGTGTTATTATCTATTAATTAATTAACTATTTCTTATAACTGCCCAACTGTAACTAGCTATAATTCGGTGTCCCATATACTAGTATCTCCACTTATTCCTAATATAGTCGCTACTATTAATGGTATTATAGCTACTACTTTTAGTGGTATATTATTTAACTTCTTTTACTATAACCTTAATAGTAAATATATAACAAAGCCTTATAGGAAATACTACGATGGACTTGTTATTAGGCTAGGTATATAGGTATAGAATAGTTAACAATATAAATATAACTAGTGGAGTGGTTACCTAATAGATTAACTCTAATTATATTCTAAGATTTACTACAAAGAAGAGAACTATCTAGGTAGGGACTGTGGTCCTTTAAGTATATAACACTGCGCCTAAGAAATATACTAAGTACGCCGGTACGTTAGTATATTGGTACGTCCGCTATATTTCCACGTTCCTACGTTTCTACGTTCCGAACTTATAACGTAACTAGCTACGTAACTCGGCTACCCCTTATTCTATAGCTTAATTAGTCCTAGCACCTCCTATACTATCCTAACTAACCTATTTATATCTCTCCTTAATAGTGCTACTACTGCTAATATAAGGTCCGTAATAACTACTACCGCTTATATAGTAAGATTGTTCTTTATATAGCTTCTTCTAGTATTACGGCCCTCCTACTACTTAGCGGCCGTACTACTAACTTCTATTTTTAGATACCTATCGATCTATATAAAGAGTCTACTTATAATATCTCTAAAAGGTTAAATCTCGCTAAGCTTCTACGTTATACCTCTCTGCTTATTTAGGATAAGGTACTAATATAGCACCGCTACTACTTTAAAGCCGTATACCGTATACTTACGGACGTCCGTTTTAACAACTCTACCTTTAATAGACTCCCTACTATTTTAGGCGGCGACTTTATTTAGATACTGCCTATCGTCCTATAGGGGAACCACGTAGCCATTATAGGTGCCTGCCTATAGCGGTTATTCCTCTAGCCTTCCTTCCGTATACTATCCCTGCGGTTAAATATATATATCCATTAAGGTAAGATAAATTAGTAGTTTATAGCTTGGGTATAAGCCTTATCCTACAATTTAGCCCTAGCTAATAGTATTATTATTCTGCCTGGTATAGCCCTGTTCTAATTCTAGGAACCCTTTTACAGCTATATATACCCTCTATAACTACTTACTTAGGTATATACTACTCCTAATACCTTCTACAATTGCGCTATTCTAAGTATTTATAATAATACTATAGCTAAGATTAATAAGGCTATCCTTACGCGGCTTTACAGCTCCCTAAGTACCTTTTATTTTATAGACTCTGTAGAGTAAAATAGAGAAAAGTGTTACGGACCTTATATCGGCAGTAGTGCGACTACTAAAAATAGATATAAATGGGCTAGTTAAGATAGTACGGGAGGCGCTAGAACCAATCGAGCTATGGGATAAAGGGTAGCCGAGTTACGTGGCTAGTTATGTTATAAGTTTAGAACGTAGGAACGTAGGAACATAGGAACGCGATATACTAACGTACCAATGTACTAAACCCTTTTACTATGGGGAGGAGTTATATATTTAAGGACGTATGGTCTCTATAGATAGTTTCTCTTCTTTATAGTAAATTTTAGAATATAATTAGAGTTAATCTATTAGGCAACCACTCTACCAGTTATTATTACGTTATTGACTTTCTATTTACCTATATACCTAGCCTATTAATAAGTCCACCGTAGTATTTCCTATAAGGCTTTATTATATATTTACTACCAAGGTTATAGTATTAATAAAGTTAAATAATATGCCACTAAAAGCAGTAGCTATAATAGCGTTGACGGTAGCAACTATATTGGGATTAGGTAACGACACTAGTATAATAAATACTAACTCTTAGCTAGTTACCGTTAGACAGCTATAAAAAATAGTTAATTAATTAATAGACAATAATAGGATATTTAAAGAAAGGATTAATGGAATCGGAGCAGCTAAGGTAAAGTTACCCTTAATTAAGCGATTCTTAGGGGAGAAGTTAAAGCTTAAGGGATTCCTTATATAAATGCACTTTAAAGTTATATAAGAAGGGGTAAAGCTAGGAACGCCTATAGATTAAATTGCTTACGCAGGATTGTTCTTAATAGGAAGGGCACTTAAGTAGTTTAAACCTTACCTTACGGAGGTATAGGAGTATAGTATAATAACTACTAACTAGGAGGTACGGTATATATTCTTAAGTTAAAACGGGTTTATAGAATAATTAATATAAATATTCGGAGACCCGGAGGCAACTACTATAATAAAAAGAAAGCTTTAAAACCTAGTATAAAGGACTTTAGTAATTAAGTATATAATGTAGTTTTAAACATTAGTAATATAAGTTAAATAGAATAATAAAGCGCTTATAGCATAGTATAAGTAAGGACTTAAGGTAAAAGTTTAAGACGTAATTATCCTAATAGAAGATGCAGACACTTTTAGGGATTTAATTAACTAAGTAATTAAGATTAATAATAGGATCTACTAAAGAGAGCAGACAAAGAAGGGTTAGGATAGAGTTCTATAGTTATATAAGGCGTAGGGCATGTAATAATAAAGTTAGAATTAAAAACTATGGTATAGCGTAGAGCTAATAGACTTAAGTGGTACTAAAGAATCTAAAAGATAAAATAAGAAATTATAGAAACCTAGAAGATAAGGATTAAGTAATTAAAGATCTAAGGAGCAAAGGCCGAACTAGGGATTTTAGTAGCAGAAGACGTTTAGGCGGACTCTATAGTAAGAAAAATAGTTTAAAGAAGGAGCTTATATAAATTATAGAAAATAGGGTTATTACGTTAAAGACTATAGAAGTAGTTAGAGTTACTATATATTAAAAGGAATAAGACTAGTAGACGATATATATATATAGAGGGATAATAATATACTACAAGAAACAAAAGAATGTTTAATTAAGAGTTTTATATTTTATTATAATAACGCATACTAAATTTATAAGGACGCTAAGTATAGCGTAAGCTATTAGCTATAGGAGCTAAAATTATTAAAGTTTAGAGGAACTAATAAACTAGTTTATAGATCGGATATTAAGGACGATAAATTTAATGTAGGCGAAATATTTAGTAATAATAAGGTAATAAAGGCAGCTTACTAGGAGTATATAGACCTTAAAGATATTATAAAAGAGGTAGAGGATAATTCTACTATAGAATAGGGAATATTAGTAGGGATTAAGACCCTACTAGATACGATGTCTATTGCTTTATAAGATGTAAGGGAAGTAGGGTAATAAACTACTTCGGCACTTAATAAAGGTAAAAGGCTATAGACTTAAGATTCTTAAAAAGAGATAAGAGATAACTAAGATTCTTAAGATAAGATAGGGTAAGCTTAAGGACCTATAATAGACGATAACCAATAGAGCAGAGTAATAGCTTAGTTTAGTAATATATAAATAAGCTTAGGACGAAGTTTCCTAAAGGTATAAAACTCTTAAAACAAGATAAGTAAGATTTAAAACTTTTAAGACGAAATAAGAACACTGTAGAAGCCTAGTAGAACTAAGGCTAGAGTAAAGCTTAAGAAAGAAGCAAGCTTAGGACTAAGAATTCTATAGAACTAAGATTTTTAGATATAAATAAGGACTATCGAATAAACTAGGATTAAGAAGTAAAAAGATTTTAAGGATCTTTTTTTATTATTATTATTATTATATCCGTTATATTATACTACGTATAATACTGCGCATACAGCCTCTAGGCTATAGCGCTATAGTTCTATATACATAAATCCTTTTAGGCAGCTTAATATATACTAGTAGCTATGTCCTAATAGTTTATAAAACCTTTAGAGTAGGGGTTTACTGGTCCCTAGTAAAATACTAGGTTGCTAATAACTAATAGGTGTTACGGCTTATATAAATGCCTCTAAACCGAAGCTTATAGAATGCTGTATTATAAAGATACTAAGCTAAAGAGAAAGGAAAAGGGGTTACTAGGACCGATATAAATAAATATATAGGGGCAGCCGCTAAGGCGCTAGCAGTAGGCGAGCTAATCGCAAGTTGGCAGAATATGGCAGAATTTAGCAGGTGGCGTGCCGCAGCGCTGTTATATTACCCCCCTCTTTAAAAGAAAGCCTGCCCTTAGGCTTAGTTAGGAATAAGATAGCACTAGGCTTATAAAACGTGATATTATAAGTATAGGATAAGGGGGAAAAGGAGACGCAAGTACGTCCTAACTATGTGCGAAAAGCGATAGTAGATTATATAAAAAAAATATTAGGCTATAAAGAGTAGCCGCTAAAAATCTTAGTAAGGATCTAACTAATTAGACAATTTTAACTAGTGGTTAAAGGTCTTATATAACGCGCGAATTTGGGTACACGTATGTCGTAATAGGCTTTTATTTTATTTTATTCTTTATATTAGGGCCTCAGGGCGTTCTTATCCCTATGTTCTTCTGGTAACCTATCGTCTTTATTATACTAGCATGCTATCTACTTATCTAGGTACTTTGGGGGTCTAGGTATATTAGGGTATTAGTTATAAAACTCTTTAAGCTTCTAGGGGCAGCCTATAAAGTTCTATATAGGGTACTAAGTTAGGTCTAGATTATAGCCCTTCTATTAGACACGGTATTTTAGTATTCCCTATGCTATTTTACTAGCTAGTACTTTATTAACTTCCTATTCGTTATTACCGTTTACTTAAATTAGTAGGGGAGGCTTATTCTTTTATCCGGGTAATAGGTTATTTACAGCTTTCTATAACTTATTTAGCAAGAAGATAGGGTAAATCTTAATTAAATTTGGGAGCTTTACCTTGTATAAGTTGCCTATCTTCTTAAGGACTTTATATGGTCCTACTATCTAGTAGTCTAGCTTATAGCTTAGTTGTTCGGTTTTTTAATTCCTTATTATAACCTAGACCCTATTACTAGGAGCAAAGTCAGGCTCCTAATAGTATTTGTTTGCCTACTGTTTTATTAACCTTTAGGCTTTTTTTAGGTTTTTATAGGCTACTATTTAGGCTTCCTCTAAGCGTTTAGCGTACTATTAGGCCTTACTATAGGATAGCTTCTCTTATATAGTCTAGGGTTCTTCTAGCCTATTTTAGTTAAAGCTAGTATAGGGTAAGTATCCTATTTCTAGCTAAATTGGGGTAAACCCTATAGAGTTATGGGGTAGGGTTGCTTAGGCGTAGTCTATTAAGGGTAATAGTTTAGACTAGTTATTCTAGAAGTAGTTAATAAAGGGCCTAAGCCTTTAGTCTAGGTACTAATTTATAATCTTTATCTAACCGTCTATCTAGGGGTAGTAGGCCGTAGAAAGCTTTAGCTTAATGCCTAGTATTTGGGTAAACTCGTTCTAGAAGGCTAATATAAACTATAGCCTATAATTAGATATAATAGTATCTAGTAGTTTATAAATTTAGTAGATATAGTAAATAAATAGCCGGGCTACCTCTTTAGCATTAATGTTCTTATAATAGGGAATTAAGAACAGGCGTTTGCTAAAGTGGTTAACTATAATTATAACTATATCGTATCCGTTACGGTCTATAGGTAGTTTATAGAAGTCTATAGAGATATACTGCTAAGGGCGCTCTGGTATTAGGAGTGGCTTAAGTAGTCTTAGGGTTTTGTCTTATAGGGTTA
>Ga0307515_10008166_pt1 | contig 20500 bp, 18 predicted proteins | sample 17_EM_MG_FD_194513 | JGI IMG/M metagenome (GOLD analysis project Ga0307515, IMG submission 194513) | Populus trichocarpa ectomycorrhiza microbial communities from riparian zone in the Pacific Northwest, United States - 17_EM | ecosystem: Host-associated > Plants > Roots > Unclassified | place...
TCGACAAGTACAATGCAATCTGGTTATCCGTGCCTGCTTACCACGACCTCACACCAAAAAATAAGTCATATGAAGAAGTTTCTCAATGGAATGGGAAGGAGATGAAGGAAATGAGCCGGTACCTGCGTGGAGTTGTAACCCAGTCTCTACGAGGCGGAAGCCCCGCTCAGCGTCCCATATTCAATCACGCAATTGAGTGCACATGGGCATTGTTAGAATACTATATGTATGCTCGATATAAATCTTACGATGATGCAACATTGAGCTACATGGAGGACGCCTTGCGTCGTTTTCACACGTTCAAAGATGTTTTCTTACTCGGGCGAGCCGGCAAAAAGGCGAAGGCCAAAGCCAATGCCCTGAGAACAGAACTCGTGAAGAAGCGAAAGGTAGACAAGGAAACAAATGCTGAAACTTGGACGCCGTCCAAGAAGCGGCGCGAAATGAACGCCTGGTGGGATTATATCAGCCACGAGATAGATGTTTCCAAGGAGTTGGATGCCGACTTCAACTTTCTGAATATCCACTTGATATCTCATTGGGTCGAACAGATTCGTCGATACGGAGCCTTGCACCAGTATTCTGCCGAGAGACATGAACAAGCACATAAAACGAACCTCAAGGACGGTTGGAACGCCTCCAATCACAATCTCAACTACCTGCCACAAGTAATCACCTTTCAGTGTTGCATCCTCTGCTTCGAAGTCAGAGAGCTCAATCTCCAAACCCTCGCTCAGCGTCGGGAGAACAGCGCTGCCGCATGAAAAGTCCTCCCTTCCGGTGCTCATCTGGCTGCCCCCCTGAGCCCCCAGTCATATGCGAAGCCCGAATTCATGGGACCCCAAAACCGCCGTGATGGAAAGCATCCTGACGCTATGATCAAAGACTTCAGAGCATTACTCGACAATACGCAAGATGCAACGCACCGCGTGGCAATATACAGCGGCACACGTGAGTTTATCAAGCATAAGAGTCGTAACAAGACGTATATATCGGATGAACAACTGCACGCAATGGAGCTCTGTATTTACCATGGTATTAAGGTTCAAGTTGAGGGTTTAGATGGTGAACGCATATCTCAGATGTGTCGATGCACAGGAAGCCAGAGCTGGCGCGGAGGGGATCGACGGAATGACTGGGTGTGGGTAAAGCATCGCCCGGGGAGGTGTTATGGCGCGCTGAATGGGCGTCTCCCGTGGCAACTGCAACGACTATTCAAAATCAAACTCCAAAACGAGGATGGAGCTTTCGTTGAGTACTGGGTAGCCCTGGCGCTCACCACAATACCTGATAACTTGGGTAACTTGGATCCGGTCTCGAAATTTGTACAAGTGAGAAAAGCACCGGCAGCCGTTGCTTTGCAAGTTTTCAGCGTGGGAAATATTGTCGGCTGCGCGCACGTAATTCCAGAGATAGCTACTACTAGTAACACAGGAGACGGACGGAACGAGCGATGGATTGTCAATAGCCACATAGATCTGGCGACTTGGAATGATGGGTATAATTAGTAAACAGAATTGCATTTTGTGCGCAGGTAGAAGGAACGCGAGGAGAGATATTCGCAGCGTCACCCATCGCATTGCAATCCCGATGCAAGCGCGTACCCAATGAACCCATTCCGACCTATTCTCACTGTTGGCCACAACGCCAGAGTGAGCGTTTAAAATAGGAGACCGACAGAACGCGAAGAGACAGTGAAACAGCGATCGAAGGGCGATATACAACGCGACGCGTTGTATCGACGCCGGGCGCGGAGTAATCCGCCACCGGGGTGTCTCTGATGGCTCTGACGGAGCGCGTCCACTCTGATGGAGCCATTCAGCCAGAACAGAATATTTTTTTGCTGATGTTACTTCGGGGGAACACGACAGTCTGATTATAGATGTAGCCTCTGCTTCTATAGCCTTCCAATTATCATAGTTGTCATCGCGGTTGAGATCGAGGGGCTGCAGCTCAGGATCATCTGCGGTGATGATTGTGTATGTTCCCATGGCTGCCAGGACTGGTATTATGTCGTCTCTCCATTCGTCATAGTTGGCATAAGTGAGCTGAGGGATGTTACCCCACATGGTTTTGTTGAAGGTATGTTCGGAGGAAGTCATTGTGAGATTGTGGAGATGGTTTTGAGTGTTAGTGCTATTTATGCGGCTGTTGCTACGGTGATGAGGTTTAGGGTTCTTGAGGCTCTTTTGGAGATTGTGATCGAGATTGTGAGAATTTTTTTCGATAGCAGTGATAGCCGGGCTCATAACCTGTTGAAATGTGAACTGATTGATCCATCTAGAAGAGACACATAGAACGTATATGTACAATCTACCATATGCGTATGCGTATGCTCTGCCTGACATGAGATGCATAACCCTGGTCCATATGCATATCCTCATACAAGTCTACATTCTCATACAAGACTTCAGACGATGCTGGGACTTCAGACGATGCTGAGACTCACATGCAACAGCGTGTGTAGTGCACTAGTCGAGTGATTATTCATAAGGTTGCCGACTTTTTGTACATTGCACCAAATGTGGTGCCTATTATCTGCCGCGGAAAAGAAGAATAGAAAAACATAGTTGAGCACCCAATGCCAGCAACCTAGACCGGTAATCAGATTTCCTGTTGAAATATATCGCGATCGATAATTGTACGTCAATCTTTGAAATCAACGCCAGCCAAGATTTATGTACCACTGTGCGTTCACTAAGATACTATGGGCAATTAAAGGCCCATCATATCTATGTCCTGGCTGTTTGAGGATTCTTGGCGTGGCTGTAGATATCAGTTCAGTTGGCTAAACCTGTACCTTGAACTGACTTTGGCAAACGATGCATAGTTGAAAGGTAGTTGTGTCATGGGTTAACCCGGTAAGAACCATAGGTACTAGATTGAGCGTGCGGGCCACCATCTGTTACCTCTTCGTTTGGTTCGCTACCAAGATACGTGTGCGGGATTGCCAAAGTCATCTCTATAAGTGACAGTGTACAATTTCCTCATCTATTGGTTTGTTAACTCCTATCAGCGTCAAAGTTTGGCACTTGCATGTGACGGCCCGCAGATTCTGTTCGATCTCCTACCGATGATGCCCCGCGCGCATGCGTCCCATTACTTTTTTTGAGATGAACATGGCAGTTTAGTACTAGATATAATTCACTGCCAATGATTTGGTAATACTTCAACTAGCTAGTGAAACTCACTACATGTGCCACCACCAGCGCACCTCGAAAGAGACCGAGACGACAAAGAAATACAGGCGGCACTTCTTGAATCATATTTAAAAAGAGGATTTGTTGTCAAACTAGAAGAAATATCCATGTCCATTCGTGTCTAGATGGTGCTATCTGAAGCTTTTGTCACCGGTAATTGTGCTGTCAGATGAGATATAGGTGACAGGTTTTATTTTCGTACGGGCCTGAAAGACTTCTCCCGGATTACATCGCTTATGAAGCGCTCCCCCAAACCCGGTTAGTGCAACTATGTGCACTCTCCGGATTTTACAGATGAATCGAGAGATGCGCCGATTTTGCATGCCACGGTATGAATACTGTTTACGATTATAGAAAATCCAGCATGGCAATCCAAGTTGGCCCATTGGCTCCGCTATCAGTGGCTACTTGAGCCAATGCAAACTGGTTAATTACCCTTGAAGGGTATAGTTTTCACCTCCATAGGCTCCACTGGACGCTGGAAACATCTCCCCGCCCCCCTGCTTCTTGATTCAACTTTCTAGTGTACTGGAATAGCAAATAACAGATACATCCGAACTAGAGTAGTACAGTACGAACACACAACCCTAGCAGCAGATTAGTTCGGCATCATGGTCGTCGCTCGCTAGCCTCCGGTAGGAAACCATATAACATACGTGACTCACATGGCATATAAAAGCCGTCACTTGAAGTCTGACATCAATTGTACTCCACATCGCGTCTTTCGGTGTGTCTAGTGCGGTAACACTATTAAGCTTATTGCCACTTTTTTTCTGGATGTAACGTTCATACTCTACTCTAACTGATTTATTGAAGCGGCTCCTGGCTAGGCTTCGACCCAAAAGTCCGGGCGGCTGCCAGCCCATCCAAGACCGCCATCGTCGTCTATGCCAGGGCATGTGTAGATATACCTGGGCCCTGAGCAGGGATCTAGTAGGCACTGGCGGAGGTTGCACTCCCTATCTCAGGGGGTTTTTTTTGGACTGAGAACCACTCATTTCGTAATGGATTACATAGCACACAACTCTCTTGTACCAATTCTGGGCACAGGAACCTTGTAACAGGTGTGCATGAACACAAAGGCTAGTCACTGTTGCATCACTCGCTTCACCCAGCCATTACTCTGTTGCATGTGTACCTGCATCGTAAGTCGCAGCTCCGTTTGCTGGATCGTGAGAAGTTAGTGTTTCGTATGAGAATATGCAGAGTCTGTATCAAGATCAGGGAGAGTGGCTCGTATCAAGACAGTGCAAACGCATATGCAAACGGATATGGGAGACTGTATATATACGAGCCTTATGCCCTCGAGAGATCAGTCAACCAACAAGTCATTTCAAGCATCCAAAGTAACATACTCGGCATACATGCGGGCCCAGTAGTTCCCTAGTCCAAAAAATCTCTGCCCAATAAATCATAGTCTAGAATCGGGTAGACATCCGCCCGCCCGGGGCGGACATTTGGGAAGACTGCTCCTAGCCTCTAATGGTTTGATTTCCAGACGAACTCTTCCTTCGTTTTCATTTCCGGGATTTTGTAGATCCATCTGCTTTACACACTCTATTCCGTACAGTAGTTTTTATTCAACTTCCTTGCATATACTCCAGTAGTATACTGTACAGTGGATACAGACTCAAAGGTGGTATGATGACGAAGTGGAATCATATACGATATGACTAGCTGTTGCTGAAAATCTGCGCGATTCCGCGGCCAGCATCCGGTGAAGAGATAAACTTCCTTAACTAGTTCTTCGTTTATGGATGAGATAACGCTTAGTGTGATCTTCGAATAGAATGCCCCATCCACAAGGATCTGCGAATATGGTGGTGTGGTGGGAATATCCGTTTCTCATTACTGTCGGGAAGCGCACTCGGGAATGTTAAGCGGGCTCGACGGGAACGTAGGGATATGATAAGATAGACTAGGGAGAGCGAGAGAGTATAGATGGGAGCGCCGTGGTGGATAGACTCTATATCCTTTTGCACACGCGAATAGATTACTTTGTAGTGGTTCTAACTATAGTCTCTCTTTTCCCAGGGTACTCTTTCACTTCTTTTGCCTTCTTCCTACGATCCACGAGCTGAAACCGTCTCTCTTTGTGCTTTGTGGGAATCGTTTGGATACCCACAGAGGGTGGACGGAGGGTGCAAACCGGGGACCTTGTGCCTCCCGACTCTCTTAGTTCACCACGGCTTAATTACAATTTTTTTATTGATTACCTATACTATCAGTTTCACAAAATTAGATGTAGAAAAGTTAGCTTCAGCTATAACAAGTAAATTAGGGATCCTTAACAATTAATAAAACAAATAAGTCAGTTATTTATTCTGTTACTTGCAGATCTAACCAATGCTATAGTATCACATTTTATTAAAAACTCGAGGGCCTTATCTAGTTCCATATTCAAGTAAATATAAATCCGGTATCATGGCAATGCCTTTTCATTACTCTACACTCCAAACACCCGGAGGACTTCCACAATCCACACCGACGTGCCCTAGAATCCCTAAATAAAGTAATGTGTAAAATTACATGTACACCAATTGCGTCCGGGGTACAACCTGGATGGCTGGATGTAAAAGCAACCTCTCCCACTCTTTAAGTTTTTAATTTTTTTATATCAGGTTCGAGGTAGGCAGACAGTGATAAGAGGTAGACATGCATGTAATACGTGGTGGTGGTGGTGGTGGTGGTGGTGGTGGTGGTGGTGGTGGCACAATTTACATTAGTATAACAAAAAATAATGATGATGGCTTGAGGGTTAATTTGTATGAATGGTGATTGTGTTGTGGTTCCTGGTGGTGGTAACAACCGAAGTTACCACACAAAGTTACCCGCTCTGTTCGCAGATTCTGTCGATCAGTGCCCCAAACACAGAATCCATCCCATTCATGGACGGGGCGGACGGAGTGATTCCGGCAATGGGTGGAACACGTCGCCTTCTTCAAAAGTCACACTTCCATCTTAATTAGTTACATATCTCAACCTCGCCTAGGCCCCTGAACGAGGAACTCTAAAACCACGTATATCTCATGATTTTGGTTGAGTTCCGTACAGCTTTAGCTCTCTTGATACTCGAAATATGGAGTACGGGATGCAGGACGGATGACATGGTTGGTAGAGATGTTTGGTGGTCGAGATTAGATTCATTGATTAGATTGATGGATCATATGGGTTGATTGATGGACCATATGGGTTGTACTGTGCTCCTGTCTATAGCCTTGATTGGGTGTTGTATAAGTGTTCTCAGGCAACATCACTTCACATGTCCCCGGATTGAAGAGTATAAACCACATAACCTAATGGCCGCCGGTGTCCATTCGCCCAACCCAGCCGCCTGAACGAGGCTACTTTTTTGAGGCCATTACGTTAGACACAGTCTCTGACTCAACACGTTTCTTATCTAAAATAAGCCTGTCTGCCGTATTAGAGTAACACCGGCAACGAAATGCATGAGAATATCTGTACCCTCAGAAATTCAAAGCAATGAAATACACATGTAACTACAGCCGTAACGTCATCTTCCCATGGCCCAAGCTGTTGAACTAGAGCCGACTCTTCATATACAGAACTCTGTGTAGCTGCTTGAACGTCCTATTAAGGCCCCATCTTCTAGCTTCAAATAAATCCTGTCCTCACTCTTCTTATTCTTCCCAAACGCATCAACCTTAGTAACATAAGCCATATTTTTCCACTCCAGTTCCTTGCCCATACCCTTCTCTCCATATAGTTTGGAAGCATCCGTAGTAATAGCGACAGCCGCAGTATCGATAACAACCGGCCGGTTACAGTTGATCTGGAGTCCCACTGCAGGAGTCCCGATATTGTTAATACCAAGTTGATAGCAAGCCAGGCATACAAGCTCGGGGGTATATGGTCGCTTCGAGAATATTTACTTGTACACTCACAACAGTATCGCCATCTTCAAGGCTGAATTTCTGGTTCATAGCGTCCCAGGTAGCGGAGTAGGAGTATTGGATGACTGGTTTGGCGTAGTTATCGACATGGCGCCACCCACTGATGCTAGCAGTCATGTTGGTGAGCGCTACCATATTCATCACATCCGGTAACAGGAAAAGAGTCTCATTAACCCATCGATCGTCATTAAGCTCATCGCTGCGCCGTACATCCGCTGCCTTAGTGTTGATAGCTATGCCCTGGACTTTCTTCATAATACCTGCAGCGATGTTGATTTCGCCAGTGATGAAGCAGGGTGCATCTTTCTCCTCTTTGGTACTGAACAGTACTGCGCCAGTTGGGAGTTCTCCGAAGTTTATATTGGCATCGCGGCATTCTGTGCCGGTATGGAGAGAGACGAAGATAATTATGTGCTTTGTTCCTTTGAGCTCGTTCGGGTTGGGTAGGCAGTAAGACTGGACGATGTGTCTCGTGATTCCAGAGATCGTTTCTCTTTCCTTGGGGAGTGAGGTAAAGAGGACGGGTGTTTGTAACTTGAACTAGTTGGAGGTGGCGTTTAGCTTGGCCTTCAGGTCGGCAGAGGGAGCACTCCATTTTGGGTCCCCAACATCAATGTTGACTAGGGATTTGGCCCGGTGGCTTTCTTAGTCTTCGATGCTGGTGGACTCGGGCATGAGGCCGGTGGCTGGCCGCCCCCATCGGCCTCGCCTGCCCTCATGCTAAGGAGGAGGGTTCGGCACTGATACTCGGCTTTGGGCTCCGGCTTTGGCAGTCGGCATGGAGTTTTCCTTCTCTCTCTTTCGTATATAAGTCTATAGTTTTCCCTCTCTTTGGTTCGATAGACAATTGAGCTTCTTCGTTCTTTCTCTTTTACTCTCAACAATCAAAGCATGGAAATGTGTCGTTGTCGACCTTGGAGTCTACCGCTAAGTCCTGGCCCCTGACGACATGACGACAGTAGTCAGGTTTAAGAGGTTCTGTATTGAAGGTAATGATACCGACGTTTCTGGTTGCTCGTATCATTGTTTCGCGACGATCTGTGGTAGACTCTAAGTACGCACGCCATGCGGGTGTGGATACGACTGTCCCAGACGATCCAGCGGTTTGATTGAGTGGGCGGTATTCCGAGGCGGATTTCCAATTCACAGCACTAGTCAACAAGTGTGCCCCAATGTAGCAGGCCACATGAGGAGTAGGATGACCGACGTCCAGATCCGATAAGAAACACTTCCCTTCAAGTCGATAGCACTCTTGCTCCCGCGAAATAATCCAAAACATTCCTTGGGTCGCGGGAGCTTCGATGAAACCATCGAGTTGAGTTGACGAAGATCGAGTAAGTCCTTCTCTAGCAACATGTAGACACATCTCCTGGCTACCATGCTTGACCAACTTGTTGCCGTAATTCAAACCAACACAAGCCCTGCCGCAATAGCCGCCGCAACATCGCTCACTTGTAGATTGACTCCATAGTACCTCCCTATCGCTCCTTCCCCGTCGGTGCGGACACCAGGTAGAACATGTAGCGTGGCAGCCGACATGCCTGACACTATGAGAAGATGCAGTAATAAGATATAGTTGCCCTAGAAGAACTGTCCCTAGGGGCCCTCGCATTCCTGGGCGCCTATATGTCGTCATTGTAAGTGCGACCACGAGGAGGAGATATTGCCGGGTATTACCAGTTGCCATGGCTGGTTTTAGTTAATACTATAATCCCCTGTGAAATGTTAGCGATTATGTCATAATCCAGAAGGCTGGCGGAATACCTCCGGTAGTAATTTCTGGACTCGAAGTGTGCTGGCTGATCGTGAGGATGGGATTGTCAATTGTCAAGAATGGATAAAACCTTCGGGCAAAGAGCCTACTAAGGGGGGTAGGAACTAGATTTTAATGCAATTTATGGTCTAGGTTAGTGAAGGTTGAGGCTCTGAAGACATACCCCGTGTTGATGATCGCGGACATGGAGGGTAGACTAATCTAGAGTAAATTAGCGTATAATCTGGCCGAACTCCTTAGAGTTTGTAGAGGATAGCGCATACTTTGTGCTTTGGCCTAGTTCATAGCTCTGCTGAATTCTCGTTTGGCTCTTTGCGTTATGGCGAATGGCGGTTGTTTTTCAAGACCGATAAACAAGAAACACTTCCTATGACAAGAATGAGGTCAATCCTATTACACTATAAAACCCCCACAACATTGTGGGAGAATAAGAGTGTTGGCACAACTGTTCCCAATTACCGTTCCCAGCGAAAACCAGAAAACTGACAGTTATACACAGTATTCTCAACCGTCCCGTCCGTCCGGGATCACGCAGGACGGGGACGGGACGGTAAAGCGCTGTCCGTGCAAGCCAGGACGGGGGCGGACGGATAGGACGGCCGGGGACTGAGTTTCACCGTCCCCGGCCGTCAACTGCCAACATCCATGGATCTTTCTCAGTGTATATAATATTCATATAAAACTCGTTATAATTATCTATCCTGACCTTGAAGCAAGATCCTTTAGCATCTGTTCCATCCTTACGGTATCTGATTCCGTTGCTCTAAAGATTAAGCCCTACTATATCTACGATTTCATGCATTCAGATGCCTCTATGATATCATCTCCCCAATAACAGCCGGGGACGGTAGATGGCTACAGATGACGGTGTTTTCACCGTCCCCGGCAGACAGCGGCCGTCCAGCCGTCATTTATACGCGACGGATTTTTCGCCGTCCCGTCCGTCCCGTCAAGATCTCGGATGGCACCATTGTGCCCGGCCGTTGGACGGTACGGTTGAGAACACTGGTTATACAGTTTATTGAAATATGTGAAAATTAACTTAGGAGGTAAATGGATGCAGTATATTCATGGTTGTCCAGGTATAAGGCATGAAGATAAAGTCATATCTGCTCTCAGAGACCCATACGAGAATGATGCAGGAATGGTGATCACAGTTCACATGTGTTACGATATGGCAGAACCGTGAGCGTAGATTCTACTATGATACAGAGAGAAGAGAGATTGAGACTCGACTTATATACAGAGAATCTTTAGGGACAACTTTGATGCTTTGCCACTCTGAGTCACTCGCCACTTGCCACTCGAATATTCAACATGCATCGAGTGAGATGCAGTGCGATTGATATTCCACCTACACATTATCAACACCAGCCCTCTGACCACTGCACGTACGTAAGGAGTCAATTTGAGGTTAGTATAATCTGCGCGCATCTTCCCTCGGGTCGTTAGAGCCTTTGCTAGGCCTGGAGCACTTTGCACTGGTTAAAACTTTAAACCAGTGTATACAGTTTAATTGGTTCACAACCAGTGCTTTGCACTAGTTTGGAGCACAGTTCAGTTTGGATTGTTAAATAGTTGGTGCAGTTCAGTTTTTCAACTAGTTTCCACCGTTGGGAAGACTGTCCACCGCATTTACAGATGACATTGTTCTTAGGAACTCCATGCTCAATAAACTCCTAGATAGGGGGTGTAACAATCACCGCAGCTGCCAACAGACAACAATAACTACCATCATACATTGTCGTGATGTCACTAGTAATCACCATCTTGGCCTCTTCTCTTATTGTCTTCTATCCATTTCTCCCTTCCACCCGTCACTGTATAACACACGAACTCGAGTGCTCTTGTTCATGATGCATAGTTCTCAATTCTTCGGTCGCAAATCTCTTAGCGCATGATTGACACTCAAAATGGTGCACCATTAAGCGGTGAACCTTCAGCGCACCCTCTGACGCACCAAGATACTGAAAGTCGCACTCTGTGCATTGCCAAGAATGCTCTGCCTGTATATGGTCGATTTTCGCACTGTCACTCTCGAACTTAACAGGACAGAAATCACATGGGTATTGCTTATGGACCTCGCGGATATGCTCATTGCGGGCATCCTCGCTAAAAAACTTGAAAGAATCGGTACAGTGATTACACAAAAAGATATGCACATCCTGAATGTGTTCGATGAGTGTTTGGCGGCTGAAGAACTCTTTGGAGCAGAATTCGCAGGACTTTCGGTGGACGTCGGTAATGTGTTGACTGAGGTCGTGTTTGTTGAGAAAAGTGTTGGCGCAATGGTCACAGTTCCAGATGTGCGCCTCCTGGATGTGTTCCCCAAATGCACGAGCGGAAAGGAAAGTATTGGCGCAATGGACACACTTCCAGCTGTGCGTTTTCTTGATATGTTGACCAAGTGCGTCCTCGCTGAGGAAAGTATTCGAGCAGTGGTCACAGAGCCAAGTGTGCGCGTCTTTGATGTGTTTCGCAAGGTCGCGCTCGCTGAGCAAAGTGTTGGTGCAGTGGTCACAGTTCCAGATATGTGCGTTCTGGAGGTGATCCCCAAGTGCGTGTACACTAACAAAAGTATTTGAGCAGTGGCCACAGGCCCAAATGTGCGCGTCTTTGATATGTTTACCAAGGTCGTGCTCGCTGAGGAAAGAATCGTTACAGTGATCGCAGATCCAGGTATGAACGGCCTGAGTGTGCTGCATAAGTGCCTCATCGCTTCCAAAGTCTTTGGGGCAAAGTCCGCAGTAGAATCTATGGAAGTCGGCGATGTGTTGATCCAGGGCGTCTGCACTGAGGAAAGAATCGTCGCACTGGTCACAGAGCCAATTGTGCATGGCAAGAGTGTGCTGTATACGTGCATCGTCGCTGCCAAAGTCTTTGGGGCAAAATTCGCAGTACAATCTGTGGACATCGGCGATGTGTTCATTAAGGACGTATGCACTAGAAAAGAAACCGTCGCACTGGCTACAGAGCCAGCTGTGTACGGCATCAGTGTGTTGCATAAGCGCATCACCACTGCCAAAGTCTTTGGGGCAAAAGTTGCAGTAGAATCTGTGGACGTCGGCGATGTGCTGGCCGAGGGCGTGGTCGCTGCCAAATTCCTTAGGGCATAAGTCGCAGTAGAACGTGTGGACATCGGCAATGTGTTGATGAAGTGCGTGCTCGCTTAAGAAAGATCTGTCGCAGTCGCCACAGAACCAGGTGTGAACGGCCTGGGTGTGCTGCATAAGCGCACCGTCGCTTCCAAAGTCTTTGGGGCAGAATTGACAGTAGAATCTATGTACGTCGTCGTAATGCTGCGCAAGCGCGTTCTGGCTACGGAAGGGCCGGTCGCATTCTGGGCAAAAGTACATGAAACTCATCGTGTCCAGGGCGAGAGTGTATGCGGGTGCTTTGGCTTCGGCAAGCTTAAGCCGAGATGGACGTAACGAGCGAACGTAGCAGGTTCAGTCGCATTCCGTGGAGAATCGCGGTATTTAAATTTTAAATGCGGGGTTAGCACTATGCTTACCTTGACTAATTGGTTCCAAGTATTATCAGCACGGACCACCGCCACGTATCTCTGGCATATACCGCTGCAAGGAAGGTACATAAAAAGTGCACTTCCTATTTATACATAAGGAGCATATATTAATGCCAATAACCGTTTTGCATTGCTGCACGCTGTGGAACGTGATGCCTCCCATTATCTTGGAATCGTCATGTCGTTGTTCCTGCGAGTGCATTTCTGAAAAGGGCATCCGGAAATGATGTGGAGTGTGGATACCAATACCCTGCGCAGCTGCACACAAGGATAATCTGCACAACATTAACCAATAATTCCTTTGAGCACCGCCACTTGCCGACGCAGTGATTCTTTTTCAAAACCTTATTGATGCGTAATATGATATCATTTTCGGACATTCATCTTTCTATGTAAGAGCAATGGAATGATACTTTCAAAGTGCATTCAATTTCATATGTACTCCATATCCTAGCACCGAGTAGTACTTCACAGTTTAGAGACCAAGCGTACCCATTCGCTTAATAGAGTGGACCTCTGCATATTCCGGATACTGGGATCCTGCTTCGAGTGATGTTCTCATTATTGAAAGATTCTGAATCCGATGGAAGTTCCGATTTCACGTACAACGTGGCAACCAGTACTTTTAGCTTCCAAGAATCTATTCGTGCTGGTTGCGGCTGTGCCTGTCCTGAAGAAATCAGCAATCTTAATCCGAGTGTTCAATGGAGTTTTTGACAACTTTATATTCGGCCATAGTTGCGCGCGATAATGCCGCTACAGAATGATACTTTAGAATTTTCTTATTAAAGCTAGCAATTATAATAAATGTTAGCTATGTGCTCGCAAGATCATACGGGGCTAGTAGATTCATGCATAGGAGAAACCAAAGCACTGAGAGGTATCGTTGAGCAGTCATTAGAATTAATACAGTTAGTTCATAGATCCAGAGAGCCAGATACTAGTTTTACGAGTTCAGCCGTGGTTAGGGTTACGAAGTTTCTAGGGTGTTTTATAATGCGACTGGAAGGATATACTCCACATTGTGCGCAGGGTACTAATCGCCATAGTCTTCAAATTTGCATTTGGCTCTTCCGTATTCCAGACCCAGAATGAGAGGCAGAATAACGGAAATAAACCTGCTATTTGTTTCGGGTAATATATCGTGGCTTATTTTCCTCACGGATCATACACCACTGCTTCGATCTCCGCTAAATCGGGTTTTCTACAATACCACTATCACCACCAATATTCTCACCCAGGCCATCAATGGTAGTGCCTATTCTCACAAACTATAGAAAGGGATATTTACTTCCGAGGGTAGGCAAGATAGAAACTTCAAGCCAGTCAGGTGCACTTCAAACCTGAGCTCAAAACTGGCAGAGTTCTGCTGCAGTAGGTAAAAGCTGCATTGCTTATCAGTGTGTGAGTAGAAGCTTTGGGGGTGTGGCGGGATAGAAAACCTGTCTGTCTGAGACTCGTATAACGTGGAATATTTCAAGCTGCGGCTGACAGTAGCTTCTGCATACTCGGATGGGGAAATTGGTTGCAATGCATGGGAGAGAATACTCATGGATGATTGGTCAACACTGACGTTACACGACGATCTTAGGAAACTAAAGCTTGCATCATTATTGGTCACTTCAGCTGAATGACAAGCTCGATTATCCGGGTATGACAACGATTTCTCGAGGTCAAGCGCGTAGGGATACGTTGATACTGTACTGTATAATTGGATACGGATGGGCATCTCGAAACGATGAATTGAAGATTTGCGCGTGTCAAATGACAGGATTCTGTTCTCAGGCATACTGGGAATAGATATCCAACTCCGACAGAATCATTACGGGTTTCATTAGAGATCATCACGGCACTCGATTTGAGATTCGTTTTGAAAAATTTAACTTTCTTAGATCTTGAGGTATAAAAACTATTGTATACTACCATAAGTATCGCTCTACGAAATTAGTGAACCGCCACGGATTTCACAAAAACTTGCTTCGGAAATGGCTGTGATGACTTGGTGGAACGGCGGCTGTGAGGATCCTCATTGGTTCATAAGAAGGGGTGTGTCTACACAGCCACGTTTGGGACACGGATTGGTGTCGTCTTATCAGGCAGGATTTGCGGAGAACCCCAGAAATCCAGGAACATTTATATGAAGTCTGGAGGTTTCTGCTCTTATTTTAAAAAACATTCTTCACGCAGATACACCGACCCTTTGTAGTTTCTAAACCTTAACCAAATACCACCCACCCCGAACCATTCGAGTTTTCATACGGATATTGCTCTGAACGCAGCAACAGAAATGAGTCGACGGTGTCCAGAAGTATCACTTTTGGCTAGACCCACCGAGCGCGTTACTATACGTTCAACGGATACAGCTACGTACCAACAGTCTCAAGGGTCTTTTGGCCTTGCTGGGCAGAGCAGGTGACATGCATCCGCGTATACAGTGCAATCACACTAGCTGACACCTACTTGAATGACAGAATTGAGAACCCATTCTTATCGCAATCGAAAAATAATCTTATTAAGAATTTTCCTACTACTCTTCTCTCTTCAATCAAAGCGCGACTATCACCTCAACGGGGTCGATATGCTGGCTGGCGAGTAGGAGTCTTGTTTGCCATTATGGGTGTCAGCTTCGTCTTGGTAATCAACGTGATCGTGACTATCTGGGCGTGCATTAGATATTCAGTTATCGATGAGCTGGGAACTATCTACGAAGGCTCATGCAGCCATACTAAAACACTGTCTCGCTGGATCCATTTTGGCATAAACGCCTTGAGTACGGTAGCGTTGAGCGGTAGTAATTACACCCAGCAGTGTCTTATGAGTCCTAGCCGTGAAGAAGTCGACAGAGCACACTTGAAAGGCAAGTGGCTCGACATCGGGTGCCTAGTGTGCGGAATATATGGAGCATTGATCGACGTCGGATGTTGCTATGGTGGGTTATTTTGCTGACCTCGATACCGCTACACCTGTTGTGAGTGTTTGGATAATCATTTTCGCTGTGCGTCTGGCCAGACTGACGGATTTGACTGTAGATATAACAGCGCAGTATTCTCTACGATAACTGCAAATAATTATGCTGCGGCTATTGTTGCAGAGAACATTTACACTGAATCTCCTCCGATCCATGATGCCAATGCGAAACAATGGAAAGACATAATAGATGAATCTAGGGTCTGGCATAGCTTGTCGCCCATCGATTGTGTAAAGGCATACAACACCCCTTTGCAGTCACGTTATGGAAATCTGATTGTGATAACTTATGGCGAGAATAAAACGGAGGGTCTTGTGCAGAGCATCCAAGTTCATGTTTCGGATAATCCAACTCCGCAGAATTGGATTGGTTGTCCCTTTTCCTGTTCCAACGAAACGGATAGTCTAAAAAATATCACCAAGACTGGGGAGTGGACTTTTCACTACGCCGAAATACAACCTTATAGGAACACCAAGACTGGAGAGTGGACTTATGGCAACGTCGTACAACGGACTTATACGGTGAAGGAGTGTCGTGCCGAGCGTACGCCAGAAGTGTGTAAGCTGCAATTTTCCGTCGGAATTCTTTCAGCTGTTATTCTGTGCAATGCAGTAAAGATTGTGTGCATGATACTAGCATTTGCCAACAGCAGTTTCGTTCCATTAGCAACAATCGGGGACGCTATCCAGAGCTTTTTGATGGTGCCTGACAGGAGCACTCTAGGCAGATGTTACGCGAGCAAAAAATTCATAGACAATGATCAAAGGGATGACTCTCCTTGGAATAATGGCTATTTTAAACCACGGGCCAGGCGACGAGTAAGATGCCGCTGGTGGTGCGCAGTCAGTGCTAGGCGATCAGCCGTCAGTTTGTTATACATGACAGGTGTTGTCACCGGCACAGCATGTCTACTTTCCTTGGCACTTGATACAACTTCCGGCGCAAGTTTTTACGATATCTGGAATCTTGGACTTGGTCAGGTAAACGCGGGGATAGTCGTCACCGCATTCGGCAAGCATATGTCCCTCGCCTTTGCGGTCCTCCTAGCCAACTCTCCGCAAATAATTCTATCATTTCTTTACCTACTATACAACGCCTTGTTCACCAATATGCTGATGGGCCTGGAATGGAATAATTACGCCCAATCTCGGAAAACGCTGAGGGTTACACGTCCCTGTGGCGATCAGAGGGGTACTTATAATTTGAACTTACCGTACCGCTATGGTGTCCCCCTTATGATCTTTTCTGCTTTGCTTCATTGGCTTGCCTCTCAGTCGGTATTCCTGGTCAGAATCAAAACGGAAAACCGAAGCTTTCTCCAAGGCTCAGCAAACCAGCAACATGAACTAATTTCGACAGCTGGCTTGAGTGCCATGGCACTCATGTTTGCATTACTTATCGGAGTCCTTGCTGTGATAGCAGTCCTACTCAGTGGATGTAGAGTGTATCCATACGATATGGCTATCGCTGGAAGTTGTTCCGCGGCTATTAGTGCCGCGTGTCATTCAATCAAAATGGACGAATGGGAGAGAGAGCAGCTTGTTCTCAAGCCGCTGCAGTGGGGTGATGTCGGTATTGTGGAGGTCGGTGTGAGACACCTATCATTCTCAGATGAAGCTGTCGAGGCACCGCGGAAATTTGAGCTTTATGCGTGAAATAGCTGGATTTTGCAAGTGTAATAAATAATTATTCCTGGATATTCTTCAGTTATTACTGATGCGAGTAATTTTCGTGGCTTATATACGACACAACCAAGTGCTTGCCGAAATAATTTAATTTGTATATGTTGTTGTTTATTCATACTGTATTTACTCTAGCTAGAGTATGACAGGCCCTTATCCCCTCCGCCTCCGGGCGGGCCGGTTAGATGGCGGAGCTCCCACCTGCTACCCTTCGTCCCCGCTAATTTGTATATGTTGTGGGGTGAATTAAGGAACAGTTAGGATATCAGATGGGTATCTTGGAGCGAGCTTAGGGTGCCCAAAAGATCCGCTACTAGCTAGCAACACATTAGAAGCAGTCTGCTTCGAATATTTACCAAATTTAATCAATCGATGGAATAGTATCTAAAGAATACCTGGCTGGCCTCTTGAAAGCTGTGGATACGTGACGATAGTTATTACCGCACTCAAATGTCCGACCTTCGTAGAGCTTGCTTTCAAGCATGGGTTGTTGGATCGACGTGAGCGGGTAAAGGTTGCTTAGTATGGCTCGGATTAGGGTAGGTTCAGGAGCCCTGGCTTTCCGACAAAGAACACCTAGAGTGTATTAAACTCTGATTAGCACGAGTAGTTCTATATACACATCACGGCGGGTGGTATAGTAGTAAAAACAGGCTATTTATAAGGCGGTGCCCGATAGTTACAGAGTTGCGCTCGCTTTTTTGCGCATGAGGTAACATTTAGCGCAGCAAGCGTGCCACGTGGGGTGATCAACAACCCTCATCTCATTGGATTTACAGACTCCGATTGGAGCCGTAATAGTGCAGACCGTAAGTCTTAAGGCGACCACGACTTTCTTACCAGCAACGGAACTACATCATGGCGTTCCTGAAAGCATTCAAACTGCTGAAGGATATCCACGGCAACGACTCAGCCCCGCTACCCATTAACTGCAACAATTAGGGGGCATAAAGCCCGAGACGATTAAGCGGTCAACTTCATGATGGAGTCTCACTAATATTCTTTTAAACCCTATACCCTAAGACCTAAACGTATAAAACCTAGCTATCGGCATCTATCCCCTACACGCTCACGTCCTGCAGATTGGTTGCATGTTTTTAGCACCGAACAGGGTGTCTCAGCCAAGTTGAATTAAATGATAACTGATCGAGTGATATAAAAAGCATGCGAGACTCAGCAGCGATAGAGCTAAAGAAATTCTATTTTCTACTCCCAGGGCCGCTATCACTCTCTAATACTAGTACTAATTACCTTACTTTGCCGCACATTTCTTACAGAATGATAAGCCACACAGCGAGCATGCAAAGGAACCATAAGTAGCCCGCTTCCTTTTTCCATCTGGCATTACAGACTTTAATCGCCTCTGTCGGTCTGCAAACCGGCAACTAACACACTCCTTCCGCTTTTCTGCCTTCATTATATTGTGACCACTACTGGCATTATCATGATGTGCGCATGTAGTAGGAACTTTTGTGACAGCGAATGCTTTGGAGTAGCATAGGTGATCCTTCTGCCGGGCATTTTTGGCCGTGCGGTTGCGCCCCACAAGTTTATTTGGCCATTTCTGCCGTATTTCTTCCTGAATTTCTGCAACCAGATATAGTGCCACCTCCAAGCGGAAATCCTTCTGAGTGATCGGCATCGGCAAAAGTGCAAATCGACTATAGACTGCGCTACGCGCACACGCGCACACGCGCAGCTCATGGCAAGCTTCCCGTGGACCCCTGCGCGACGCGCAGCCTATAGTCGTCTATAGTCGATTCATAGAGATGTGCGCGTGGACCTATGCAACTATATACAGCTGGCGGCCGGAGATGGACCTATACCAGTCTTCACTGCCTGCAGTCTTCGCTGCTATACCGGTATTGTACACTATCGCTGAGAGTCCGCTTGAGTGCCTGCTTGGGAGCCTACTTGGGAGCCTGCTTGAGAGCCTGCTCGAGAGCCTGCTTGAAAGCCTCTTTGAAAGCCGCTTGAGAGCCTTCTTGAGAGAGCCTCGCACCAGGAGGAGTAGAGTTTTTCACGGGAAGCTTTTGGCCGATGGAAAACTCTGAGTTTGTGGAAGCTTTGGCTAATAGTTGAAGGCTCTAAGTCTGAGGAAGCTTTGATGCTAACGTTGACGTAGCCAACCTACTTGTTTAAGTGCTTCTGGTACTATGATCACCATCACCGACGCCATCATCATCGCCATCATCACCATCGCCATCATCACCATCGCCATCATCACCATCATCACAATCTCCATCATCACCATCAGCACCGAATGCGCACACATACGCCCACAATCGGCGTGAAGCGAGCAGTAGATTCCGCTGGAAAATCTGAGTCGGAGATCTGCTCTCCCCAAGATCCAATTGTCTACCTATCCTGCAGAAATGAAGGCTGCAATTGTCAACACCATGGCCGTGAGGCATCGTGAGATCTTGTCTCGGTGGCCGCACTCAAGATAAGGTTCAGACTATGATATCGACTGACGTCATGATTTCGGCAGGCCGCCACCCGCCACTTGCCACATGCCTCCAGGTGCCTTGCGGCTGCATCTCAACAAGTCTCTAGATCGAGCATGCAAGAGCATATTCGGGAGGAGTAGAGTTTTCCACGGTGTGGCGGGAAAATCCGTTTCTCACCACCACCACCACCGCCACTCAGCTCGAGGATCCACCCAATGGAGTGGATCCTCACGGCCGGGTAGTATCATATCTTCTCACCCTCTTCCTACGCTCCGCGAGCCAGAACCGCTCTTTCTCACGAATTCCTATTGGAATGCCGCGAGAGGTGCGGCAGAGTGTTGATGCTGGGCTCTCTGCCTTCTAGCTCCGCCGCTTCACCACAACGGGAAGCTTTTGGCCGGTGGCAAACTCTGAGTTTGTGGAAGCTTTGGCTAATAGAAGGCTCTAGGTCTGTGGAAGCTTTGGCTAGTACAAGGCTCAAAGTCTGTGGAAGCTTTGATCCTAACGTTGACGTAGCCAACCTACTTGTCTAAGTACTTCTGGTACTATGATCACTATCACCAACACCATCACCATCGCCATCACCATCGCCATCGCCATCATCTCCATCAGCCCCAGACCGAATGCGCACACATACGGCCACAATCAATGGGAAGCGGGTATCAGATTCCGCTGGAAAATCTGAATCGGAGATCTGCTCTCCCCAAGTTCGAATTGTCTACTTTTCCTGCGGAATCTAAGGCTACAATTGTCAACACCATGACCATGAGGCATCGTGAGATCTTGTCGCGGTGGCCGCGCTAAAGATAAGGTTCAGACTATGATATCGACCGACGTCATGATTCGGCCACCATATGCCGCCCGCCATCTGCCACACACCACATGCCACATGCCGCCCGCCAATCACTGCCCACCATACGCCACCTGCCTCACGCCTCCCGGTGCCTGGCGCCTGCAACTCAGCGAGTCTCTGGATCGAGCATGCA
>Ga0307515_10008167_pt1 | contig 20497 bp, 21 predicted proteins | sample 17_EM_MG_FD_194513 | JGI IMG/M metagenome (GOLD analysis project Ga0307515, IMG submission 194513) | Populus trichocarpa ectomycorrhiza microbial communities from riparian zone in the Pacific Northwest, United States - 17_EM | ecosystem: Host-associated > Plants > Roots > Unclassified | place...
TTTGGCCCGCCAAGAGTCTGCGGGTCGGGTTTTTGGCCGGTTCTGGAACCGAACCGACCCGTTTTTGCGGTCCAAACCCGGACCGCTGGCGGGTTACCCGGACCCGTTGCTAACACTAGTCAACAGAGTGTCAACGATTGTTGGCCTTCCATCATGGTTAATCCCAGCACGATGTGGCGGTTATTGTCTATTTACATTGTTTTTACTGTCATCATATGCTTAAAGGCTCAAGAAGACTTAGTGGTAGCTCTGTGAATGAAATAAGTTGTTATTGTCCTGGGGGATGTGGCTAGAATGTCCCGTACATATCGGCCTATTAAGGCTGCCATATCCTTCTTTATAGATGCTTTTGATCAAGCACCACTCATAATACCGAAGATGCAAGACCAAATATCGTTGACGCTCTGTTGACCCGCTGTTGATGCTCATTTTCAGGATGACGTTGGGCGCGTGAAGTTCCATGGTTTGCACATCATGGCGGCTAATACGCCGAAAATGAACAGTGACATACCAATGTCAATACTTTACGATAAGCAGTAGCATATCGGAATGCGACCATAAATGTGGCATCCGAAACGCAGAACCGGAGATTGGACCACACGGGTCTAGCCAAATGCGGTGACACCCGCGGGTTGAAGGGTAAGGGTGGTGGTTTGGCCCGCCAAGAGTCAGCGGGTCGGGTGTTTGGCCGGGTTCGGAACCGAACCGACCCGTTCTTGCAGTCCAAACCCGGACCGCTGGCGGGTTACCAGGACCCGTTCCTAACACTATCCACGACGAGCATTGGAAGCAAGGAACGGGATTTTTGAGTATTTATATCATTCACAATTAGCAGACGCTTTACAGTATAATCTAAATCATATATTTATATGGATTATTAAAGAACAATGTAGTGATAAAGGAGAAAGTATATGAAGATAATGGAACAGCTGCAAAAACATCATTCCTGATAATGTATGAGAAATTGAATTCTTGCATATTGCGGATAAGCCCATTGCAAAATGAGTGTCAACGGAGTGTGAATGATTTTTGGTCCAGTATGTCAGGTAATTAAAAAGTGACTTACTCATTGTTGTACATAATCAAAGTATTGGCCGCCTTTATAGGCCAAAGAGAAAGCTACATGCTCCCTGCCCTAGGTTGACAATGAGCATCAACAGAGCGTCAACAATTTTTGGTCTTCTAAGTCAGGTATTTGATTAGAGACGTGGTCGTTTGAATGCGTACTGAAAGTGATGGCCACCGTAATGAGCAAAACCGCTAGCTAAGTCATGACTACTATCTCCTGGAAATGAATATCAACGGAACATCAACAATTTCTGGTCTTTCATCATTGGTAATCTATGTGGCGCTTGATCACGGACATCTGTACACCAGGAGTTGCCAGCCTCGATAGGCAGATAGGCAAGAGATGTTCCCGCGACAGCCTCCTGGACATTGACAACATAATACATTTTCAAATCTGCAACTCAGTGTTCCTGAACGTTGTAGCCTATAAAAGCAGTCAAAACTTTGTATATAGACAGTCATGGCCACATTGTGCTGTGATAAACCATGATACAAGGCCAGAATTCGTTGACGCTCCGTTAATACTCACCTTGAAGATTGGGTGGGGACCGTGCTGTTGCCTCTTTGGCCTCTAAATGAGGCCAATACTGCGATTCTGTATAACAACGACCAAACCACTCTTTTATTACCTGACTTACAAGAACAGAAATTGTTGACGCTCCGTTGATGCTCATTTTTAGGAGATAGTTGAGATGTTGTTGCTAGTGTTTTTGTTCTTTATGGCAGCCAATACTGTCAGTATGCATTAAAACGACCTTGGCTCTAATCAATTACCTGACTTACAAGACCAACAATCGTTGACGCTCTGTTGACTCTCATATTCAGGATGGGGCAGGGAGCGTGTCTCTCTTGTTTTTGACTATAAAGGCGGCCAATGCATCAAAAAAGGACAATGACGTACCAAGGTCAATATTTCGCGATTAGCAGTAGAATATCTGAATGCGACCATACATAGAAAAACCCGAAAACCGGAGCCGGAGATTGGAACCGACGGGTCTGGCCAAAATCCCGCAAAACCCGCGGGTTGACGGGTATGGGTCCAGTTTTGGCCCGCCGAGAAGCACCGGGTCGGGTTTTTGGACGGTTCTGGAACTGAACCGAACCGTGTGTGTGGTCCGATCCCGGACCCGTTGCTAACACTATTCCTGTGCCTGTTATCGCATAGTCCTCTCCACGCGGCTCCTCCAATCACAGGGGGCCATTGCATCCCAGGGGCCGCACCTCGGCCTCTTCCTACTCTCATTGTGCTCCAGTGCCTCGGCCAAGGTCACAGTCGCCGGGGTGGCGCGTGTCATCAACGCAATGCCCCCCTTGCCATTCGCCGCTCCAATTCCTCCTGTTCCCCCCATGTCCGTGTCTCCTGCCTGAATTGGTATCCCGATCACCTCAAATACTCCAGTGGGGCTTTCTCCTGCCGCGGTTGGCATCGTTCCCGATGTGTTGGTCGCGTCATGAACGCGCGCTCGCTTTGCTGTTCAAGTGCCCAACCACCTCCGGCGATCCAGAGGGGCTGGGGAAGTCTTCCCGGGGTCAACTCGCCGCTAAAAATAGTTTGGCGGTCTCCGTTGGCCGATTACTGCCGTGGCAGTTGACTTATTTTGCCGTGTTGTTTTCGTCTTCATCCGCCAAGACATTTCGCGGATCCACGCAATTGCATGGTTTCTTGTGCACGCTCTTTTGCTGACTTGCCCGCTCTCCTCCGGCGGTCCTGAGGTGCTGAGAGTCTCGATCCGGGGTCAATTCAACGTTAAAAATCGATTGCCGCTGTCCGTTTCTCGGTTGCTGTTGTCGTTGTTGACTGAATTCGCCGTTTTTGTTTTGCCAAGACTCGCGTCTAACAATGCCAAAGTTCTGATGGATCTGGTCGCTTCGGAGGCGAGATAATTGCCTAGCTCGTACCAAAAGGTTTCTAGTGGACAGCGATAAAGTATGAGATACGGAATCAAGATGTCGGCTGCGAGCTGTGCCATTAAAATGAATTACCGCATCACATATGCTATTGGCTCAACATGCGAATCTCACTGCCTTCCTGTGTCTGGGAGGGACTTACCATGGATTATGTTACTCACTAGACATAGTTAATCGCATTCAGACGCACTGGGACGGTAGTAATCGTTGATGGTTTGACTAAATAGCAATGATTCCACCAGTCCGGACGGACCCGGTCAGGGGTAGGGATCAGTACGGTCCGGTCCAATCATTAGGTTGCACCGGACCGAGCCCAAGACTGGCAGTCTGGGACTGGACGGGCTTGGTCTGGACCAGTCTGCACACACTTGCAATTTCGACATTGTTTCTTAGTCAAGTACCACTGAAAACATGACTCATCCTCACATTTATCACCGCACACCTCTGGATACCCACTCTGGGTCAAATTATGACAGTTCTGTCTGTATATTTGGTGCTATCGAGATATATTCCACCCATTAAACGACCCATACAGTGAAAAGATACCCTAAACCTGCACACTGTGCTGCACTGGCCCAAATCAGTCCAGGCCAGTTAAGTCCGTGTCAAGAAAAAGTGGGGATTGGTCCGATCCCGGTCCAAAAATTACGCACACTGGATTGAACTAGACTTGGATGGACCCGGTCTGGACTGGTCCAATGCTAGATTGGTGGAATCCTTGCTAAATAGGCCACCTACCCCTCTGCAGAAAGGACAGCGACTCCCAAGAGCATGCAAGAATGTACAAAGTGTCTAAAAAAGAAACGGAGAAATAACTTAGCAACCATGATAGTAACCGACAAGCGGACACCGGCATTCGATTTCTAACTTCGAATTGACCCTGGCTCGGCACTCCCAGCATCTGTGGACGATTGGAGGAGGCCGGGCGCGGCAACAGCAAAAACGGAGGACGCGAAACCACACAATGGAGTTGATTCACCAAAAGTGTTGGCACGGGATTTGGCCCAATGGCTCGTGTGGCGTTCGGCCTAAGGCTACGGGCATGAGGTCGGTGGCTTGCGGCCCTAATGGGCCGCCACCAGCCCCCATGCCGAGGAGTAGGTCTATCCCCGGCAGTGATGCTCGGCATCGGTCTCCGGATGTGATACTCGGCTTCGCCGAGTATGCCCTCCTTTCCCATATATATTTGCCTGTCTTTCTCTCTCCTTGCTATTTAGACAATCACTTTTGTACGATAGTCAATTCAATATCTCTATTCGTACTCGATTGATCTCAACAAAAAGTCTTGGTGAACAACAAAAATAAAATCGGTGAAATATCTCAGCAACCATGTCAGAGAGTGACCAACGGACACCGGCATTGCTATTTTCGCATCGAATTGACCCCGAAATGGCGCTTCCAGCACCTCTTGACCCTTGGAGAAGGCCACGCACGTCAACTGCAGTGCGCGCGGGTGATCAACACGACCCGACTACCAACGAACCTGCGACAATGACGACCCGGAGTGTGGGAGCCCTTGTGCAGGGATGATCGGGAAGTCACCGGTTGAGAGAGACATGAGTATGGCAGAAGCAGGAGTGGCTAGCGGCATGGCAGGTAACATGTCGAGAGAGACAACACAAGTCACCTTCATGGTTGCTAGCGAGCAGTGGAAGAGGAAGAGGAATGGAAAACGACTGAGAAGCAAGCTCCCGGAGTCATCAAGCGCTCCGGGAGACTGGAGAGTCCGAATGGCAAAAACGATAAGGTAGCAGGCGTGCGACCTGGCACACCGGCAGCAAACGGTCGACAAGATGGCAAGATTGCTAGAAGCGCATACGGCGTGTCAATAGACGCAATGGCTCGGCATGAGAAAGTGGATGTAGGACAGGGAGAGGAAATAGGATGCTCGCCACAAGGACTACGTGCGGTGGGGGACCGGCATCACGGATATGGCCGCGAAGATTGCGGCCGGAACGATAGCAGTCGAGAGCCAGGCAGAGGCCAAATTGCGCCTGCAAACATCAAAATACGCTGGCACTACACAGTGAGAGCGAGAACAAAAACAAGACCCGCTGCAGCAGAAGCAGCAGCAGCAGGCAGAACCGCGGCCGAAGCAGCAGCTACCAAACTCAACTCCAGCCAAGACTCAGTCTCCATGGATAACAACAACAATAATAAAGCGGACCCCGACCAGATGGTGGGGGACTGTCCCGCCAAGGAACCAGAAGAGAACCTCAACGGCAACAACGCCACCGGAGATTACCGGCCAGGGCCCGACCCCGAAATCCGGCTTGAGTATGGCAGACAGCAGGCTGGTCTTGAGACAGGATGAGAGCATCTCCCGACCCAGTAAGATGGATGAGGAAATCGCATCTGCGGTCAACAGAGCACTGTGAGAGCACCAGGCCCCGGCAAATGTTCGGACTATGAACGCAGGAAGGAATACCTGGGCTACGATAATCGCAGTTACCCACTAAAACACAACTACAGATATGGCTCTCCTATCCTGAGATATTATTATCAAGGAAGCCAGGTCAGTGGGCAGAGAAATCATTGATGTGGAAGGAAACAAATCGTGGGAGAAACCGAACATCCACACAGTCCCACTAGCGATGTACATGTGCAAGGGCAGTGAAGGGGGACAGAGTATAAAGCAGAATATCCAACCAGAAAACGAAGGTGTGACAATCCCTGCTCAGGTGAAATGGATGTCTAACCCCCGCGCCATCAAGGGGAGGGAGCAGACATGAGAAATTGAAGCATTATCAGTGGTGGTCGTGGTAAATGGAAAGAAGGTGGCACAGAATCTGGTGAATGGAGAAGTGACAGCTGCGGGAGTACGGTACAACGGCAAACCGTATACCAACGCTGCCCCGACACCCACTGCGAACTCTGCTGTGGATGGGTTCATATCGAAAGTAAGTGCAGCCACCACCAACAGAAGTACGGCTACTATACACGACCGCAATAGCCGGGCGAGCCCTGGCGCATCTTGGTCAGGTGCGCTTCGAAACAAGGGGCATTGGGCAGCCACAGGTAAACACAAAGCCCCAACTGCAAGGGGGATCACTGAGGGCCACATTTCAGCGCGAGTTTTGGCAAAACAGACACGGCGAATTAAGTGAACAACGACAACGGCAGTGAAAAAGCGGAAAGCAGCAATCAACTTTTAACGTCGAATTGACCCTGGAACGAGACTATCAGCACCTCAGGACCGCTAGAGGAAGGCAGGCACGTCAGCAAAAAGAGCGTGCACAAGAAACCACGCAATTGAGTGGATTCGCGAAAAGTCTTGGCCGAAAAGAAGAAAACAAAACAGCAAAATAAGTCAACGGACATGGCAGAAATCGACAAACGATTGATAGCAGTGTGTTCACCCCTTGAAGACATCCCCAGCACCTCTGGTTCACCGGAGAAGGTTGAGCACTAGGACAAAACAGCAAACATGGGTCCACGACGTGACCACCGAATTATGCACAATGGCCACCCCGGGAGGAGAAAGCCCCACTGGAGTATTCTACGGGATTGCGACTCGAATCCAGGGAGGCGAGATGGACGTGGGTGGAACAGGAGGATTAGGAACGGACATTGACACTGTGGGCCTAGCTTCGATGACACACGATTAGTGTTACCAAGGGTTCCGGACAGTGTTAGCAACGGGTCCGGGTAACCCGCCAGCGGTCCGGGTTTTTACCGGAAAAACGGTTCCGTTGGGTTCCAGAACGTACGAAAACCAGACCGACTGCTTCGTGGTGGTCCAAACCTGGCCACGTACCCGTCAACCTGTGGGTTTTGGTGGGTTTGGCCAGACACGTCAGGTCCAATCACCCGTTCTGCGTTTTGGGTTCCTCTACTTCTGGTCGCATTCACATATCCTACTGATAATTGCACAATATTGACTATCGCACTGCATTGTCATTTTCTGATGTATTGACAACCTGTATATAGCAAACATGTAGAGAGACACTCCCTACCCCATCCTGAAAATGAGCGTCAATGGAGCGTCAACAATTGATTGTGTTGCATCGTGGGTAATCTACAGGGCGCTTAATCGCACGTATCTATAAACAAGTGATTAGCTGCTGTTATGAGCAAATAAGCAAATGATATTCCAACGATAGCCTCCAGAACAGTAACAACGTATCTCATTTACAAAGGTGCGACTAAGTGTTCACGAGCGTTTTAGACTACAAAAACTGCAAAAACTGTGGATATGGACTTTAACAGCCACAGCCCGCTTCAATCAACCATGATCGAAGGCCCAACATCGTTGACATTCCATTGACGCACATTGTCATTATTGGGCAGGGAGCGTGACATCTTCTTTGTTGCCTATAAAGGATGGCAACACTTCCATTCTGTGTAATTACTACTAAATCGTGTTTGTATTACCCGACTTACAGGACCAAAAATTGTTGAAGCTCTGTTGAAACTCATTTTCAAGATGGGGCACAGAGCGTCTGGCTGTCTTTTTTGCGTATAATGGTTGTCAATGCTGTTGTTATGTATCACCACTTTGAAATTACTTCTTAATTACCAGACTAACAAGACCTAAAATCATTGACACTATGTTGACGGTCATTTTCAAGATGTGGCAGGGAGCGTGCTGCTTTTTTTTTTGCGTATTCAGGGTGGCAAAAGATCGAATATTTGTACTCCCTGCTGAATCACGTTTTCATTACCCTACTTACATGACCAAAAATAGTTGACGCTCCGTTGACGCTCATTTTCAAGATTGGGCTGGGAGCGTCTGGCTTTCTTTTTCGCGTATAAAGGTTGTCAATTCTGTTTTTATGTATAACCAATACAAAATTACTTTATAATTACCAGACTAACAGGACCTAAAATCGTTGACGCTCTGTTGACGATCATTTCCAAGATGGGCCAGGGAGCGTGTTGCTTTTTCTTTTGCCTATAAAGGGTGACAACACTTCCATTATGTATATTGTTTACCAAATCGTGTTTTTATTACACGACTTACAAGAGCAATAATAGTTGATGCTCCCTTGATGCTCATTTTGCCATGGGCGTAACTGCAATATGGAACCATTCACATTGGCATACTATATCAATAATGGTCTTGTGGCAGCCGTTCTGTGCTGTTCATTTACATTCTCCTTTCTCACTACATTGTTCTTTATTGATGCATATAAATATACCCTTTGAAATATACTATAAAGTGTCCACTAATTGTAGATAATGATAATACTCAATAATCCTGTTCCCTTTGGTCAACTCTCGTGCTCACTGTCATGTTCACTCAAAAGGCTGCTGTCGTCTCCAAAATGGCTGTCAGCTGCATTACCATGCAGCTGATAGTGTATTAACCTGTGGATGAACCTTCATCAGTCAGCAAATCTGGAATATAATCGTTGTCGCACATGTGATCCTTGTCACATGGATCAAGATTGAAAAATCGAGCGCAGGGAAGTGAAGGATATATAAACAGATATCCAGGTGGCACACCTTCTGTTTCAGAGCTGGGAGTTCCCTCACCGTCATCAGGTGGTGTAGGACAGGGTCCAGGCCTCGGTGGCGCCTGTCGTGGTGGAGGTACACCTGTGCCTTTGCGCCCCGAGCGAGTCTCTGGATTGTTTGCTGTGCGATGTTGGGAAGGAAGGCAGCCGTCTGTTTGACATTACTGAACAATTGCCGGGTGTCATTCTATTGTAGCCTTCACCTTGACATGCCCGGGAAACACAACACGCCGCTTCTTCTCTTCCTGGACTTCGGCGGAAGGTTTTTTGTTTGGTTGTTGCATTTCCTCAATTGCGCTGCACGAAAACCCTTCGTTTACCACATTGGCTATATTCAAAGCAAGACGCATGTAGGACTTTTCATGCTGTACCCAACCTACTTGTCTTGCCATAGTAGCTGAGATGTTGAAAACCTACAAGAAATTAGCTGCCGCTTCTAGAGTGAGATTTGGCTGTTACCTCAACCATATATGACTCCATAGCCTCCTCTAAGGTATTCAAAGCCTGGTTCATCCATTCCCGGGGACGTTTATCACCAAATTTGTCTTCGAAAATCCCTGAACTGACACGATCGTGAAGTTCAATTTCGTGGACTGTGCGGACAAGTGCTGTTGTCGACCATTGAACTTTCCCGTTATGGGAAGCAATGAATTGGTCATGTGGCTCTCAACGTACCCCAGCTGTGCATTACACTGTAAGTTGACAGTCATCTACCTCCATATGGAATGACTCACAGCCGATCACATGGCGCTTCTTATTCTTGCCGCGTCTGGTTTTACAATCAATTATGTATTGCGCGTCCTGGGTTATATTATTCGTGGCTACAATGGCCGCGTCGCGGTGGACTATCTGGTGATTGTGTTGCTGCTGTGTCTCACTGGGTGGCGCATTTTTTGAAGCGCCTGTAATTCAGCTCAATTCAGCTTCAATCGCACCTGGTTGAAGTATTTCTGGAGCCATCACTTGGTGTTGTGGAATGGTGAGGAAGATGATCACGAAAAGAAGTGGGAAGTCCTGAAGATTATATAGTTAGCTACCAGTCAAAATGGAACAAGTGACAGCCAACTTGCACCTTCAATTCAAGTTGAATCCTGCGGCGTATAGCTGCACTGCGTATAGCTGCAGGGAATTCCAATGGTCCTGTGATTTGCAGTTAGTCGGTCAGATGTGGTTTTTTGTTTACAGGGATACATCGTGATGGACAACAGCTGATATCTCATTTCTGATAGATAAGAACAGGACATTCTTCGACGGGAAGGACGTCTGGTTATGTTTGTCTCAAGAGATCCCCGGGATCTTATATGAAACACACACTAACCATCCAGTCCTAATGTACAGTTAGCATGACTATTCCCAATGAAGTGACGGTCAAAATGCTGATTTTGCTTGGTTCTAATTGATCAAACCTACCAACCTTGACATTCAAGAGGCAGCTTGCCTCCATGGGGTCCATATCTTGCAACATCCAACATCTCGCCCAACAACAAGGTCTACACAACATTCAATGGTCAATGCTCCCAAAAAGAACCTTTCGCCACATCCGGCAGGCAAATATGGCAAATCGACACAGAAATCCACACAACGATCTCATCAAGCCAAGGAAGGCCAGAGTTGCCTAGGGGCAGAAAGAGTCAGAGTGTAGGGAGAATTGCGCAGCTTACAATCTATAGAAAAGCTTTCAGCGGAGACACGACTGGAAACGCACTTTTTAAGCAAAAAAGAGAAAGACAACTGGATCAAGGATTATGTGGATAGAGAGACTGCACTGGCAAGAAAGCGAGTTCAAGACGCAGAGACAGCGATTAGGCAAGCGCAGGAGCATATGAGGAATGTAGAAAAGGCACGATCGACATCCACACACTCTGAAACAACATCTGGGGAGATGCTTAATGCTATCGGAGGCAGTCTGAGCGATCTTGCAAGTTCCGAAGATGAGGAGGATGGGGAAGACAAGGATGCTGATGAAGAAGATTCAGAGCTTGGCAAGCTGAGCGAAGATAATGAACCTGGCTGCATGATGGACACAATCTCGAAAACGGTACAGCACCGCATGGAAAGCTTTCGGCCGATCCAGATGAGGCTTGAGGAACTTACGCAACCGGGATGGGAGGACGCGGCCGACTACCGCATTGAGAGAGATATGACGTCCGGGAAAACTGAATTGAAGGTTCCGGCAATTGTGAAGACCCAAACAGACACGACAGCAGCCACACCATCACAGACAACATTTGGAGAGCTGATGGAGATTCTTGATATTGTCCTGAGACAATCACAAATAGCGCAAGTGACGTCTCGACAGGGAAGTAGTGATATGAGGCTGCATTGGGAGAAACCTCAGGCAGACAATCACATAGTATGTGCCGTGCCTGACGCGGTGCCTGATTAGTCACAGAGGGAGATTGTGACCCCAGTTCAACCCATGTGCTTTTACCCAAGCATATAGCGTCACTAGCTAATCACCATATAGAAATCTGCTCTGCACCAAGGCATGGTGACAGCTCCTGCGTCACTGGAGGAATAGATACCGAAATAGGTATTATTGACAACGTATCTCCAGTAGAAGGAATTTTTACCTCCTTTGGTACGTGTCAGCTTTTTCTGGATTTTAGTGACCAAATTGTGAGACAGGATTATCCGTCAGTGTGTGTGCAAGGGTTGTACAGACCATGCAAATGTTCAGGACTCCAAATCAAGTTGATTGATGAACAATGAACTGTATATGGTGTTGCCTGTTACGGTGAAATGATGAAGCAAAACCTAAATTTGACCCAAAAGTTGCTAACAGCGCTTAAGTCAGTGATGTCATACGACTCGTAGGAGGAGCCGTCAAAGCACATCCGAAACCCGGATGAATGACAGCCGTCAGTCTGCATTAATCTATGCAGCTAACCACATAACTCTCCGCTCAAACCTCCTGCACATGGTTGAAAAATCGCAAATTGCTTATTGTACATCATGGAAATCAACGACAATGAGCTGGATAAAGAATGGTGAGGACGTCGGGCTATAAATATCTATAACTAGGGCATTGGTTTTTATGCGGGAAATTGCCGGCCGCAAGCACTGAAATGAGATGGACCTACCTCATTCGTCATGCAGATGACAGGTTTAGTGGTGGCTCAGAAACTGAGATGTCTCGAAGATTTTGGATTCACACGATAATACATAGAAACAGCATACTGGCTGCCAAAAAGCCTGTATGGATTTTATGTACAATTGTTGAACACCCAATGACTGGTAGTCTGTCACTAAGGTGAGCTCAAAGGTGAGCGTCAACGTAGCGTCAACAATTTTTGGCATTGGATCATGGAAAATCCAGATGGTTTTGCTGCAACATTCACCCATAATCGAACTATGGCCCGCCTTTCTAGTCAAATATGGTCGCGAAAACATCGCTACTATGTCTTAAAAATGAGCGTCAACGGGGCATCAACAACTTTGGGCATTGCATCAAGGAAAATGCAAGTGCTGTGCAGCGACAATGAGCCATATTTGACCTACCGTCCGCCTTTCCAGGCAAAAATGTTGCCCCGACATCGCCACTCTGGCCTAAAAATGACCGTCAACGGAGCGTCACTTACTTCTGGCCTTGTATCATGCAAAATGTAAGTGCTGTGCGGGGATAGTATGCCATAATCGAACTATAGGTCACCTTTCAAGGCAACAATGCTTTCGACGTCTTGTTCACTATGCCTTAAAACTGAGCGTCTCCGGAGCATCAAAGATTTTAGACCTTGCGTCATGGAATATCATGAGGCAATGAGACCACTTTGATCCATGATCAAACAATCGGCCTCCTTTCTAGGCAAATATGCTTACGACATGATCATTACCATGTGCCAAAATGAGCGTCAACAGAGCGTCAACAGAGCGTCAACAGAGCGTCAACAGAGCGTCAACAGAGCGTCAACAGAGCGTCAACAGAGCGTCAACAGAGCGTCAACGATGTTAGATCTTGCATCTTGGATAATCTAATGGCAATGGAACGCAGAAAACCCACCAAGAACCCATTGGCAGCCTTGTATGGCAAAAATGCTAGTGATGATATCGCGTCCGCCTCCTACAATTGAGAGCCTTCAGAGCGTGAACGGTTTTTGTGGAGGTTCAAAACGCTACACAGCAATGAACTGCATCGTGCCGTTCCCAAATCGAGTTTTACCCGGTTAGTTTTTGCAATTGAACCATGTATACCACCTCACAATTATCCATGCAATGTCGTACAGATCCGATTCTTTTACTTGTAGCAGTAGTGTTAATATTACATAACCTGCAGTCTGCTTTCCTGTATCTTTACTTTCGGCAGACTTTCGAGTCGGAATACCCAGCTTTCTCCTCCCTATCGCCATGTCGGATTCAAATTCTTTCAACACCTCATTGCTCAAGGTTATGATATCTCTCAAAAATGACCATGTCTTTATTCGTCATCTGAGCGACCTTACTTTACACATCATGTTCCATGCTTGGTGGGCTTCAATGTTTGTAAACTCGAAGCGGCCTGTTGCTTGGAATAATTCTAGACATGCTCCTGAGTGGCGATTTAATTTACACTGCGGAATTGAGGAGACCGGGAGCCCTGCCATCATATGTTTCATTTGTCATTCAGTTCTTCGCCATCCATCAGAAAATGGGACTAGCTTAATGAGGAAACACTCGCTGGCAAAAGCTCACATCACAAATTAAACGAATTGAGAATGTCAGAGGTTACTGAATTGACCAGTTCGACGGTCGATGAACCAGCTTTGGCCATCCTTACGAGGCGAGGAAGTCAAGGAATCACAATAGTGAGTTCGCAGATGAATATCAGATTTGACATTCCGGTTGTTCCATATTGACAGAAATGACAGACAACACATTCTAAACTGGCAGCTAAGGACTTTGAAACTTCTGAATTTCACCAAGACACATGGAATAACTACCTCATGTCATGTTTTGTTTCGGCTCATATTCCATGGAATACTATGTCAAATCTTGAGCGACGACGGTCATATAAGGCGTTACGTGATGACCCAGTGCTGCCATCTGCTTCGACCCTCAGCAAAATTTGCTGGATGGAGGATGCACTGACCGTGGGTGCAATTATGAAGCAATTGCCATCACAAAATCAAGTTAGTTTAGTTTTGAATGGATGGACATCAACGAACAAACTAGCCATAACGTCTATCATTGCTTACTATATGCATCGTAATTGGGGACTAGGTGAATTTCAACTACCTTGCAATGAGGTTAATCGCCTGTTCTTTCCACCGTTCGAAAGCTAACTAAGGATGATAGGTGAAGGGCCAACATACCGGAGCAGGGCTGGCCGTACATGTGAAGGATGTGCTGGATCATTTTGAGCTTACTGACGGCCGTGTGCTTGGAATCAGGACTGATAATGCCTCCTCAGATTCATGGATGACATGCGAGCAGCAATCAACACTTGAGGCCTCGGGACTCGAGTGGCCTGCATTGACGAACAACATACCATGCATGGCGCACGTCATACAGCGGGCTTTAGGTGAATTAATAAGCAGTTTCGGTGTCAAAGGCAGCACCAAGTCTTGCGAGGCTCATCAGCGTGATCAGCAATTTGGAGAGAATGAATGCATAGACATTGGGAAGAGTGAAAGGCTTCGAACAGACGGCAACGCTAGAATCAATAAGGTCTCGGCCATGAATCCAGGTTTACCAAAGATAATTGAGGAAGTACCTATTTCATAATATTTTCAAAGTGCTGAAACTGACATTCATATAGAAGAGAATGCTTGCTGTATTGATTACGCTAACACTTGGTCATGGAAACGAGTTCATTGACTGTCAAAAAGCCAATGTCCGCATCGCGCTACTTCTGATTATGGATGTGAGGACACTTTGGAACCCGACCCTGGAGTTGCTCGAGTGTATCTTGCCATTCCGTGAATTTGCACGCGAGTGCCTTAACAACCCTAAATACAGCGATTACCGGCCACTGTTCACAACACCAGATGAATGGACCATTGTGAAGTATGTCATGGAAGTGTTGAGGCCATTCCGATATTGGACCGTGTGGATGTCGAAACGGCATACAGTCAGATTACATGATGTTATCAAAGTGTACAATGATATGTTCGATCACATGGATGGCGTAACGAGAGCTTTGGCTAACAAGACGATTTGATGGAAGGCAGACTTGTTCTTCGCTGTGAAGTTAGCACCACAGAAGCAGTCCAAATAATAAGCTCAAGTGACTCCATCGACGGGCATGCTTCTCATTTCTGCACATATCCTCGATTCTTTCCAGAAGTTGCGATCGTATTGAAAGTGGGACAAGGGATGGATCTTAATCCAGAGGACGAGACATCCTACACTATCCAATACAAAGAGGCCTTTCTGAAGCAGGTGGAGAATGAATACTGTGCCAAACATGGACATGTGCGGGTCAATACACATGGAAGCTTCCCGTGGAACAATGGTATCCACTCCGCAATGGCTTCCGGATCCTGTCAATCATCCTTTGATCCATAAGATTTGTCGAGCAATGATGAAGAATACTTGACGCCTGACAATGTGGCTGGGACGACACCAGTATGAAGTGATCGCGTAGCACACGTATCGACGGCAGCTAGGCTCTATTTGAATTCGCCGCCTGAAGTAGCAAAGAACTCGGGGCAAATTGATCCAAATCTCAATGATTACCACTCTGACCCAGTGGAGATTAGCAGTACATTTCGGTTACCGGATATAACTGACAGGTGACGTCAAATGGAGGGCACGCACTCATACTACGCTGATCGCTGGAATGTGGCGGGAGACATATTCTCTATCATACCACATGGAGTCGGAGTGGATGTGAGTTTTTCCCGAGGCCGAGATGTTATTGGCTGGAGGCAGTCTAAAACCACAGGCGAGTCTCTTTGCGAAAAAGTTGTTATCAGGCAGTTCGCTTGAGCCAATCACAGGATGTTGGCAGGCACTGACCCAGAATTGGATACAATGAACACAGAAAACAACTCGGAAATGAAGAAAGAGCCAGAGGAAAGACATTGCATAGAATGGCCAAGGTTAACAACTTGTTGGAGATGTAGCAGGGCAGCCAAGACATGAGTGCTACCCAGAATGAATCTCGCGTTCGAAACAAGCAGATCCCCACTGTGGGATACATTTCGGACACAGAAGAGATAGTCAAAGCTTTGTGGTCACTCTTTCAACATGATGGTGCAGCTGCATTTAAATTGTTAGAAAGATCTCCATTGCCACCACCTTTGGCGGCAAAGGACATTCCTGGACGATGAATTCAAATATTAAATGTCCGCCGAATCCGAAGAATCAACCATCATCCAGTCGAAAGTGATGAGGATAGCGCACCTGACACCATTTCGGACACTGACGCTTGGCTTAACTGCAATGGGGACATAGAGAATCCAAGTTACAGCGAAGACGATTGCGGGGTGAACGTTGAAACAGATATACAACAAGACAATAGCATTGAGGTTCCGGATTGCCCGGAGCAGCGGGATGTGAGCGCCGCGCCAAATGTTCCCGGATCGATTCAGTCTACACAGAAGTCAAAGAGTCAGGCTGACAAGGTGTTAATGACGGTCAATGCAATCAAAACAAGGAGAAACAAGGGAGTGAACAAAAAGTAGGACAGAAAGCGTCAATGTGTCACTAGCTTCAGGATGTATCTTCACTGAGAGTTTCAGTTAGTGATGTATTATGGGCGAATGGTGAGCAGTAGCTTGTCAATATCGGTTGATAAACAGATGCATAGCAGGCGCAATGCAGCTGTTGGCAAGATACATGAATTTTAGTGGTGTGAGCGCGAACAGTTGAAGAATGTTACTATGCTCGGCTTTGCCACAAGGCCCAGTCTCAATCTGCCAGAATGACTAGCAATAACTTCAAATCATGATGAAAACAATTATCGATGGCAGCAGATGTTGGATAGAAAATCCATTAAATTGAACGTCAACGGAGTGTCAACGAATTGTGGTTTTGTAAGTACGGTAATTGAACAACAATTTGGTCGCTGTAATGCATAACCAATATGTTGGCAGCCTTTATCGGCAAAAGAGACAGCGACATGCTGCCGGCCGCATCGTAGGAATGAGTGTCAACACAGCATCAACGATTGTTAGGTTCCCATCTTGGGTAATTTATGTTCCGATTGGTTGTAGACATCCATTTGCTAGATATCGATAGCCTTTACTGGGAAAAATTACAGCGACGTGCTCCCTGACACATCCTGAGAATGAGCGTCAACGGAGCGTCAACAAATTGTAGCTTCGCATCGTGGATGAAGTATGTTCCGATCGGTTGCAGTGATCTATCTATCCGATAATTGCTGACTTGACAGGGAAAAACTACAGCGACATGTTCCCGGCCGTATCCTGAGAATGAACGTCAACGGACCGTCAACAATTTGTACCTTTGCATCGTGGGTGATTTATATTCCGATTGTCTGCAGACATCCATTCATGAGATAATGGCAGCCTTGACTGGCAAAAACAAAAGCGACATGCTCCCTGCTGCATCATGAAAATGAGCGTCAACGGAGCGTCAACAATTTTAGTTTCTGCACATTTGGAAATCAAGGCATCACGCGGATCTTCGCATTCATAACGAAATTATTCACCGACCTGGTAGGCAAAAATAACATATATCTAATGTAAACACCGATTCCAAATTAATCGATATTGCAGGCTGCAAAGTGTGGCAAAACATATTTTTGGTTGTTGAAAACTTGATTTTGATATGATACTATTAACAAACTCCAAAAACAAGAGCGTTACATGAATCTATGGATGGACCTGTTGCGCGACCCGCTGATAATCCGCCCAATTCTGCCAGGTTGGGAGTATACAATTGAACCATGCCCAAGTTGACTGTTCAGGTCTATTGACAACCCGGACTGCCACTGTGGCAACGGTTCGGTTTGGACCCGGACTGGGACCAGAAGTGACGGTCCCGAACTGCCGCTGACACTAGTTCCGGAATGTCACTTCGGGTTCAGCTCTGGGTCGGGACCAAACTGTTGCCAAGCCGGCGGTCCGGGTGGGTAATCTTCACTACCCATGAATTGGAGTAAGGCTCGATCGAAATGTTTGAACACGTCTGGATTGAGTGGGTTCGCAGGGGGTTGTCGTGCTGCTCCATCTGAGGTAGTGTTAGCAATGGGTCCGGGTAACCTGCCAGCGGTTGGGGTTTGGACCAGAAAAACGGTTCGGTTCGGTTCCAGACCCAGGCAGAATCCCGACCCGCAGCCTCTTCACGGGCCAAACCCATACCCGTACCCGTCAACCCGCGGGTTTTGCCGAGTTTGGCTAGACCCGTCAGGTACAATCTCCGGTTCCCGCTGTCGGGTTTTCTATTTATGGTCGGAGTCAGATATGTTACTGTTATGTGCAAAATATCAACTTTGGTGCACGATTCTCTTCATTTGTCTTATTGGCTGCCTCAATAATCAAAACGAGGAGAGACATGCTCACTGCTACATCCTGAAGTTGAGTGTGAACAATTTTTCGTCTTGCATCATTAGTAAGATATGAGGTCCATAACAGACATATTGATAGTTAAGGCCGTCATTAAGCTAGAAATGCATTAGTTTGCACCTGCGACGGCACCGACAACATTTGGAGAGCTGATGGAGATCCATGATAGTGTCAGCGGTGAATCGCAATGCCACAAGGAATATCACCAGCATAAAGTAGCCATATGACATTAGCGTACGGGAAACCACCATCTCACATATTCATATCGGCTATCACAATGACCGCAATACGCAATTCGTCACCGATTAAGAAATTAAATCCTGTTAAACCCCTAAGCTATTACCCCTGCATATTTCCTCCCTATCTCTCTACCATACAGGAAGTGGATTCAGATGAACATATTGTATTGGCTCGTAGGTCATCTGTTCGCTTCCTACACAACAGTTGTTAATTGATGACAAATCTCTGCAAAACGTGCTTGGTGTATCGATTTTGATATGTGGCAGAATATTTTTGTTTACAGTGACTACATGGTGAGACATGATTATTCATCTGTGCGTGTACAACGGTCTTAACGGCCATACGAACATTCTAGACTCCAAACCGAGTTGAATAATGATTGATCAACGCGATATCGTCCTGCCTCTTACAGATCAGTGAGAACGCGCAATTTAGACTGGAGATAAAATTTACTAACAAATTTTCAGTTAGTGATGGCAAATGAGTCATAGAAGGAGTGGTCAATGCGCAACATGAATCTGTATGAATGACCACCATCATGTTGCATTCATCCATACATCCAACTATATCACTCCGCCTTCAGACAGGGTGCACATAGTCAGCATTTTCAAAATCGCTTATGGTAGGTAATGGAAATCAAGGGGATCGAACTGGATATGGCAAAGTTAGCAAGCTGGGCTATATTAATGAAAACTTAGTGTATGGATATACATTCAGTGAATTGCTAGCTGAAAGCGCTGGAATGTCACAGCGCTACGTTATCCATCGCTCAGAGAACATCTGCTTCAGTTGATCAGAAATTGATACGCCACAAAGCTTGTGAATGCCACAAAGTATTGATACAAATTATATATTGGCTGTCAATAATGATTATATGATTGTTTGTACAAAATTATTATCCATAAAACAACAGTTAGGACATGTTTATTGTGAGTGTGAATGAAGCATCAATGATTGTTGTACTTGTAAGTAAGTTCATCGGAAAGCGAGTGGCATGCTGTTATTTATAACACACGCATTCGCTGCCTTGATAGGCAAAACAAAAAGCGACACGGATATAGCCAAATGTTGAATATGAGAGTCAACGGAGTCACTTTGATTGTTGGTTTGTGTGTATGTTAATTGGGAAGCGATTTGCTCGCAGTGATGCATAACCAAAGTATTGGCAGCCTTTATAGCCGAGAGAGAAAGCGACACGGTAACAACCCCATTCTCAAAATGAACATCAACGGAGCGTCAATGATTTTTGGACTTGTAAGGAACTTGATTGGGAGGCGATTTGCTCGCTGTTATTCGTAATCAGCAGATCGGCAACCTTTATAAGCAAAAGAGACCGTGATATGGTAACAGCCACATTGTGATCCTGAGCATCAACGGAGCGTCAACAATTTTTTGTTGTGTAAGTAAGTTAATTGGAAAGCAATTTGCTTGCTGTTATTCATAATCAACAGAGTGGCAACCTATATAGACAAAAGAGACCGCGATACGGTAGGAGCCACATTGTGGTACTGAGTGTCAACGGAGCGTCAATGATTTATTGTCATGTAAGTAAGTTAATTGGACAGTGATTTGCTCACTGTTATCCATAACCAATGTATCGGCAGCCTTTATATGAAAAACAGAAAGCTACAAGGTAACAGCCACATTCTGAAAATGAGCGTCAATGGAGTGTCAACGATTGTTGGTCTTGTAAGTAAGTCAATTGGGAAGCGAATTGGTCGCTGTTATCAATAACCCACGTATTGGCAGCCATTATGAGCAAAAGAGATTGCGACACGGTCTCATCCCCAGTCTGAAAATGAGCGTCAACAGAGCGTCAATGATTTCGGGTATGGCATATTGTATACTCCTAGGGCTGTGCAATGGCATATACCCATAATCGAAGTATTGGCAGCCTGTATAGGCAATATCATGTTCGTCGATCCTGCTACACCTCAGAATCAGCGTCAACGGAGCGTCAACAGAGCATCAACACAGTGTTAACAGAGTGTCAACAGAGTGTCGACGATTTTGGGTGTTGCATCGTGTATAATCCAAGGGCTCAGCTACGGTATATACCCATAATCAACGTATTGGCAGCCGTAATGAGGAAAAGAGATCCCTACATGGTCACAGCCCCAGTCGGAAAATGAGCGTCAACAGAGCGTCAACAGAGCGTCAACAGAGCGTCAACAGCGGGTCAACAGAGCGTCAACAGAGCGTCAACAGAGGGTCAACAGAGGGTCAACAGAGCGTCAACAGAGCGTCAACAGAGCGTCAACACAGCGTCAACAGAGCGTCAACAGAGCGTCAACAGAGCGTCAACAGAGCGTCAACAGAGCGTCAACAGAGCGTCAACAGAGCGTCAACAGAGCGTCAACAGAGCTTCAACAG
>Ga0307515_10008168_pt1 | contig 20495 bp, 2 predicted proteins | sample 17_EM_MG_FD_194513 | JGI IMG/M metagenome (GOLD analysis project Ga0307515, IMG submission 194513) | Populus trichocarpa ectomycorrhiza microbial communities from riparian zone in the Pacific Northwest, United States - 17_EM | ecosystem: Host-associated > Plants > Roots > Unclassified | place...
AAAAGTTTATAATTAAACCGCCTGTCCCTAGTATAAATACAACGCCAATTAACCCTTAGACGCCCGCGTTAATACTAATAAATATATCCACCGAGCGGATATTAAGGCCTCCCATTAAGTGTAAATTGGAATTATCTACCTTTGTAAATCCTAGACTCTTCGGAAAAAGTATATCTATATACCCTTGGCCGCTAATATAAGCAGCCGCGTAGGAGGGCTAAGTGAAAACTAGACTAGCTTAGGAAAAGGGCTAATTAGATATTTATTAGTAATTCACCATAATAGGACTAGTTCTATTTTCTAACACCTATTCCTATAAAGCGAAATATTCTAAACAAAAATTAGGGTACTTAAGCTCTTAGGAACTCGAATTCTATATATATATTAATATTTAGTATCAATTAACCCCTTATAATTAAATGGTTTACTACCTTTAACTATAGGTTTATAAAGGGACGAGGCAGGACTTAAGATGTTAATCGGTCTAAGTAGCTTTAGCACAGTAGGTTTTTTATTAATTTTAGCGCTAAATAAGAACTTATGGTATATGCAAGGTTCTAAATGGGACCAGCATCTATTTATAAAGAGGGACAGAAACAGATTATATTTAAAGAGTTATTAGGGCCTTAAATTAGTTCCTAGGGGGCCTAGAAATAGGGCTCCCTTAGGAACTAAATAGAACTCTTTTAGAACTATATATATCCATATATACGCTTAGTTGGAGAGTCTTATTTAACTTTAACTTATCCTCGTTCTAATTCTTTATTTACTACTTATAAAAGTACAATCTTTAAGAACTCTATTAGCGTCCCCTAATAAATTAAGGAGGAGAATATACTGTGTCCTATTAGTAGGAAGTAAATAGCAGCCTAAAGAAGATAAAAAGCTTATAGAGCTTACTAAGTAATGTTAATATCCCGGCCTAGGAAATAATAGAAGTCGCGCTCTCTTCTAAAAGAGGTGGTGTAGCTGTTAGAAATGGTCTATCCTTAGCCTAGGTCTTAATTAAAGTAGTAAACTAAAGCTAATACTAGTGGGATGGAATAGCGTCTAAGCTACTTAGTAATAACGACCACTAAACCGTATATAAACTCGACGAGATGGAATAGCCTTTATGGACGTGTCTAGGATAAATTAGCTAAGTAAATTAGTTATTAGGCAATTATATATTAAGCTTAATCCATTTCTGCGCGCTATTAATTTCATTATGCATGCTTATAAAATTTATTAATCCGCGATCTTAGGAGAATATATTTAGGATAGAATTAGAGTATAGAACTCTCCTAAGAGATATATATTCTTAGGAGATAGCTCTTAGGATAAAATAGGTCCTTAGAGACTACTCCGTAAGAGAAATATTATCCTAGGTACGTGGGTATCCTAGGGCGATCCTCCTAGGAAAATCGGTGTTCTAGGAAAATCGTCCTAGTACCCACTTTACCTAAATCCTCTTATATAAGAAACGCGACTTAGGTAAAGTAACCTAGGTAACCTCTTTACCTAAGTCCTCTTATATAGGAAATATAATAGGGGCGTTAAAGTAGTACGTAAGGTAGGCTAGTAGGTAAGGTAGATATAGGGTAGACTAATATGTAGGGTAGACTAGTAGGTAAGATAGATTACGCGGTATAAATTTAGGTATATTTGTAAGAGTGGAACTGCATTAGGAAATGGATGCTTCCTTTGTGGGCAACGCGCCCTCGCTTACTGGCCCGCCGCTTTATCCTGGCCCGTGCTTCGACCTTATTATATAAAAGCGTCCTCCTCTTGCCGTTTTACTCTTGCTCCTCTATCTTCTCTTTTTTCCCTAACACTGCGCGTCCCCCTTATTGGATATTATTGCCTTGGTTTAACCTCCTCGCTCCGCCCCTGAGCCATTTTATTTACCTATTAGCGTTAGCATATATATAAGCCACTTCCCTTATTTTCCGTGTTTTAGACTAATAGTAGTGTAGTGCCTCTTAGGTTCTCTAATAACGACTTCCTCTCCTATACTCTTTTTGTAGTAATAGATGAAACGGCTCTTTCTATTCTTGCCGCTGGAGTAGTAATTACTATTTGTCCTTTCCGTAGCCTAATCTTAAGAGACTTGTTCTACTTACGCGTGCGGGTATTTACAATAATTAAAGCTTTCCCCCCTCCTATTTAGGTCATTCCTTAGCCTCTAGGGAGCTACACCCGCAGCTGCCAATTAATAGGATCTGTAGGAATTACTACGTTAGTAATGCTGCCTGCTTTATTTTCCTAGGAGAGTTTCTTTCCTAGAGTAACAGCGCCTAGTCCCTCGCTACTGTGAGCTCTATTGTACTACCTTGTATTCTATTACATTTCAGCTGGCGACCCTGCTTAATTATGCGGACATCCTCTCCCCGAAATGGGCTGTATGCTATTAGCCCTGAATTACCTTAAGTTACGGAATTTATAACTTAATCCCTATTAGTATAGCTATAAATAGGTATAGGGCTGTGCTAAAAACCGTCTAGCTATGGATTATACGGGTTATAGCTACTGTAAGCTGCGGATATGTTAGGCAGTGTTGCATTATAGCGTTATAATAAAGGCGAAGCTAGACGCTGAAGTGAATCCTTAGTGAAACAATTATAGGCTAATGCTAATTACTTAGCCTAGTTGAAGCTGCGCCGCCAGAAGCTGGAAGCCTTTGCCCTTTTTAGCGCCTTTTCTACCTAGACTTAGATCTTACTTTAGCCTAATAATTAGAGGATTGTATTGCGATCGGAGAAGCCGCTAGGCTTTAGTCTAATTTAGTTCTCTATTTAGCTGAGGAGGCGCGGGTTATATAGAAATATCCCTTATATAGACCTGAGACTTGTAAGGTAGAATCTAAAGGTAAACGGCCTATTTAGTAGTATAGCTTGGCTTTTAGTAGAGCTGGTATTATAATTTTACTCTTGGCTAACGAATACTAGAGGAAAATTTGCGCACTTAATCTCCTAACGGAGATGGACTTTATGCGGCGGCTGTATTAACTAAAAGGGTATAGTGAGATGGATATGGGCGTGATCGCCTAATCTACTCACGCTATCTGCCCCTATGTTATTTGTGACATCCGGTTATGGGAAAGGGTAAAAGTGAGGCTTTTACGCATATTTAGGAGGTTGAGTAGTAGCTATAAGCTTTGTAGACTGTGACTAAGGAGGCTCCTTGGATTCCGGAATAAGGGTAAAGGAGGTACTTTGTTACTAACCTCCTTAATAAGGAGGCTTGGTGCGATGTGCCTATTAGAGGCTGAATGTGCCACCTTAGTTAGTTAGGTCTTGACTATAATTTCCTAATAGGCGTTAATTTTATAATAGAGCTTAAGCCTATATAAACCTTTATGCGTTATAAACGGTATAAAGCGTAGATTATATGTTTTAATTTGCTATAGAGCTTATGGGGTTATTCTAGTATAGATGCCGCGGATAAGAGCTAGTGGCGAAAAGGGGATTGGCTTGTACTTAAAAGCCTAGTGTAATTCCCCCTTAGAGCTATTAGAAAGGTATAAGATAATAATAACTCTAATAATAATAGTAGCAGTAACGGTAGCTCCTTCTTAACCCATTTATTTTTATTTAGAAATTTCGCTTAATAATACTAAGTTCTATACTGGTCCCTTTAGAAAATGGATAGCTTTATTTTAATATTATATAGTTATAGCTTCTAAGAAAGGCGCGAGTAGTATACCTTAGATAAAGTATAAAATACCCCTTTCCCCTTTAAGAAATAACCCTAGGGCGTATTAAGCTTGGCTAATTAGAGGTATATTATTCTATATAGAGCCTTAGTCTAGAGATTCTGTTTAATAAAGCGTTTATAGACCCTAACTATAATTATAAGAATGATTATTATAAAAATTTTAAGGATGATAAGGAAGATGTCTATAGGGATGCATTTAGTTAAGTTGCTGGAGGAAGTAGTTAAGGTAATTATCCCTAATAATTACCCTATTACTCTCTCCCTATTCTCCTAGCAGCTATAAATATGTATATTTAACGGCTAGTAGTGGATCTAATAGTTATTAAAGATGGTATGGCTGACCCTAACTTAGAAGCTGAAGGCGACGGAGCTAATAATAACACTAGTAATAAAGCTGGTAAAGCCGATGATTAACTAATACCTTATAAATTGGGTATGCTCTTCTTCTCTATATAATGGCTTTGCCTAATAATTATTAGGTAACGGAAATGACCGTAGTAATAATAAGGGTGAGAAGCTACCCTCTTTAGAAGAGTTTAAAGATCTCTTTGGCGTATTTGTGTATAACCATATTAAACTTACGGCGGAAGATATTAATGAAATAAACGGTTTAGTTAAGAGAACTAATGTTGTGACTATTCCCTAGGCTAATCCGCTTACTAGGAAAGAGAGTGATTATAAAAAAGGGAATATTAGAGGCGAATTACTTTTAATATTAAAGAAGCGGAAGCTCGAACAGCTAGAGCGGAGTAGCGTTATTAATTATAATTCTAATAATTCTGCTAAAGATAGCAGCGGGCGTGATGAGGGTGGTGAGGGCGGTGGTTTATAACCCTAGAAATAATAAAAGCCGCCCGCCTCTTGCGAAAACTTGGCCCCCCGGCCTTTTATTGGCCTTAACTTTTAATACCCCTAAGTTAATTATAACGATTACTAAGCGATATCTACTATACGGCCTACCAACCCTTCGCTTTAGGGGCCTACCTCTCTTTATAATGTTAAACTACTGTATAATAAAACTAGCAACTTAAGTAAATATAATTATGGCGGCGATGATGACTAGGGCGGCGTTTTAGACTTAGAGCTTGCTGTGAAGTATTATACTCTATAGTATCGTACCCCGTAGCATTATGCCCCGCAGTATTATGCTTAGTGTTATCCCTATTGCTTATAGTCTATCTTATAGAGATCCCGCGCTAAAGATAATAAAGCTAATAAAGTAACTGTAGACGATGAATGGGAGATCTATAAAATCCTAGGGGAAAGAATAACTGAGTTAGGGCTTAAATATAAGGTAGCTTAGATGCCTACCTAGGTTTATAAAAGCGGGCTTTTAAATGCTAAATATGCCCTTAAGTTTTACTAAAAACGCGTTTAGTACGCTAAAGTTAAATAATAGATGTACTCTTTTGCGGAGGTAACTAAAGTGAAGACTAGAGCTGCTATGTGGAAGGGATGGGGCTAATAGCTTAGGCGTATTCTTATATTTTAGGTAGTGGATCTTTTGCTTAGAAATCTATTTCTAGTTAAAGTCTTATTTTTAGTTAATACTATTCTACTAATTATCTTATATATAATATTAAAGCTAGAAGCCTAACCTAATAATAGTATAAAACCTGTAAGAACAACCGCCATGATCTATATTCCTTACTCCTACCATTAAGTAACACTTATTAGGTCTTTATATTTGGCGCTACTTATTTATACCTTATTGCCTTTTTTTTCTTTAGCGCTGCTTGTTTCCGCCTTATTGCCTTCTTTTTCTTTAGTATTACTGGTCCTGCTAATTGCCTTGTTCCTTTTTTAGGAAATATATGTATATAATACTGTTTATACAAGAGTTGTGTTCTTTTTGGAAACTATCTTCTAAGGTTATTTTATGTTATGCCTTGTTTCTTATATATGTCTATAAGGCGTTTCTCTTCCTTAGCTGTTTATTCTTCCTTAGCTGTTTATTTTTCCTTAGCTGTCTATGTTTCTTTGGGCTTGGGCCTTAGAATCTTATAACGGCTCTTATATCCCTATGGTGTTCTACCTATAAAATATTCTGCGATTTTTCCCTATATATCCTTATTAAGTTTTTTATTATATAAACGTATAAGGAGGGCGTTATTATCGGCTGTTTATAGCGCCTTCTGGGCCTGTAAGGTATTATTTATAACTTTAATCTTAATAAAGTATTAGTAAAGTTTAAATAAAAGTAGAGGATAAGGCTATATACTATCTAAGAAGGGGGACCTACTGGTGATATACGCTAAAATCCTAAAGGTAAGTCTAATGTGCCGAAAGTTTAGTCATTTTATTTAAGTTTAAGATGTAAGTAAGATGTCTTAGTAGAATAAGGTATAAAATATATATATTCCTATACGTCTCCTATATATTAGCTGGCGAATATAGTACCTATTTAGTAATGTCTATATATAAGTAACCGCGCTGCTGCCTTAAATAGTACGCGATTGTATAGTTTTTAGGTGTCTATATTTTATGCGCTCTAATATTAATAAAAAGTTTGTTATATTTCCTTTAATAATAGAGTGCACGTCTTCTAAGCTTAGAAGTAATCCTTTCCCATCTATTGTCGCCCTTAAAGGTCACATTTATCAATTATAATAAGTTATTAGGCGTCTACTTTAAAGTTTTTCGAAGGACTATTGTATAATCGCTGTTGGTGGTTAGTAATATTATACTAAGCTGATCTATGCTAAACTGTTAGCGCTAAATTGGCGGAAACTATTAACGCTAAACTGGCTGGCGCTAAATTGGCCGACGCTGGGTATGCTAGTGCTGGTAGTAATAGCGTAGGCTGATGGATTAATTGCTGGATATCTATCCGTGGTTAAATTTTTGGAAGGAAAGGAGGGAGTAGTAGGGAGAGGTGTAGGGACGTTTGGCGGGAATATACCTATTTAATGGAGCACTAAGCGGTTGATAAACGTAATAACGCTACTAGTACGGCTTCCCCCTACTATACGAGCACTGCAATTTTAAGAATTTTGGTGTGAATTTATATTATAGTGCAAGGGGACTTATTTAAAGACGGTAGAGAATTCAAATTTAATTATATGCCGAAATCTTAATACTCTCTAAGCTAGATATAAATAACTACTGTTAAGGTTCTATATTGGGTAGATACGGCCTCTAAAAGATAGCTTTTTGTATATCTTCCTTCCTAATATACTTTTTTAAGCTTTTAAGACTCTCTTAGATTAGTCTCTATAATTTAATTAGAATAGATATAGAATGGGAGATATTAAACGTACCTAGAATATAATTGCGTTAGGGCGTTTATACATTATTTCTAAGAATAAAGGTGAATAGATGATATCCCGTATTTTAGGCACTGTAGCTACTTTAGTTCTTATCTAAAGAAGATAAAAAAATTCCTGTTTAGACTTGGGGAAGAGACTAATTAAGTTGTAGGCAAGCATATACGTAGTCTCCCTATTTATGTAAATAAGGAGAATCTTATATATTATAGCTTCTTCTATTAGTATGCGGTGCCGGTCTTACTACTTAGGTGGTTTTTACTGGTTTTTTAGGCCTTTATTAAGTTAATTACGCGGTAGGCTAGTACCTAGATATACGTCGTTTAGCTTTAAAGGTGCCTTTTACTAGCCTTATAGGCCTTTAAGTTAGTAAGTGCCGGAACGTAAGGAGGTTTTAAGTTTTATAGTTAATCTAGAATGAATTTCTAATATAATTGAAGACGCTATTTCTAGATCTATGTTAACAGATAGCGATGCGCTTGCTCTTTGGCGAAGCTTAGTAATTAATACGCTGTATCCGGAATCTTAATCCTAATAGAGAGTTGCTACTAAATCGCTAGTAATGGTTATAAGAGGTAGCTAAGTATACCGCTTTAAGGCATTAATAGCTAATAGGGTCTAGTGAATTGCGGCTTTAAAGACTAAGCTAGTTATTAAAGAAGTGATGCGGCCGTAAATAGCTAGCAGAAATAGGGTAGGCTAGAAAATAGCTTAAAAGGAGCGGTAAAAATAGTGAAGCTAGGGTAGTAACGAATAAAAGCTATAGAAGGAGCGTTAAGGTAATTAAATAAAGGTAATTATATATCCTAGCGTAACGGGGCGGGATTAGCTCTATATATTACTTATCTTTATCTTATACCCTTAAGTTTATTAAGGCGCTTTAGCCTTTAATTCTTGCGAAATACATTGTTATAGCTCGCGCCTTTAGTATATTATTGAAAAGCAAATTAACAGGGGCTTCTGGACTTTATAGTAGTAGGTAAGCTATATCTAATTAACCGGCGAGCTAGCTGCATATCCTTACTTTAATTAGCTGTTTAGTTTTTTATTATGGATCTTTAGAGGAGTATAAGTTGTAGTAGTGGGATTTAGAGGAGTAGTGGCGTCTTAGGGGTGACGGAGGTGAGGGGGCTAATGTACGCCAAGCTAATATTGTAGGGGGGTTTCGTTACAATTGTAACGAAACCCCCCTATACCGTCTTTTACTTCTCTCGCCCTTACGCCTAGCTGCCTTCTTTTATTAGGTTAAATAACCTAATAGGTTTATAATACTTATGTTTTAGTAGCAGGGTAATAAGATGCTTGTTAGCGCTATGGTAATTCTATTCTGTGGTCCTTTCTTACCTAAGGCTGATTATTCTTCGCTATAGGAGGGAGAAGTGGTCCTAGTGTAAGAGATGGATGGATTGAGATTGGATTGGGATCTATTAATCCACTAATCTACGCCTAATCTATTGGTGGCGTGGATATGGATCTAGATCTAAACTTTATCCATTCTTAGGGCACGTTTGATACCTTTTTGGATACTACTAGCTATATACCCCCTAAATAACACGCGTATACCCTCCAATTAATACGCATACACCCCCTACCTTATTTAGTTTAGATGCTTCTTTATTAAGTTAGAATATCACGTACGTTTAACTTATTTATGCTTATATCGCGAAAATCAAAGTGCGCGCTATGCAAGTTTTATAACTGCAACATTACGATTAAGTCTTGATTTTAGTTATATTATAAGTAGTAGAGTCTTAATTTAGATCGCGCCTAAATTAATTAATTGGATTATGTAGTGCTTTATAAGGCGTCGCGCAAACTAATTTAGGTGCTGCTACCTCTGCTGCCCGCGCCTACGCCTACGCCCGCGCCTATACCCGCGCCTATGCCTGCGCCTAGTGGGACCTAAATTAACACCTTTACTTTATATCTAAGAGACTATAATTATAAAGCGTTGCGGTAGTTAGCTAATTAACTCTATAACTAGCTTTATAATTACTAATTATGTTAATAGATCTATTTATAGAGAGCCCTTAGCATTTAAGCGATATACTGGCTATATAAGGGGGTAATATAAACGGGTTAGACGGCCCTCCTTATTAGTATATTATCAAAATAAGCGAACCTTTGCAAAATGGTTGGGCTGTATTATTCTGCTAGCACACTAGCAGGGAGGGCCGTCTGACCCGTTTGTGTTACCCCCTTATACTTACACTTTAATTTTCGCGATATAGGTGTAAATAAGTCAAATATACGTAATATTCTAACTTAATAAGGAAGCTTTTAAACTAAATAAGGTAGGGGGTATATGCGTATTAATTGGGGGGTGTACGCGTATTATTTAGGGGGTGTATGGCTAGCAGTGTCTAAAAAGTTATTGAACGTGCCCTAAGAATGGATTAAGTTTAGATCTTGATCCAGATCTGATGGATTTAATGGATTTGGATTTGGATTTAGATCCAATCCATCTATCTCTTACACTGAGTGGTCCTTCCTAATGCGTTCTTACAGCTAGCTCGCACTGTTAATTCTTGTTCTTCTATGGGTTTACCTTCTAATACTCCTTTCCTAAGGTGTTACTTACGCGTAATAGTTACTATTAAATAAGCTTAAGTGGGTTGCGTAATATTTACGCTCTATTAGCGAAGCTAAAGGAGTTAAAGTTCTTAATAGAGCGGCAGAGAATTTCCTAAAAGCTTTCTCTATCGGATATATAGAGGCGCTTAGCTTAAGTAATACTTTAGTAATTTTGGGGGTTTGGAAGACTTTAGTAATCTTAATAGCCCTAAAAGCTTTAGTAGCTTTAGCGACTCTAATAACTCTAGAGACTCGGAAAGGTCTATATAACTTCTTTTTATTATTTCTAGTTTTTAAGGAAATCCTACTTCCTAATAGACGCCCTGCCCCGCTTTATAAAGGTAGAGAAGTAAAACTGGAGATCTTACTACGAACAGCCATGCAGCGACTTATTACTGTTAGCGTAAAAATTCTATCCCTAAACCTAAATGACTTAAATACGTTTCGTTTACTCTATAATCTAGCTAAGGGTAGATTAACTAAAGCCTTATAGGAACTATATACTAGACTAGCAGGAGATGATAATAAGCTTATAATTTATAACCTGGCTAACGTTCTTAAGAATAATAAAAATCTAGTTAGCCGTAGGTTAATGAAGTCTATTCTATCTAAGAGGATAGATATTATAGTAAAGTAATTAAAGGAGGTAAAATAGAAGCTTAAAAATGGCGAAAGCCTTAGGAGTATGGTAAGGAAGTCAGTCTATCCTTTAGGAGGAGAAGCATTAAAATATAATAATATTGCTAGCTAAAAATAGAATTTTTTTAAACCTAGGGTGTGTATTAGTCTTGGCAATATAGACTATAGTATAATATTAGTTCTTCCTTAGGCCTTTATTATGTTAGTAATTAACTTTTAATAGTATTAAAAGGTATATAACCTTAGGAGAATTTTTTATCTTAAATGTTTGGTTATAGACCTAACCGCAATACCTAGAATAGATAAAGTTGGCTTTTTTAGAGAAGTAACTAAAGGATATATATCTCGGTTGCGCTAATACTAACTTAATAAGTTAACTAGAAGCTTAGAATACCCCTTAGAGCTTTAATAGAGCGAAAAGGCTAGCGGAAATTAAGCACCCCTAAAAAAAGCGCCTTAGATTAGATAGTTCTTTGTCACCTAGTATAGAGGAGGAAAGTACGCCTGTCTAAATCTCTTAGGATTATCCTAATGTATATTAGGATCTTCCATTAGTTTCCCCTAGGCTTCTTTAGTATTATCCTGATATATATTAAGAGCTTCCGTTAATTTCTTCTGAGTTCCCTTAGGACGATCTTAATATATATTTGGACCTTCCGCTAATCCATTTTAAGGACTATTTTGATATTTATTGGGACCTTCCTAAGTTCTTTAACCCTCTTAATATATATTAGGACCTTCTATTAATCTAATCTGAGTTTATTTAGAACCATCTTAATATATACCTAGGCCCTCTACTAATTTCCACCTATATAAATGGCACGGTAATAAACAATATAGTTAATTGCTACGCTACGGTCCCCTATATATAGTATAACAGCAATTACAGCTTATAAGATCTATTACATTTAACCGTTCTTAATGGGGGACCTTTTATATATTTGGAATGCTAATCTAACCCTTAAATTATAACGGCTACTGTGAGGTAGTAACTTTGCGGACCTATATGGATATATAAGCGGTTCCGCCTCTATATTTTTTAAAAATCTAGGGTATATTATATAAAGCACCTAATATCTTACTACTCCTTAGCTGAAAAGATTTGTAGTCTACTAAGACCTTAAATTTCAATAGTTTATTACTTAAGCCCAACGGCCTAATGGCTAATATTACTACAGCCTTATTTGCACTCTGTGCGGGCATATATAGGCGAGAAGTCTATAGATTGTTATATTGTACTAGAGTTGACTTTTTAAGTAAAACGGCGTTAGGGGTTATGGTTAGGATTATTGTAGCGATAGTTTTAGCTTTCTAGTTTATATTTATTAGTATGCTATTATACCTCTTCTAGCGTTAGTACTAATATCTAAGTATAGATTAATATATTTGTCTATTGTAGCTACGGCGGGTATAATGCGGAAAGGTGTATTGGATATCCTTAAAGAGGAATTCTCTTAGTTTTATGTCGCTATATAGGCTATTAAATCATCTATATCTTTATTGTCGATGCTAGAATCTATCTATAGCCTAGATATTGCTAAGTTAAAGGTGTGAGTAGCGGATATAAGTAAATAAAAGCTATTTAGTGGGGCTGATTTCTGGTCAAGTAGGGCCTATATAACACCGCCCGTTCCTAAAAACCATTATTGTACTAATGCGCATTAACGTACCTTATAGAAGAGATGCAGGCGACTTATAGAAATTGTCTCAATATTTATAGGTAAGGAGAATGTGCTATAAACTGCATATAAATATGTGTCCTCTGGTTCTGTATAAAGAGGCCACTAAACCTTTACTCCCGTCTTTATTACTTTAACCTCACCTAGCGCTTTTACCTCCTAAGAATAATATTGCGATAAAGCTACTAGAAATTACAAAGGACAATTTAATTCTTAGACTAGGTTGTCCTTCTGCTTCTCCTTAAGATTTCCTATGGGGCTTTTATAAACCTAAGACTAATTATAAAGGTATTAAGGTAAAAGATACTATATACCCCTTATATTAGTCTAATAGTTCTATAGGTTAAAGATATTTTTGCCCTCTGCTATATATAGCAGTGCTAGCACTATAAATCGCACCTATTTTACGGCGAATATATCTTTTTAGGGATATTTAATTTTAATAGTTTGGTAATTAAACGCACGGTATTTTTGGGTGATCTCGTACTTATAAAAGGCTAGAAATAATTAAATAGGTAGAACGTAAGGTTAAGGATAGAAATAATTGGCTTTAGATGAAAGACGCTCCTTCTTCTTAAAAATTCTTTAAATGGGTCTCTTTTGATGGTGAACTTAAGTAAGCTAAGGTAAATATTATAAATAATATAGCTTTTTATAAGTTGACAGTTTTATAGGTCTTAGATATAATTGGTTTCTGCCCTACTTTAAGTGTTTCCCCCCTATACAGGAGACGGTTTACCCTACTTAGGATTTTTCTTTTAAATGGGTCGCAGAAACTGGGTAAAGTGCTATTAGATATAGTTGAAAAGATAGAGAATAGAGAGGAAGCCATAGAATAGGTAAAGCGTAAGTTACAGCGTTATAAGGACGAAGATTTAGCCGGGCAGATGTTGTTTTTGAGTTTTACTTAGCTAATGTAGGAGCTACCTTCGTAAGGAGGATGTCTCTTCGTTAATTTTGCTCTTGTAATAATAAAGCCTATATGGTAGGCTATAGCGTGGGCGAATTGCTTGTGGATCTAGGAATAGGAGAATGGAAGTTGTAGGGTATTAGTTCCTGTAGAGAACTAAAAGCTATAGGGTGAGGGAGGACGGGGAATTGGTTTTTGTAGGGGAGTGGAAGATATAAGCATTGGTTCCTATACGGAATAGAGGAAGGCAGCTATATAAGCAATATAAACGAGACTATATACTATAGGGCGTTGGCTAAAAGTAATATTTTTGGCCTTGTATATTTCCTTCCACTTTTTAACTTAAAATGAGTTAGTACTAAAGCCACTAACGGTAATGCTGAAATGCCAGAGTTGGCGTTCCACTATTTGGCCTATTATTTATGCTATAATATAATACTACTAAGAGATTATATAAGTCGGGCGTTTATAATTGAGTTAACCTATATATATGGCGTAAAGGTACATAGAAGGGATATAGACGCTTAATTGCCTTACTAACTCGCCCTATAAATAAGGGCAGGCCACAATTTATATAATTATTTATAGTATTATATATTAACAGGCTGTAGGTGGTGAAAATCAGTTATATATATTAACTAGCTCCAGTTTCTGCGGGTAAGGGTAAATGTAGCTTATATACATTATCGCGGGAGCTTTACCTAATTGTACTAATGGGCTGGCTCGTTTATTTACGTAATGTTTACCTTTATTAAAGTAGGGCGTAAATTTAAGGTGGGGCTAAAAACCGCCGCCCGAGGAATATAGCTGCCAATTCTTTCGCATTAGGTATTAACGCCTAAAGGTAGCTATACCACACTCTATATTCCGGTATACTTTTCCTTTAATTCCCCTTTGACTTAACTAAGTGCTTATATTGTAGTTTATTAAGGCTGCTCTTACTTTAAGAGGCCCTTACCCTAACTTTTGGCACTATTAGTTTCGTTCGAATTGTTATTAGAAGGTTTACCTATTGGTAATATAGAGTTGGCCTAATATGTAATAGTATTTTGCTCTTATAAAGACTATTAATACCTATTAATACTCTAATATCTGTGGCGTGTTTATCTATACTTGACGTTAATTTGATCTAATTTCGGTTAATAAACTTCTGGTAAGGAAAATTAATTATATATAAGATCTAATACTATCTAACTTGCTATAGCACAACCTATTGTGTATATACCTTTACTAGGTAAGACTATAAGACTATAGATTATGGCCGAATAGTAGGCAGTATAAAAGAAAACTAAGGTATAAGCTAAAGTGTAAGCTAAGAAAAATATAGATATTGGAGCTTTAGTTAGATAAGTTAGGATTCCTAAAAACCTATTCTAATTACTAATTCTAAACGCAAAATTAGATAGTATATAATATATAGAGATAAGCAGATAGATTATACGAGGGCAAATAATCTGTAAAGTGGATATACTTTAGAGATAGGTTTGTAAGAGTCTATAAAAAGGACTAGGTTATAATTATTAACGAAGGATAGGCAAGCAATATAGAAAGGTCGTTTTACGTTCCCCCGTGGCATTATTACGAAGTTTTGGGTTATAAGATAAAGTTTACTAGAGCTTAAATTATTTTAGTTTAAGTTGGCGGAGGCCTTGTATTATATCTTCGCGACTAAGCGTAATAGTGAAGCAGCTGTCTTTGTTGCTGGTAGGTACTAAGCCTGTTATAAAGCTTAAGGTTTTATCCCCTCGTTTCCTTTCTAATACCTATTATTAGCTAGTTTTAATTCCTTTGCGCATTATAAGGAATAATAATTTAATATTCTTAAGTGGTATATCTAAGTAAGTAAGTTGGATTTCTATAATGCTATAGATTAATAATGCATTTATGCTAAGTGAATACTTTTAGCTTACGTCTAAGTTCCTCTCCTAGTTAAAGTTAGTATTATATTACTTATTAAAGAAGAGTGCTATAAACTTTAAGGAAATAAAGCCTATATAAAGCTAAGGAAATAACGGCTGCTAAAGAAACCCTATTCTATAGCTGTTGACTTAAAAAAAAGCTTAATAGTAGGACTTAAGTTTAGCTAATATAGTTTATAGTTCCTAAGGCGAATAAGGTGCTCTAAGACGCTATTAAAGCTTTTTTTTGCACATTCCGTTAGCGGGATAGCTAATATCATAGCAAGAAACAAGTAATGGTTTGCGTCCTAAACTTCTATATATGCGCGATGGGCCCGGCCCTTTCGCCAATCTATTACTAATACGGCTTAGCTATTAGGCTTCTTAATAGGCTCGCCCTAAATAAGGTTAAGATGGTTAGCTTTTAAAAGTTCCTAATCGCCGCGAGTTATACTGTTTGTTTTTAGTTGCTTAGCTTTCTTATTAATCTTAGCGAGAAGTTAATCTATAGAAGCTTGCCGGAATATTATAGCTGGTTATAGCTATAAAAGTAAAATAGAGTAAAGTGAAATGGAGTAAAGTGAAATGGAGTAAAGTAAAATGGAATAAAGTTAAATATATAAATCTTAATTATTTTAGTGTTAGCGCTTTTATATATAAGTTATAACGTATTATATAGGGATTGGTTATTATATATCCTTACTCTATATTTTATTTCATTTTATTTTATTTTAGTAGAGTTATAGAAGTGATTCCTTATAGTACCAATTTCATTTATATAGATATATCTAGCTTCTAAATATCTTAAGCAACTGAATTTTAAGCAGGTATATAGAATTTATATAGCCTAGATAAGTGATGGGGTCCTAATTATGTCCTTTTCCGTATTGTTTTTTATTTAAATAATATTAGATAGTTATAAGCCTCTACTGCCTATGCTTCTGCGTATTTATTGTATCTCCTTTTACGTCACTTTAGTGCTGGGACTAAGATACTAAATGTAGGCCACGACTCTGTTTTTGCAGCTATGGTAAGATTATATACCTTTACTTAATTAAGTTCTGTGCTATATAAGAACTAATGGATATGGCGTCTCCTAGGATAAATAGGGAAAAGTATTTAAGTGGTATAAAGCGGGCTGTAGTGAATATTTGCGGTATAGTAGTAACTTAGGTCCTATTAATGGGTATAAAAGAAGGCGGATCTTTTAAAGAAACGATACTATCTATACTTAGCTTTTTACTCCAATCTTATACTTTAGATTAGTATTACGCTACTAAAGCTTTATAGAGTAATAATGCTAGTCGCACCTAAGCTAGTTATATTAGCACCTTTACTAGCTTATAATAGTATAAACACTCCTCTTTATAGCCTAAGCTAAACGCATCCGCATTATAAACAGTCGGCGTAATATCTTATAATTAAAATGCTTATAGCTGTATTAAAGATAGTTTAAGCGACCTAAGCGACCTAAGCTCCTCTACCTCCTCTACCTCTTTTACCTCCTCCTATAAGTTTAGGGATTGAAGAGATACCTGAAGCAAGAGGTTTTAAGGTTGAAGTTAAGGTATTGGATAAGATGTATGCTCGCGAAACCCCTAATATATACTTGGAAATACGCTAATATAGTATCTGCTATAGCTGGGATAAAAAAAGCTGCCAGTATAAGACTATAGAAACTTCGTTAAGTGAGCGTGATATGTATGATTAGTATATTTATATCCTTTGGAAGAAATTTAGTCTGTCTTTTAGGTGCCTTTAATATATTAATTTAGATACTGACTTTAAGCTAGAAGAGGATAAGAAAGACTATAGTATATACCTAGGCATAAATTTAGGAGAAGTAAGAGACGCCTTATAGGTAGTGCTAGACGATATATAAGCAATCTCCCTTTGGGAAGACAAGCCTATAGTAAGTTAACCTTTTTATAGATATAGCTTATTCTAATTTAACTTCTAGATTTCTATAAGTATTATATTCAATTTTCTACCCCAGTTAAAAACACACTAGGAGAGTCTTTCTCCTAACTTAATTGGCGCTAAGTACTTTTAGGAGTTACTGAGATTCCTTAAAGACTATTTTACGCCTATAACTAATAGTCTCCTGCCGCTTCTGAACTACGGCGAAATTAATTTCAATCTTTTTTAGGCCTTATTTAAACCAAATACGCGTGTCCTTACGATTTGCGAAGGCTTGGATTAACTAAGATGCCTTATATATAATTTAGGTAACTTTAAAACCCTACCTTTTGGCGAAAAGAGCTTTAAACTTAAATGTCACTATTTTAGCTACAATGGGAAGGCGTTTAGCGAAGTAAAAACTACCCTCTTTATTCCGGAATTCCATTTAACTATAAAAATTACGTCTCTTAAAGTATTTCCACTGGAGCGTTATAAGAGATAAGCCGAGATAAAGTAGGATCTTATTAGCAATGGTTGGAAGTTCGTGTCTTTAAGAGGCATTAACTACCGTAAATATGAAGGGATCGCCTTTTTTCGGACTAATAATGGCCTGTTAAGATTTTCTATAAGCGGCCGCATTATAGTAAACGCGATAGCATTTTATTGTTAGAATCCTAACTATAGTAAGCAGCTAGTCGCTATAGATGCGTACGGAATTAGCGTAAATAATTAGTGGACTAATTAGTAAGGCGATGTAAAGAATTAGGGTTTAGTTTCTGAGGAGATAGGAGACGATTAGTACCTAATCTGTCTACTAATAACCCTGGCCTTTAGTTTAGCGGATAAAAGATAGGGTTAGGCTTTCTATACTCTTTTTTTTAAGCTAATGAATTATATATACTAATATAAGCACTAATAGGTGAATTTACTGTCGCTAATATTAGGGACATTAAATGGAATGCCTTGGCATTTAAGTCACTCGCAATTAAGGAGGAGAAGAAAATAATACTTTAAGGACTTATAGAGAGTTACTAGTCTGGGTTTAGGAAATCAAAGTTTAACGATATAATTAAAGGGAAGGGGAAAGGTCTAGTCTTTTTACTATAGTAAGTTTATCTAGCAGAGCACTAACTGTTTTAAAGGCTGACCGTTTTAGTGGCCCGCCTAGGGTGGGAAAGATATTAATAGCTAAAGCACTTGCTGAATTTTAGAGGAGACCCCTTTATATAGTTTGTTCCCTTTTATAAGTGTATTTTATACTAGTTTAACTATAAGAAGGCTTGTGCGGGAGACCTTAGTATAGATTTAGCCCGTTTAGAATAAAGCCTAGCTTTAATTATTGAAAACGTTTACCGCTGGAGTGCTGTCCTTCTTCTAGATGAGGCCGATGTCTTTCTTGTAGAAAGAACTTTAAGTAATATTTAATGTAATAGCCTAGTATCCGTCTTCCTGCGATAGCTGGAGTATTTCTAAGGTATTATGTTTTTTACGATAAACAGAATTACTATATTTAATGCAGCTTGTTATGGGACACTCCCGTAATACCTTGCATACGTCCACCTGTTTCCACCGACTTAGTAATAAGAGACCGACCATGAGATGGCAATCTAACGGCAATCTGACGGTAATCTACGGCAATCTGCTATATTCTGCTATATTCTGCCAAGTCCACCGAATCCTGCTAAGTTCTGCCAGGACCGCTGCCCGAATCCTATTCTGCCCCGTGTACGTATTGACTAAGCAACTGAGTTAACGATATATACCCTTTCCTCCCGTTTTCTTACCTTCTTTCTTTATATAACGTCTTGACCTCCTTATACAGTTCATATATATAGCTTAATAATATCTACCTTGCTATATATTATTGTCGCTTATACTTACTTCGTAACACAGCTATATAGAGCAGAATATATCTTATACTTAGATATAACGAACTAAAGGGACCGGTAAGAAAGTGGGTGTAGAAGACCTTTCTAGAGCAAGCTAATACTACTGCTAATATTTCTAAAGAAGATATAAAGAGACTTTTAGACTATAAATTAAACGGAAGATAGGTAAGGTAATGTTTAAGTAAAAGTTTTAAGCCTGGCGCTAATATACTGTGTTAGATTAAGAACACTATACGGACTAGCTATGGCTTAGCTAAAAGTAAGGGGGAGAAACTTATATATGAGCATTTAAGAATAACTCTTGCGTTAAACTGAGACTTTAAGAGTAACTTTAAAGGTGCTAGATCGGTTGAGAATTTAAACTTGTATGTGTAGATTTACTTATATATATACAGTATTAGTAAATATATTTTGTTGGTTTTGTAGCTAGTGGTATTAGTATTTATTACTTTGAAATTCTAATTGCGGAAGACTAATGTGGATAGCTTCTACTCCTATAGGGAATACAAGCCTATATGCTTGCTTACTTCTATAAAATGCTAAAGTATATACTCTTTATATACTTAATATACTTAATCTAGGTATTATATATATAATTAATAGTGCTAATATTAATTAATTATATAACGCCCTTACTTTATTATATGGACTCTATTAGCTCTTTAGCGGTCTAGCTATATATTTTAAGTTGGTGGCTAACGCAGTAACCCCGTATATATATTATTTAACTGATAATCTCGTACCTATTCTCTTGTAGACCGAAGCTACCGCCTACCTAAATCCTCTTTATAACTCCTAATTGAACTATTAATCCGCTATCCCCGGTCTTCTCGTTATTTACCGGGCCTGCTTATTAATACTCCACCTTAGCGGTGCAGCTGAGTTTGTTGATAAGGTTGTTCGCAATATGAAATAGCTGTGGAAAGCGATGGCGCGACTAAGCTGGAGATTCTTGTCAGCTTGGGACTTTATAATTGGGATGGCTTAATTGGAGTTTATTAATTATAATCTTTTCTATTTCTTTCTTTCTTAGTGGTGGTAAGGAAGGAGGGGCGCTTTATTCTTACTTTTTTAAGAAATGATACCTGTTATGTATATAAGTATATATATAGACTTGTAAGTTAGGTATACCACAGTGGCTACACAAACGGTTTTGTATAATATTTGCCATTGGTTATATCTAAGATATCCTAAATTACAACCTTAAAAAATATCTATTTAATTTTATAGTTATAGGTTTAGGACTGGAATACCTGGAAGCGCTCTTTTTTTAGAAAATAATATGCGTTAAGGTAATTTAGTCGCCCTATCTACCTTTCTCCGTTTTTCCCTAGGCCCTGCGTCCCTAACTACATCCTAAACTGCATCCCAAAGCCGATGCTTTTATTAATGGCACATAATTAGAAATAGGACTAGTGATATTAAAATGATGGCGATAATTATAATAATCCCCGCGGCGACTGCACCGCTTATGCTACTTAGGTGGGGGAAATTGGAAATGCTAGGACTCCTCTTGTCTATATCTATTTTATTAGCTTATATTAGTGCTCTAGCTTTATTATAGGGTTATTTACTAAGATAAGAGCTTTTAGAGTCTTATAGATATTTTTTTTAGGCATAGTATTAGCTTTTACGATTTTTTGTAAGAAAGGTTGAGGTTACGACTAGTATAACGTGTATGGCGATCCCTAGCAGCCGGCAATTGCACCTTTTAACTACACGCCGTCCTTAATAGACCGTTAAAGCTAAATTGGAAAATTGGAAAATTATTTTAATATTCCTATTTAGTCTTTTTAATTTCCTATTTTATGATTTAAGTTTCGTGTTTCTTATTTCTTTTTTTTTCTTTTTTTATATTTATTATATTATACTATGTATAATACTACGCATGCAGCCTTAGGCTATGGCGCTATAATTCTATATATATAAATCCTTTCTAGGCAGCTTAATATATACTAGTAGCTATATCCTAGTAGTTTATAAACCCCTAAATTAGGAGTTTATAGTTTCCTAGTAAAATACTAAGATACTATAACTACTAG
>Ga0307515_10008169_pt1 | contig 20491 bp, 2 predicted proteins | sample 17_EM_MG_FD_194513 | JGI IMG/M metagenome (GOLD analysis project Ga0307515, IMG submission 194513) | Populus trichocarpa ectomycorrhiza microbial communities from riparian zone in the Pacific Northwest, United States - 17_EM | ecosystem: Host-associated > Plants > Roots > Unclassified | place...
TATATTCTAAGAATTACTATAAGGAAAGAACTATCTAGAGTAGGGACTGTGGTCCTTTAAATACACAACTATACTCCTAGGAAACCCTCCTTATACGTAAGGTACGCGTGCTTTATCTACTTTATTATAGATTATGTAGATTATATAGATTATATTACGTGACTTAGTTACTATTCCTCGTTATATAGCTCTACTGGCTTTATCCTAGACTATACCTATATTAACTAACTAGCTTCTTTTAACTCCTCTCTAAGTAGTTATAGTATTATACTTAAAGCGTCCGTAATACTATCTCCCTCCTCTCTATCTTCGTCCTTAAAGATCCTAAATATCTTTAAGTCGTTTACTAGAGGTATAATATCTGCCTAATTAATTTGGTTAATATTATTACTTATTATACCTAAAGCAATTTCTCTTTCGTCCATAGTTTAACGTGCTTACACTGTTACTGCTATACTATCGCTAGGTAAAATAATGCTATCTCCGTGTTCTTATTATGCGAAAGAGGGGTTAGTTTACGTTACGCTGGCGAGTCCCTTATCTTAGCAACCCTCTTCTTATTTAGAGTGCACTAAAGTAAATATTTATTTGTCTTGCGACGTTCGCTCTATATCTAACACTAAGTATATATATCCTATAACTCTTAATAATCTATAAGTTCCCTAAGTAATTTATTATAGGGTTTTATATTTAATCTACTACTATAAAGCTTAATAGTAAGCTCTTAAGTGCCCTTAATAAACTATGGTAATCGCAAGAGGCAGAATAAGAGGCTACGGCTACTTAGCAGCGTGCCCTTAAAACTTATCTTTTAGCCTTTACTTATCTTCTGCGTCTTAAACAGGTTTATAAGAAGGTGTGTTTTAAGGAGTAGAAACTTATAGAATAAGGTCTATAGGAACTTAGTAATAAGAAAACTAACTCTCCTTCTATAAAGGGAACAACTCTAAGTAGTTTGGCAGTCGCTCTTCCTAGGTCCCCCTTAGGTAACTTATTTTTTAATAATCCTTTCTTATTAATATTACCCGACCTATTTTCTTCTAATACTCCTATACCTTTTCTATAGCGTTTTTTAAATTTTCTAGTGGTTCCTAGGTAGTCTTATTATAGCCTATCCACTTTACCTTATACTATGTTTTATTATTAATGTCCTTATAACTAATAATCTTTAAAACTTGCTATTTATCTTCTTCCTGTCCTCTATACGTGTCTGCTTTATAAACTAGTGGCTTAATATTCCTATATGCTAGCTCTAGCATTATAATATACTGTATAGGGTAGATTTTTATCTTAGCTAGTAGGTTTAACTTAAACGTAACTAGTGAAATTCTTTATATAATTTTAAAAGGTCTTAGTCTAACGTAGTCCAATTTCTTACTTAGTTATTAACTCTTGAAATTTTTATATAGTAGCTACACTTTATCTCCCTCCTTAAGATCTGGTCCCTTAGATCTCTTAGCGTCGTAGTACCTTTTTATCCTTTACTATACTACTTTTGCTATTTCCGTAAGGTCTTTATAAAGATTTATTAATATCTCTATTCTTTACTTAGCTATACTACTTATCCTCTTTACTTAATATAGTAATAGTGATATTCTTAGCTCGTATCCATAATTCGCTTTAAATAGTAATATACCTATTTCTTCTTATGGTGTTATATTATATATAAACTATATAACTAGTAATAGTAATACCCAATTATTCTATACGTAATTAATATAGTACCTTAGATACTGTTCTAGTGTCTAGTTTAGTCTTTCCGTTTAACCGTCTATCTGCGAATAATATGCGGTAGAAGTTGCTACTCTAACTCCTTATTCCGCTAAGAATACCTCCTAAAATACTGCTATAAATCTTAAATTTCTATCTAATATAATTTTGCTTAGTGCTCTATGTCTTATAAACACTTCTTTAACATAGATTCTAGTAATATCTTCTGCTGATATTTCTTCTATATATGCTATAAAGTATCCCTACTTTGTAAGCTTATCTACTATTACTAAAATTATATTATAATCTTATCTAGTAATAGGATCTCTTAATTTTAGCAACTTAATAATAAAGTTCTATAATATAACCTCCTATAGTCTCTCTAGTATTTTAATAGGTTATAGCCCTTTATACGGCTTATGCCTTATTAATTTATTTCTTTAGCAATCTAGATATTTTCTTATAACCTTTTATGCTAGGTTTTAGATTCTATTAATAATATACTCCTCCTAGAGTCTTAACACTAAGCCCATAGCTCCATTATGTCCTTAAGTTAGTCCCTTATAGAAATCTTCTATAAAGTGCTTTGCTATACTTTTTAGGATATACTTTACTTCTTAGTTTTCGTATATTTCCGTTTATAGATCTTCTAGCTATACCTTTAGAATTTTTTGTGCCTAAAAGCTCTCTAGTAACTTATAAACTTTCTCTAGTTCTTTCTAAGTTGCTATAATTTTTAGATAATTATATCTAATTAATCTATCTATATCCTTTCGCAATAAAGCCCCTAATGGCTTCTTATTGTTTTGTAGTTTAGCTTTTTAACTTAGAGCATCTGCTCTTATATTGTCTATACCCTTAGTATACTAAATCTTAAAATAGTATTCTGTAAGTATCTCTACCTATTTAACCTCTCTTTAGTTAAGTTCCTTTATTATTAGGAATCCCGTTAGGTTTTTATAATCCGTCTTAACTATAAATGGTTTCTTTATACCTTGTAAGAACGCTCTCTATTCCTTTAATACTGTAACTATACCTAATAACTCCTTATTATAGATATTATAGTTTAACTCCGGTGGTGTTATCTTCTAACTATAGTATGCTACTAGGTGCCATTTATCTAGATGCTTTTATATAAAGTATACCCCTAGTGCAAAGTCTGATGCATCTATTTTTACAACTATCTTTAGACCTAGTTAATAGATCTTAAGAACTGGCTCCTAGGTAAATAACTTTTTGACTTCCTTAAATAGTTCTTATTATTCTCTCCCCTATATCTATAGTTCTTCTTTCTTTATTAATCTCGTAAATGGTTTAATATCCTTTAACTATTACGCTATAAACCTTCTATAGTAATTGCAAAACCCTAAAAACAATCTTAATTGTGTAATGTTCTCTAGTTCCTACTAATTTACTATAGCCTTAATCTTCTTTAGATCTATACTAAGTTGGCCTAGTTTAATAATAAATCTAATAAAATCGGTCTTCCTAGTAAAGAACTCGCATTTCTTAATTGCTACTAGTATCTATTCCTTTTATAGTCTCTTTAAGACCCATTTAACATATTCTCCATATTCTTCCTTAGTTATTAAATAGATGATAATATTATTAAGATATACTATAACAAATTCATCCAAATGTTCTCCTAATACATTATTAATTCGCTTTTAAAATGTTACTAGTGCGTTTATAAGCCCGAATTATATAACTAATGGTTTATATAGTCCTTCCTTTAATTTAAAGGCTGCTTTCCATTTATTGCCTTCCTTAATTCTAATCTAATGGTACGCCTATCTTAGATCTATCTTTATAAAGATTTGCGTATTACTTATCCTGTCTTAAATCTCGCTAATTAAGGGTAAAGGATACCTATCCTTCCTGGTAATGCTATTTAACTATTTATAGTTAATACACAGCCTTAGCTTGCTATTTTTCTTTGGTATAAATAGTACTGGATAACCTACTAATAATTGTGATGGTCTGATGTATCCCTTTTATAAGTTTTCCTAGATAAACTCTTTTAGTACTCTACCTTCTTCTTTAGTAAGCTTATAGATTAGAAAGAACCTTAGACTTATTCCTAGTTTTAATTCTATCTTATAGTCCTATGCTGCATGCTCTAATAGCTTTTTACTTTCTGGTAACTATAGTTTCTTGCCGTACTTATAGTATCTCTTTGGTATATAGCTTAACCCTTTTTCTGTTTCCTTGTAAGTCGCTCCTACTTAGTACTATACTATCTTAGCTTGTTATTACGTCTTGCGGCGTTAAGTATCCCTAATATCGACTTAACCTATAACCTAATCGATCTTTAGATTGTATTTCTGTAACTAAGGTATTCCTAATACTGCCTTATTATTCCCTAATAGTAATATATTAAAAGATATCTTAATCTGTCTCCCTTTAATGGTTATCTAAATAGGTCCTATTTTAAGATTAATAATGCCTCCTCTATAGGCTATCGGATCTCCTAAAATCGTCACTAATAGGTAAAGATATTCCTTTTTCCTATGTGGTAACCCTATTCTTTTAACTACTGCTAGCAAGATGTAGTTCCTTATTACTTTACTATCTATTAATGCCCTAAACTGTTAATCCTGCCACTTAACTTATAAATTTAGGTGTCGTCCTTAAATTCCTTTAAGGGTCTAAGGCTCTACTACTAGTTCCCTCTAGTCCTATAGGCCTCTACTTTTCCCAACTAATAGCTACTTAATCCTGTTTATGTTTAGTCTAACTTAGGCTAATACTTAGTTCGCTTTTTGTCTTCAATATACTATAGATAGGTGTTCTCTGGACATTCCTACTACTGTTATCCATCTAGGCATTCTTCCGTAAGGAATCTTCCTAGTTAAAGCATTAAGTCCCCTTATTCTTAAACTTCCGTAGGATGCTAACTATGCATATACTTAGTATTCCTAAACCGTTTCTTATCTGGTGCCTAATATATTCTTATAGGGTATTTCCGGTTCTTTTCCTTTGGGTTTTTGTGTATATTGTATATATCGTCTATATATGCAATCTATGCTAATATATAGTGCGCTAGGTGTCTTAGGTTAACTCTTAACTTGTCTTTATCTTTAAGTTTAAACCTCTGTCGCGTTAATCTAAACGTTACTGTCTTATTTACTGGTACTGATATTCGCATTATTTCTTTCTAGTCTACAGCTTGTTCCTTTAGATCCTTTAACGTTATAATTAAGGCTCCTTTAATATAACTTATCTGTCTTTTAGATATTGCTTAATCTGGTATAACCTTTTCGTCTAACTATATATAAAAGTCTTTCCACTTATTATTGTGTCGTTGCCTAAACCACTTTCGGTATAGCTTACTAAGTGTGTACAATCTGTCCGTAAGGAAGTATCTTTTTATTACTGCTTCGTAATAGCCTTTTATATATCATTCTTAGAATTTAGTTAGAATCCCTAGATTTTCTTCTTCTTCTAGTTTTATAAGCCACTTAGCCCTAGGTGTACCTGCCTTTAGCCTATTGGTAACCTTTTATATAAGTGTCTTTTTTCTAAAGCGATCTGGCATTCTTAGCTCTGTAGATTGCTTCTGCTATACGAAGATTTGTTATCTAAATTCTTCTATGCTTTTTTATAGTTGTTATCTTTCTAATAAATCCTTAACGTCCTTGTACTTTTTAACTAACGTATTAACTTTTTAATCTTTAGGCTAAACACTTTGTTTATCTAGAATAGTTAACTTTAAGCTTGCTTCTAACTTAAGTTTTGCTCCCGCCTTAGTTTAACTAGGCGTCCGTAGTGTTCTTATCTTATCTTAAGAGTCTTAAATCTCACTTATCTCGTCTTAAAAGTCTTATACCTTTGGGAAACTCTGTCCCGAGCTTATTTATATATCTCTAAACTAAGCTACTGCCCTGCTCTATTGGTTTCTGTCCATTATAGGTCCTTAGGTTATCCTTATCCTGGCTTTAAAATCTTAAATTTCTCTTATCTCGTCTTAAGAATTTTAAGCTTTTGGCCTTTTACCTTTATTAAGTGGTAAGCTAGCACTAGCAGTCATCTGCTTACTTAATCTCTTTTAGATACTGCTCCTACCGTCTTATAAAGCGATGGATGCTGTATCTAACGGTATTATAATACCCGTTACTGAACCTTGCTCTATAGCGGTCTCAGTCTCTACTTCTATTACATTATTAAGGTTTAGATACCCCTAGTTAGTTCCTTTACTATCCTTATTGCTATTAATTAATAAATACTCTAATTCTATTATTATCGTTACTAATTATTATCCGTATATTACTGTGATATCCTAATCCAGCTTATAGAGTTAATTTTATTCTTTATCTAACTCTTTAGTTCCTCTAAGTCCTTTTAACTCTAGCTTTTATGGCTAATAGCTTGCGCCATACTTAGCGTCTTTATAAATTTGGCATGCGTTATTATAACAAAACGCGAAACTTCTAATTAAACATTCTTTCGTTCCTTACAGTATACTATTGTCCCTCTATATATATATGTCTTCTACTAGTCGGGTTCCCTTTATTATATAGTGACTCTAACCATCTTTATAATCCCTTGTAAAATAACCCTATTTCCCGTAATTTATATAAGCTTCGTTTTTAAACCATTGACTTTGCTATAGAGTTCGCCTAAACATCTTCTGCTAATGAGATCCCTGGTTTGGCCCTTACTCTTTAGTCCTGCAATCACTAAATCCTTAACCTCTAGGTTTTTATAGTTTCTTACTCTATCTCTTATAGGCTTCTTTAGTACTACTTAGGTCTATTAGCTCTGCGCTATACTATAGTTTCTAACTTAGCTTTAGTTATTACGTGCTCTACGCCTTATATAACTATAGAACTCTGTCCTAACCTCTCTTAGTCTGTTCCCTTTAGAAGATCCTATTATTAATCTTTATCACTTAATCTATTAATTCCCTTAGGGTGTCCGTATCTTCTATTAGAATAATTACGTCCTAGACTTTAGCCTTAAGTCCTTATTTATACTATGCTATAAGCGCCCTGTTATTCCACTTAACTTATATAGCTAGCGTTTGGAACTATGTTATATACTTAATTGCTAAAGTTTATTGCGTAATGTCTTGGAGTTTTTATTCCGCTATAGTCACTGCCTTTAGGTCTCTAAACATTTGTATAAATTGCTCTATAAATCCTTCCTAACTTAAGAACATAAACCGCACCTCCTAATTAGTGGTTGTTATTCCATTTGCTTATATTTCTATAAGGTAAGGCTTAAACTACTTAAGTGCTCTTCCTAACAAGAATAATCCCGCATAAGCTATTCGATCTATAAATGTTGCCAGCTTTGCTCCTTCCTGCGCTACCTTAAAGTGCATTTGCGTAAGAAATCCCTTAAGCTTCGATCTTTCTCCTAAGAATCTTTTAATTAATAGTAACTTAACCTTTACTGCGCCTATCCCGTTAATCCTTTATTTAAGTATTATATTATTCTCTGTTAACTAGTTAACTATCTCTTATAGTTATCTAACCGTCATAGGTTGTTGCGAGTCAGTATCTGCTATACTAGTGTCGCCTCCAGACCTTGAAGTAGTTGCCGCCGTCGATGGCGTTATAGTAGCTACTTTTGGTGGTATATTGTTTAACTTATTAAAACCGTAACTAGGTAGTGATTATATAACGGAACCTTATAGCAAGTACTATAATGGGCTCGTTATTAGGCTAAGTATATAGGTATTGTAAGTAAGTTAATAACGTAATAATAACTGGTAGAGTGGTTGCCTAATAGATTAACTCTAATTATATTCTAAGAATCACTATAAGGAAAGAACTATCTAAAGTAGGGACTGTGGTCCTTTAAATACACAACCGTACTCCTAGGAAAACCCTCCTTGTACGTAAGGTACGCATTATATATAAGGTACGTAAGTTCCCTCCGTTCCTCTTGTTCCTTACGTAGCATATTATATGACTCGCTTACTATTTCTCGTTATATGGTTCCACTGACTCTATACTAGACCGTGCTTATATTAACCAACTAGCTTCTTCCGACTCTCTTCTTAGTAGTCGTAATATTATACTTAAAGCGTCCGTAACAGAAGGCCTTTAAGTAACTACTATTTTTAATATTAATCTGCTTTAATTATATCAGCTAATAATTAATTACGCTTATTAGTAATAATCTTCTTAGCTTAACTAAAAGCCCGCTTATATATAGAGCTTATTACTAGTATAGAGAATAAATCTAAAGCGACTTTAGCGAGAGTTAGATAAAGTATTTAACTAACTATAAGCTACTAGTTAAGAGGATTTAGAATAACGTTATTTACCTTACTATTGTCTTTACCCCAAATCTTAATAAACTTAAGGCCTGCATTATAGTAGTAATTAAGTTTAGTAGTAAGCTTAATTTACTTCTATAAGCGTAAGGAAGTAAAACTCTTGTTAATTAATAGAGACTATAAATATTTATTACCTAAATTATTGCTAGATATATAAGGGACCTTCCTATACTATAGTTTAACGATTTCCTTAATATCCTTACCTTCCTGCTTAGTAATATATTCGTTAAATAGAGTTTCTATATACCACTTAGCGTATTTCTATTATTACGGCTACCGTTTTTACTTATCGCGAAAGTAGGCGCGTTTAAGAAAAGGATAGAGAATAACTACGGCGAAGTAGTAAGGGCTTTTAGCTTTTATTTTATTAAAATACTTATTAATCTTCTATAAAGCTATATTAACGCCTAATTTAAGAAAGCTATTGTCTTTATTCTTAAGGTTCTACTAAGTTCGCTAGAGAATTTAATAAAGAAGCTTAATATTTATAAGTAACTCCTATAGAGCTTTATATAAGCCCTTAACGCTAGGGCTATTTATATTACCTTTTATACGCTTAGTAGCTAATATAAAAGGCCTTAGGATTTTAATAAGTTAATTAACTTGCTTCTAATCTTCTACGGTAAAAAAGTTTTATAAGAGGTCGTAGCTATTACTAGCGGGCTTTCTCTAAGCTAATAAATATTTGTTAATATCTTTATAAAGAAGCAGCGCTTAGCGGAGTATAAAGTAGGTAGAATTCCATTAAACGCCTCTATTCTTAATAAGTAGAAGCTTAGCTTAATTAAAGAGTTCGTCCTCTATATAGGCCTTAGCTTAATTCTTAATAAAGTCCTCCTAGCGTACGGTTAATTGTATAATGTATTTAATAATATTATAAATCTTTCTAATAATACCTCTCTACCGTATAAGGTTGAACTTAGCTTAATTACTTACTCTAATTAGTAAGCGTTTAAGCTTACTAATACCTTTGCCGTATATTAGGGCTTTAATAATAAGGTTTATAATATAGCTAATATATTAAAGCTATTTCTTTTTTATAACTATAAGGCTTTTTAAGAGGTATTTATAGAGTTTATTATTATTATTGGCGTTATTAGCAACTAAGCAGCTAAGCTTTTACTTAAACTAATATTTCTAAATAACTATTGCTAAAGCCGCTGCCATGTTCTTAGCAGTATGCGATCCTTATATTTATAGAAGTCCTATAAGTATAGACTATAGCTTACTGCCTTTATTAATAAAATAAGCTACTATACTAAGCAGCAACATTCTATTTATAGATGTCTAGATATTATAGCTAAGGTGGATTTTGCTTTATAAGGTAAGGAGAAGGTCTTTAATGTTAACATATTAGTGCTTAAAGGCAGCTTTTATCTAATTGCTTAGCGATTAATATGCTTTTATAAGATAGTTTTATACCTAAGGATAGTTAAATATAAGTAGGGCGTAAGTATAAGGACTTATAGCTTACTAAAATATAATATCCTGTAGGATTATCTAATTAACGTAGGCTTATATATAGCCGGCTGCCTAGAATAGCTAGCGTTCGCAGCCGGTAGGTATAGAAGGAAAGGCTTAAGGATCTAAAGCGCTTAACGGTTTTAGATTTCTATTAGAGCTTTTAGTGTTAAAAATAAGACTATATTTAGATTTTAAATGGCTAGTAATATAATCTATGCCGTTAATTATAAGTAATACAGCTGGCCTTTAAGCTAGATAGCAGATCTTATATAGCTAGAGTCTTTTCCTACTAATTAGCCCGTCCTAAAATAGATCTGCTTTATACTTTTATATAGGTAATATAAATAAGTTCTTTAAAAGCAACCGCTTATTAATAATTCGGTATCCGTATTTACTAATAAGCTTACCATACTTACTAAGGTAAAGATTATCCTAGTTAATAGAAAATATATAGCCGTAGTTCTAGCTAATTAGTAGAGTGTTACGGACGCTTTAAGTACGATATTACGACTACTAGGAGAGGAGTTGGAAGAAGCTAGTTAGTTAATAAGAGCACGGTCTAGGATGGATCCGGTAGAACTATGTGACGAGGAATAGTAACTGAGGTTATATGATATGCTACGTATTAAATAAGAGGGATAAGAGGAACTTACGTACCTCACGTATAAGACGTATATTATGTATAAGAAGGATTTTATAGAAGTACGGTTGTGTATTTAAGGACCCTTAGTCCCTACCTAGATAGTTCCTTCCTTATAGTGATTCTTAGAATATAATTAGAGTTAATCTATTAGGCAACTACTCCACTAGTTATTATTACTTATCGACTATTATTACTTATATTTTCTATACACCTAGCCCAATAACAGGACCTACCGTAGTTCCTACTATAAGGTTCTATTACATAATTACTACCTAGTTACGGTATTAATAATAGTAAGTTAGACAATATGCTACTAAAAGCAGCCACTATAAAGCTATTAACGGCAGCAACTATATTAAGGTTAAGTAATAACACCAGTATAGTAAACACTGACTTATAGTAACCTGTAACGGTCGGATAACTATAAGAGATAGTTAACTAGCTAATAGAAAATAATATAATGTTGGAAAATAGGATTAATAGGATAGGCGCAGTAAAAGTTAAGTTACTATCGATTAAAAGGTACTTGGGAGAGAGATTAAAGCTTAAAGGATTTCTTATGTAAATGCACTTTAAGGTAGCGCAAGAGGGAGCTAAGCTGGTAATACCTATAGATTAAATAGTATACGCAGGATTGTTTTTAATAGGAAGGGCACTTAAATAGTTTAAGCCTTACCTTATAGAGATCTAGGTAAACGGAATGACGACTATAAACCAAAAGGTACGGTTTATGTTCTTAAACTAGAATGGACTCGTGGAACGACTTATATAAATGTTTAGAAACTGTCACGGAGTGAGTATAAGTGGTAATAATATATAACGAAGTAGATATTATTAAGCTATGTACATAAACTGTGTAATAAGGTTAAGACGTTGCGTAAGGAGAGAAGGTAGGGAAATGGGAAGAAAGGGTATATATTGTTAGCTTGGTTGCTTAGTTAATACGTACATAGAGTAGAATAGGATTTAGGTAGTAGTCCTGGCAGAACTTAGCAGGATTTAGTAGAACTTAGCGGAATATAGCAGAATATGGCAGATTGCCGTCAGATTGCCGCAAATTACCGTCTTGTGGTTAGTCTCTAGTTGCTAAGTTGGTGGAAATAGGTGGACGTATATAAGGTGTTACGGGGGTGTCCCGTAATAGTACCCCCCCTTTAAACTCGAGCTTCTGCGAGATGGGGCTGTAGTAGTTCTAGATAGAGTTTGTAAAAGTCTTCTGCGGCTTATATAAGTCCTATAAAGTCGATAGGTTCCTATAAGGGCTTAATAAAGCCTTTCTATTTCGTAAGATATATATATTAACGTTTCCGTTTATTATACTTAATGTCGTTAATTCTTTTAATAAAGTACTCGTTTTTACTATCTACTTTAACTAGTAGGGGAGGGTCTTATATCTATTTGGGCAGGGCGTCTAGTGCGGGAGTAGCGGGGTAGAGGACTGACGTGTGGAATATAGGGTGGATTTTAACCGTATTAGGAAGCTTTAGTTAGTAGGTGTAAGAGAAGACAACCTTCTTAACCTTATAAGGGCTAGCGTTTTTCTAATTAAGCTTCTTAGCAGGTCGTTTTGTGTTTAGATTTCTTATATCTAGCTAGACAAAGTTACCAATTTAGTAGGCTGGTGCTAGGGTTCGTTTCTTATTTACTGCGGCTTTATAGACAGATTAAGCCCATATTATTTCGTTAGTAAGGAACTGTTATAGTTCCTCTATCTTCTCTACGAATTTATTTGCTTTTATAACTTATAAGGCGTAATAAGTAGGGCGAGGAACATTACTAAAGGGTTTGAAACCTATTTATAGATGCTAGCCGTAGTTGGCTAGGAACAGGGAGACCTTTATAGTTTCCAAAACGGAATTATTTGCAGTAAACTCGGCGAATATAAGCTAGTTAATCCAGTTATCTTATAAGTACAACGTATATATCCGAATATACTATTCTATTATAGCGTTTATATATTCCGTTTAACTATCCATTTCTAGGTAGTATACCGTAGATAATAGTGCTTTAATACGGAGTCGGGTAATTAGTTCTTTCTAAAATATAGAGATAAACTAGCTGCCTCTATCGGAGATAATTGTTTTAGGGAGTCCGTAGAGTTTTTATATATAGTCCAGGAACAGTCGGGCGATGGCAGGTGTTAATATATTAGGGCAGGCGATTAAGTGTCTTATCTTAGATAGTTGGTCTACAACTACTATAATATTTATGCAGCCCTTACTTATAGGGAGGTCAATAATAAAGTTGATTAAGACGTCCTTCTATCTTCGGTCTGGAACAGGCAGTGGCTTTAGAAGGCCGTTATATATCTTATGCAAAGCTTTAGCTCGTCGGCAGATGTAATAGCTAGAGACGTACCTTCGTGTTATATTATGCATATTTAGCCAGTAGTACTCCCGTTAGAGTAGCTCTAGGGTTTTTCCTTAGCCTAGGTGGCTGGCTACTAGTAGGTTATATACGTATTCAAGGAGCTTAAGCTTAAGTTTATTATAATTAGGGATAACTAGACGGTTCTAGTAATATAAGCGGTTTCCGCGAGCTTTATATTTACTTAGAGAGATCTTCTTAAAGCGTCTAACGCTATCTTAAATTAGCTTAAGCGTCTCTTAGATAAACTCGTTATTTAGGTATTCGTCGGTTATAATCTGTTTAATCAATTAATTAGTTATTTTGAGGACTTGTACTATAAGATCTTTAGTAAGAGGGTTAAATAGTTTAGGGCGAAGTAGGGTCTAATTTTGGTAAGAACGTGCCTCTTTTAGTACTAGCGCGTCTTGCGAGCGTTAGGTTAGGGTATTAGGCTTCTAGCCTTAAACGCCTAGGTAGTACATAATTAAGAATCGGAAATAAGATAGGTATTCTAACTAGCGGGCCTAACGGTGGCTTAGCTGTTTCGTGGTTGTAAAGTACTATAGGTTTTTGTAATCGCTAAGGACCTTAATTAGGAATCTAGTGCCTTCTAGTTTGGGTCGCCATTGCTTAAAGTATCTAATAATAGCTAGCAGTTCCTTGTCGTAGATCTTATAGTTATATTTGGCTGGGCTTAGTCATTTTAAGTAGTATGCCATAGGGTGCAATACTCCCTCTTTGTTATATTAAGACAGGATGCCTCTAGTAATATAGTTAGATAAGTCAGCTTCTACAACACTTATTTGGTTTAAGTTAAAGTGTTAGAGTATAGGCGCGGTAGTAAATATAACCTTTAGATAAGTAAAGGCCTTCTTATATTCCTTATTGAAGATAAAGGCTTTATCCTTTTAGGTTAGAGCTATAAGGGGTAAAACTAGGGCGGAGAAGTTGTTAATAAACCGTTAGTAGAAATTAGCAAATCCTATAAAGGCTCTTACGTCCTTAACGTTCTCAGGTTCTTGCCAGTTTATAATTGCTTTAATTTTCTTCGGGTCTATTTATATGCCGTCTATAGAAATAAGAAGCCTAAGGTATAGGACTTCTGTCTTATAAAACTCGCATTTATTTATATCTAATTGTAGACTAGCTCCGTGCAGGGCTTATAGGATAAAGTTAACGTATTTCCAATATTTAGTTAGGTTATTACTATATATTAAAATGTCGTCAATATAAGCAGTATAGAAGATATCTAGGTAGGGGCGCAGGGTGTTGTTTACGTAATGTTAAAACAAGCTTGGAGCATTTGCGAGGCTAAATGGCGTTACTAAGTATTTAAATAATCTATACCGAGTACAAAATGCGGTAAGCTATTTATCTCCCTTTACTATACGGAGGCGGTTAAATGCAGAGATGATATTAAGCTTCGTATAGTAGCGAGCCTTACTTAGTCGGTTTAGTGTCTCTTATATTAACGGGATTAGATATTAGTTCTTAATAGTAACGGCGTTAAGGGCTTAGTAATCTACGCAGAAGCGTAAACTGCTGCTAGGTTTCTTAACAAAGATTACTAATACGGCTATAGGTAAAGAGCTTGCTCTAATAAATCCTTTACTTAAGTTCTCGTCCAGATACTTTCATAGCACTTAGAGTTTGTTTTAGGACATTCCGTATAGGAGTCCAAATCTAGGTTGCTTTCCTTCTTCGAGTACAATCTTGTAGTTATATAGTTGGTATTCTAGTAGCTTATCGGCTTCCTTTTATAAGAATGCGTCTAAGCGGTAATAGTACTCTGCTAGTACCTTTATAATAGGGTCGGTGTGCTTCTTTAGTGCCAAGGCTTTCTTAATATCAGCTATTGTAACAGCGAAAATTGTATATTTAGGCTTTTTAGTAAGCTAAGCTAGTGGAGTAGCTCCAATTATGCGGATATTTAGGGTATTAAGCTTTCTTAGATCGTTTATAGTCTCTTATATAGTTTCTTGTTTAGGTTTGGGTTTAGTATTAGGTATAAAGTCGGTGTCAGATTTAGGTTCGGGTTCTTTAAGTATTCTTTTTATTATAGGGTACCAGTTCTTTTAGTACTCTTATATACTAAGCTTAAGCTTCTACTTAGTTTAGGGTGGTGTAGTAGTTAGGGTTAGTTTATAAGGTTTAGTGGGATTTCTAGATCTTTAGTGGATATCGGTGGAAATCTTATGTCAGTGGAATTCGGTGGAATTCTTAGGTTAGTGGGATCTAGTGGATTCCTTAGGCGTAGGGTAGACATCGGTGAAAATCTTAGGCTAGTAGATCTTAGTAGATTTCCTAGGTTTTAGTTTAGAGTTAAGGCAGTAAGTTATAAGGCACTTTTGCTTATAACGGGAGGCAGTAAATAGAAGCTTAAGGTTATCCTAGTCGATAGTTACCTTATATAGCTTTATCTAAGGTTATTTAAGGATTACTGGGTGACCTAAGGTGGTAATAAAAAGCTTAATTAGTTCTTTATAGTTTAGGTATTAGAGTTTTAGGGCTGCCATATAGGTAATACGGCCTAAGATAGTGCGTTTGCCGTTAAATTTAAATACATTAATATACCGGTCGAGGGGGGTTAGGGTAAAACTATTATTTTACATAAAGATTTTGTTAATAAATCCTATGCCGCTAGCTCCTATATTAATTAGGATTTAAGTATTAGCCTATTAACCATTCTACCAAAGATAGTAGTTAATAGTTATGCTACGGTCCTAAGAGTCAGAGTTTGTAACGTTAAATACGTTTAACGAGATCCTAAGGTAGAGCCGTCCCGGAGAGCGACTTAGCTCTAGGACCTTTCTTTTAGAGGTAATTAGGGCGGGGTTCTTATAGAGCGTTAGTTAGAGCTTTATCCTTATAAATAGTGCTTACTAAATATAGGGCTAGAACTAGATAAAGATCGGGGACGGTAACCGGAAGATTAATGCGGTAAACGGCTATTAGTATTGGCCGTTCGTAAATCGTTTTAGTGCGTAGGTAGGGGGACGAGGTAGTATTTTAAGATATAATCCTTCCTTCCGCATTTAAAGCAAAGGCCTAGCTTAAGGCGTTATTCTTATTTAGAGGACCCTAGTAGGGCATAATCTAGGATTCCAGTGTTAATATCTATGGCGTTAGGGTGCTTAGGCTAAGACGATAACTTAGTAGACGTTCGCGGGGTTATTATATTGTATTAGGGGGCAGGCTTTGGTGTTAGGCGTAGTATATCGTTGTACCGTTTATTAATAACGTTTACGCAGGCATTAAGGGCTCCTAGTAGGTCTACGCCTATTAGGGAGGTTTTTAGTTTAGAGCTTAAGGATTTAATAAGGCTATTAATTAGTGCGGAGTTGTTTTAGCCTATTTCCTTTATATAATGGTTAAATTTAGAGAAGTATACTAGAAAGCTTTTCGTTCCTTAAGTTATATAGTTTATCTTTCTTTAAGCAGTAGCTTAGCGGTTTAGGTCACCGTATATAGCTTTAAGAAGTATAACTAGACTTAGTACTAAGTTCGGTTAAAGGGGTTTAATAAGGTTAGCTACGTCTCCTCCTAGTCGACTTAGGGCGTAGCAGAGTCGGTTAGCTTTGGTTAGGTAGCAGTTAGCATTACCAGTTAGCTTATTTTTAAGCTAGCTTAGAAATAATTAGAGTTCTTATTATTTGCTAGTAAATATTAGAGGGTCTAGTAGTCATTTAGATTGTTGCGGTGCAGTAGTTAGTTTAGGGTAAGTAACTACTACGGGTTCGGGGCTCGCGTTCCGCGTATTTAACTCTAGAGATAGTGTTTGGTCTTAGGGTTCTAGCGTAGGCATCTTAAGGGTACGGACTTCTTTTTAAAGGGCTTCCATTATTTTCTAATGCCGTGCTTCTTATTCGGCTTATTATTAAGTTAGGGTAACTTATTATTATTTAAGGGCCTCTATAAAGGACTTCTATATGCTTGCCATTTATTCTTAGAGGATAGATATAATATTAGCGGCCGTTATAGGGGCTTTAGGTGCGTTTTCCATTTCGGGTAGTAGTATAAGTAGTTAACGCAACGTAGTATTACGGAGTAAGTATAAGTGGTAATAATATATAACAAAGTAGATATTATTAAGCTATATATATAAACTGTGTAATAAGGTTAAGACGTTATATAAGGAGAGAAGGTAGGGAAACGGGAAGAAAGGGTATATATTGTTAGCTTAGTTGCTTAGTTAATACGTACACGGAGCAGAATAGGATTCAGGTGGTAGTCCTGGCAGAACTTGGCAGGATTTAGTGGAACTTAGCGGAATATGGCAGAATATGGCAGATTGCCGTTAGATTACCGCAAATTGCCGTCTCGTGGTCAGTCTCTAGTTGCTGAGTCGGTGGAAACAGGTGGACGTGTATAAGGTGTCACGGGGGTGTCCCGTGACAGAAACCTAGAGGCAGTAACTACGGCGGAAAGAAAACTCTAAGACATTACGTAATAAACCTTAGTAATTAAGTATATAATATAGTTCTAGACGTTAGCAATATAAGTAGAGTAAAATAATAGGGCGCTTATAGCATAGTATAAACAGGGACTTAAGGCTAAAGTCTAGGACGTAATTATCCTAATAGAAGATACGGACACCCTAAGGGAACTAATAAATTAGGTAATTAAGATTAACAATTAGATCTATTAAAGGGAACAGGCTAAGAGAGGTTAGGATAGAGTTTTATAGTTATATAAGGCGTAAAGTACGCAACAACTAAAGCTAAGTTAAAAACTATAGTATGGCGCAGAGCTAATGGACCTAAGTAGTACCAAAAAAGCCTATAAGAGATAAAGTAAGAAACCGTAGAAACCTAAAGGATAAGGATTAAGTAATTAAGGGTTTAAGAAGTAGAGGCTAAACCAGAGATCTTAATAGCAGAAGACGTTTAGGCAAACTCTATAGCAAAGTTAATAGTTTAGAGAGGGAGCTTATATAAATTACGGAAAGTAAGGTTACTTTATAAGGGATTATAAAGATAGTTAGAAGTACTATATAATAAAGGGAACTAGGTTAACAGTAGACGACATATACGTATAAAGGGACGATAATATGCTATAAGGGATAAAAGAGTATTTAATTAAAAGTTTTACGTTTTATTATAATAACGCATGCCAGATTTATAAGGACGCTAAGTATAGCGTAAGCTATTAGCTATAAGAGCCAGCACCTATAAGATATAGAGGAACTAATAAACTAGTTCGCAGATCGGATATTAAGGATAATAAATTTAACGTAGGCGAAATATTTCGTAACAATAAGGTAATAAGAGCGGTTTACTAGGAACACGCAGCCATTAGAAATGTTATACTAGAGGTAGAGAATAATTCCACTATAGAATAGGGAATATTAGTAGGGATTAAGACCCTACTAGACACAATGTCTATCGCTTTATAAGACGTAAGAGAAGTAGGACAGCGAACCACTTTAGCACTTTATAAAGGTTAAAGGCCAAAGGCTTAAGATTCTTAAGATAAGATATAAGACTCTTAAGACTCTTAAGACGAGATAAGGTAAGCTTAAGGACCTATAACGGACAAGAACTAATAGAGTAGAGCAGCAGCTTAGTTTAAAGATATACGAATAAGCTTAGGACAGAGATTCCTATAGGTATAAGACTCTTAAGATAAGATAAGTAAGATTTAAGATTCTTAAGATAAGATAAGAACACTAAGTAAGCCTAGTTAGACTAAGGCTGGAGCTAAGCTTAAGTTAAAAGTAAGCTTAGGATTAAAGAATCTAAGGAGTTAAGAATTTGGGGTACAAATTAGGGCACCTATAAGGAAGAAGTAAGGAGCCTTTTTATAGATTAGAGAATCTGCAATATAAATAGTAACTAGACTAGGAGACAGATATATAAACCTAGAGGACTTACTAGTAGAACGTAGTGTTTAGACTAAAGATTAAAAAGTTAATACCTAGATTAAGAAGTAAGAAGACTTTAAGAATTAGAGCGCGAGATATAAACTAAAAGAAACTATAGAAGAGTTTAGGTAAAGAATTATCGCATAGTAAGAATAGAAACTAGATAAGAGATCTAGTATATTAGGACGTATAAAGGATAAAGCGCTAGTATAAAGAATTACTAATAGGCCTAGGGTAGGTATACTAAAAGCTAAGTAGCTTACCAAACTAGAAAATAAAGAGGATTTAGGAATTCCTACTAGGTTTAAGGAACGATATATAAAGGGCTATTACAATATAGTAATAAGAAGATACTTTCTTACAGATAAGCCGTATACACTTTAGCAGCTATACTAAAAGTAGTATAGGCAGAGGCATAATAATAAGTAGGAAGATTTCTATATATAGTTAGACGAGAAAGTTATTTAAAACCACCCAATTATAGAAAAGGCTATAACTTACATTAAAGGAGCCTTAATTATAACGTTAAAGGATCTAAAAGAACGATTAGAGGACTAGAGAAGTAAAAGACACATCTTAGTACCTGCGAATAAAGTTATAACGTTTAGATTAGCACAATAAAGGTTTAAACTTAAGGGTAAAGATAAGTTAAGAGTTAACCTAAAGCACCTAGCACACTATATGTTATTATAGGTTGCATATATAAACGACATATACAAGATATATAAGAATCTAAAAGAAAAGAATTAGAAATACCCTATAAGGATATATTAGATAATAGATAAGCAATAATATAGAAATGCTAAGTATATATATAGCTAGCATCTAGTAGAAGTTTAGAAGTTAGGCAACTTAATACTTTAATTAGAAAGATTCCTTATAGAAGAATACTTAAATAGATAATAGTAGTAGGAATGCCTAGAGAATACGTATCTATAGTATATTAAAGATAAAAAGTAAACTAGGTATTAGCTAAAGAGTAAGCTAAGTATAATAGGATTAAGTAGCTAATAGTTAGGAAAAGTAGAGGCCTATAGGACTAAAGGGAGCTAGTAGTAGAGCCTTAGACCCTTAAGGGAATTTAAGGACAACACTTAAATTTACGAGTTAAGTAGTAAGATTAGCAGTTTAAAGCGCTAATAGATAGTAGAGCAACGCGAAACTATATCTTACTAGTAGCAGTTAAAAGAATAGGACTACCTTATAAACAGAAGGAGTAATCTTATCTATTAATTACAATTTTAGGAGATCTAATAGCCTATAAAGAAGGGATTATTAATCTTAAAACAGGACCTATTTAGATAACTATTAAAGGAAGATAAATCAAAATATCTTTTAATATCCTACTATTAGGACAGGATAAGGCAGTATTAGGAATGCCTTAGTTACAGGAATATAATCTAAAGATTAATTGGATTACAGGTTAGGTTAATATTAGAGATACTTAACGCCGTAAAATACAATAATAAGCTAAGTTAGTATAGTACTAAGTTAGAGTAATATACGAGGAGACTAAGTGGGGCTTAAGTTATATACTAAAAAGATACCATAAATATAGTAAGAAACTATAGTCACTAAAAAGTAAAAAGCTGTTAAAGTATATAGTATAGGACTATAAGATAGAATTAAAACCAGGAATAAGTCTAAGGTTTTTTCCAATCTATAAGCTTACTAAAGAAGAAGGTAGAGCATTAAAAGAGTTTATCTAAGAAAATCTATAAAAGGGATATATTAGACTATCGCAGTTATTAGCGGGTTATCCAGTACTATTCGTACTAAAGAAGAATGGTAAACTAAGGCTATATATTAACTATAGATAGTTAAACAGCATTACTAAAAAGGATAGGTATCCTTTACCCTTAATTAGCGAGATCTAAGACAGAATAGGTAATACGCAAATCTTTATAAAGATAGATCTAAGATAGGTGTACTATTAGATTAGGATTAAGGAAGGCGATAAATAAAAGGTAGCCTTTAGGTTAAAGGAAGGACTATATAAACCATTAGTTATATAATTTAGGCTTATAAACGCACTAGCAACATTCTAGAAGTATATTAATAATATATTAGGAGAACACTTAGATAAATTTATTATAGTATACCTTAATAATATTATTATCTACTTAATAACTAAGGAAGAATACGGGGAATACATTAAATAGGTTTTAAAGAG
>Ga0307515_10008170_pt1 | contig 20489 bp, 3 predicted proteins | sample 17_EM_MG_FD_194513 | JGI IMG/M metagenome (GOLD analysis project Ga0307515, IMG submission 194513) | Populus trichocarpa ectomycorrhiza microbial communities from riparian zone in the Pacific Northwest, United States - 17_EM | ecosystem: Host-associated > Plants > Roots > Unclassified | place...
TAAAGCTTTTAGTACTTTATAAAATTGGCCTTTATATATCTATATAGTAAAGCCTAAGAACTTAATAGCTACTATTAGCGTTTTATTAAAATTGTACTAATAAATTACTAGAGTAAACGCGGAGATGTATATATAGCTATATAGCGCTAGCGCTACGGTATAGTAGTAGTACGAAAGGTTTTTCTATTAGGAGGGTAAGCTTTAATAAAGGCCTACAAATACAACTAATATATCTTTACATATATATCTAATATACTTAAATTACGGCATCTACCTATAATAGTAATCCCCTTTTTTTATAGTATAGAGATATACTATATAGCACCTATATACTATTAAACCGCATATATCTTATAGGTAGAAGGCCTATAATAAGCCCCTTATCTAAACCGCCTTTTTACTCTCTTTATACCTTAACCTACCTAATATATTCCAATATATACTATAGTGTGGATATTCGGCTACAGTGGCTTAGTATACCCCTATATCTAATATTAGGTTAAGCACGCTATTAAATATAGAAAGATAGGAAATAGAAATAAAAAAGGATTATTAAAATAGGGAGAGTTATTAAGCTATAAGTAGGAAGACTATAGGCGACGCGGATATATATATAGGGTAATAAGAAGCTAGGGGTAGGTAAGTAATAATATTTAATATTAATTATAATAATATAGAAGCATAGTATAATGGGTAAATAAAGTAAAATAAATAATTAGGATACTCCCTTATTGTAACGGAACCTTATAGCAAGTACTATAGTAGGTTCTGTTAATGGGCTAGGTGTATAGGTAATACAGGAAGTTAACAACGTAATAATAACTAGTGGAGTGGTTGCCTAATAAATTAACTCTAATTATATTCTGAGAATTACTACAAGGAAGAAACTATCTAGGTAGGGACTGTAGTCCTTTAAATACACAACCTTACTCCTAAGAAATCCTTCTTATACGTAATATACGTATACTCTATCCACTCTATTATAGATTATATAGATTATATAGATTACACAAATCACATTATGTGACTTATACTACCATTCCTCATTATATAGTTCTACCGACTCCATCTTGGACCGTACCCTTATTAACTAACTAGCTTCTTCTAACTCTTCCCTAAATAGTTATAATATCGTACTTAAAGCGTCCGTAACACTATCTCCCTCCTCTTTATCTTCGTCCTTAAAGATTTCTAATATCTCTAAGTTATTTACTAGAGGTATAATATCTATCTAATCAATTTGGTTAATATTATTACTCATTATACCTAAAGCAATTTCTTCTTCCTCTATAGCCGTCGGTCTCATACCATTGCTATTATATTATTGCTTAGTAAGGTAATACCATCTCCATATTCTTATTATGCAAAAGAGGGGTTAGTTTATATTACGTTAGCAGGTCCTTCCTCTTAGTAACCTTCCTTTTACTTAGAATGCACTAAAGTAAATATTTACTTATTTTACAATATTTGTTCTATTTCTAACACTAAGTATACGCATCCTATAACTCTTAATAATCATTACGTTCCTTAAATAATTTATTATAGGGTCTTATATTTAATCTACTACTATAAAGCTCAATAATAAGCTCTTAATTGCTGTGGCTAAACTTTATTATTCCTATAATGCTAAATAGGAGGCCGCTAATACTTAGTAGTAGGCTCTTAACTCCCGTCTAGCTGCGTCTACTCGCCTAATTCGTCTTAAGAAAGTTTATAAAAAGGGTTATTTTAAGGAGTAGAAACTTATAAAATAAGGTCTATAGGAACTTAGTAATAAAAGAACGGATTCTCTTCTATTAGCGAAGTAAATAACTCTAAATAGTTTAGTAGTTACTCTTCCTAGGTCCCCCTTAGGTAACTCGTTCTTTAGCGATTCTTCTCTATTAATATTACCTGACCTATTCTCTTCCGATACTCCTATACCTTTCCTATAGCGTTCTTAAAATTCTCTAGTAGCTCCTAGGTAGTCTTATTATAGCCTATCCACTTAACCTTATACTATATTTCGTCATTAACGTTCTTATAATTAACGATCTTTAAAACTTACTATTTATCTTTTTCTTACCCTCTATACGTGTCTTCTTTATAAACTAATAGCTTAATATTCCTATATGCTAGCTCCAGCATTTTAATATACTATACTAAGTAGATTCTTATTTTAGCTAGTAGGTTTAACTTAAACGTAACTAGTAAAATCCTTTAAATAATTTTAAAAGGTCCTAGTCTGACGTAGTCTAACTTTTTGCTTAGTTATTAACTTTTAAAATTTTTATATAGTGGCTACACTTTATCTCCCTCCTTAAGATCTAGTCCCTTAGATCTCTTAGCATTATAGTATTTCTTTATTTTTTGCTATACTACTTTAGCTGTTTCCGTAAGGTCTATATAAAGATTTATTAGTATCTCCATTCTTTACTTTACTATACTACTCGTTTTCTTTACTTAACATAGTAATAATAATATTCTTAGCTTATATCTATAATTTGCCTTAAATAGTAACATACCTATTCCTTTTTATAGTGTTATATTATATATAAACTATATAACTAGTAATAATAATATCCAATTATTCTATGCATAATTAATATAATACTTTAGATACTGCTCTAGTATCTAATTTAATCTTTCCGTTTAACCGTCTGTCTATAAATAATATGCGGTAAAAGTTACTACTTAAACTCCTTCCTTCGCTAAGAATACTTCCCAGAATACTACTATAAATCTTAAATCTCTATCTAATATAATCTTACTTAGTACTCTATACCTTATAAACACTTCCTTAATATAGATTCTAGCGACATCTTCCGCTAAGATTTCTTCCGTATATACTATAAAGTATCCCCACTTTATAAGCTTATCTACTATTACTAAGATTATATTATAATCTTATCTGGTAATAGGATCTCTTAACTTTAGTAACTTAATAATAAAGTCCTATAATATAACCTCCTATAGTCTCTCTAGTATTTTAATAAGTTATAGCCTTCTATATAGCTTATACCTTATTAGTTTATTCCTTTAACAATCTAAACACTCTCTTATAACCTTTCTAGCTATCCTCTAGATTCTATTAATAATATACTCCTCCTAAAGTCTTAACACTAAGCCTATAGCTCTATTGTGTCCTTAAATTATCCCCTTATAGAAATCTTCCATAAAGTGCTCTGCTATGCTTCTTAGGATATACTTTACTTCTCAGTTTTTATATATATCCAACTATAGATCTTCTAGCTATACTTCTAGATTTCTTTATACCTAAAAGCTTTCTAATATCTTATAGATTCTTCTTAACTTATCTTCCTAAGCTGCTATAATTTTCGGATAATTATACCTAATTAATCTATCTATGTCTTTTCGTAGTAAAGCCCCTAATAGCTTTTTATTGTTTTATAGTTTAGCCTTTCTACTTAGAGTATCTACTCGTACATTATCTATACCCTTAGTATACTAAATTTCGAAATAGTAATTTATAAGTATCTTTACCTATCTAACCTATCTTTAATTAAGTTCTTTTATTATTAAGAATCCTATTAGGTTCTTATAGTCCGTCTTAACTATAAATAGTTTCTCTATTCCTTATAAGAATGCTTTCTATTCCTTTAATACTATAACTATACCTAATAACTCCTTATTATAGATGTTATAGTTTAGTTTTAGTGGTATCATCTTTTTACTATAGTATGCTACTAGGTGCCATCTATCCTTATATTTCTGTATAAAGTATGCCCCTAGTATAAAGTCTAATATATTTATTTCTACAACCGTTTCTAGGCCTAGTTAATAAATTTTAAGGATTAGTTCCTAGGTAAATAACTCCTTAAGTTCTCTAAATAGTGTCTTTTACTCTTCTCCCTATACCTATAGTTCCTCTTTCTTTATTAATTAAGTAAACGGCTTAATATTCTTTAACTATTATGCTATAAACCTCCTATAGTTGATTATAAAACCCTAAAAACGATCTTAATTATATAATATTCTCTAGTTCTTACCAACTTACTATAGCTTTAATCTTTTTCGGGTCCATGCTTAGCTTTCCTAGTTTAATAATAAATCTAATAAAATCTATCTTCCTTATAAAGAACTTATATTTTTTAATTGCTACTAGTATCTATTCTTCTTATAGTCTCTTTAAAACCCATTTAACGTATTCCCCGTATTCTTTCTCAGTTATTAAGTAGATAATAATATTATTAAGATATACCATAACAAATTTATTAAGGTGTTCTCCTAATATATTATTAATTCGCTTCTAGAATATTATTAGTGCGTTTATAAGCTCGAATTATATAACTAATAGTTTATATAGTCCTTTCTTTAACCTAAAGGCTGCCTTCTATTTATTACCTTCCTTAATCCTAATCTAATAGTATATCTATTTTAGATCTATCTTCGTAAAGATTTACACATTACCTATCCTATCTTATATCTCGCTAATTAAGGATAAAAAATACCTATCCTTTCTAGTAATGCTGTTTAACTATCTATAGTTAATATATAGCCTTAGTTTGCCATTCTTCTTTAGTATAAATAGTACTAGATAACCTACTAATAACTGTAATAGTCTGATATATCCCTTTTGTAAGTTTTCTTAAACAAACTCTTTAAGTGCCCATAACTCTTTTTCTATAAGCTTATAGGTTAAAAAGAACCTTAAACTTATTCCTAGTTTTAACTCTATCTTATAGTCCTATACTATATACTCTAATAGCTTTTTACTTTTTAGTAACTATAACTTTTTACCATACTTATAGTATTTCTTTAGTACAATTACATTTTATAGCATTAAGTATCTCTAATATTAACCTAACCTATAATCTAATTAATCTTTAGATTATATTCCTATAACTAAGGCATCCTTAATATCGCCTTATCCTTTCCTAATAGTAAGATATTAAAAGATATCTTAATCTGTCTCCCCTTAATAGTTAACTAAATAGGTCCTATTTTAAGATTAATAATGCTATCTTTATAGGCTATTAGATCTTTTAAAATTGTTACTAATAAATATAGGTGCTCCTTTCTTTGGTATAGCAATCCCATTATTTTAACTACTACTAGTAAGATATAGTTCCTTATTGCTTTACTATCTATTAGTACTTTAAACTACTAATCTTACTATTTAACTTATAAATTTAGGTATTATCCTTAAATTCCATTAAGGGTCTAAGGCTCTACTACTAGTTCCCTCTAGTCCCGTAGGCCTCTACTTTTCCTAACTATTAGCTACTAAATCCTATTTATACTTAGTTTAACTTTAGCTAATACTTAGTTTACTTCTTTTCTTTAATATACTATAGACAGGTATTCTCTAAATATTCCCACCATTATTATCTATTTAGGCATTCTTCCGTAAGGAATTTTTTTAGTTAAAGTATTAAGTTATCTAACTCCTAAACTTCTACTGGATGCCAGCTATATATATACTTAGTATCTCTAAACCGCCTTTTATCTAGTGCCTAATATTATCTTACTAGGTATTTCCAGTTTTTATCTTTTAGTGCCCTATATATATTATATATATTATCTATATATATAATATATACTAATATATAATACGCTAGGTATTTTAGGTTAACTCTTAGCTTATTACCCTTTTTAAGTTTAAACCTATATCTAGTTAATCTAGGTATTACTATATTATTTACTAGTACTAATATCTATATTATCTCTCTCTAGTCTACAGCCTATTCTTCTAGATTTTTTAACGTTATAATTAAGGCTCCTTTAATATAACTTATCTATTTCTCTAATATTGCCTAATTTAGTATAACCTTCTCGTCTAACCACATATAAAAGTCTTCCCACTTATTATTATATCATTGCCTATACCATTTCTAATATAGCTTACTAAGTATATATAATCTGTCTATAAGGAAGTATCTTTTTACTACTACTTTATTACAGCCTTTTATGTGTCGTTCTTAGAATCTAGTTAGAATCCCTAGATTCTCTTCTTATTCCTATTCCGTAAGCCACTTAGCTCTAGGTATACCTACCTTTAGCCTATTAGTAACCTTCTATATAGGTATCTTTTTCCTAAAGCAATCTGGTATTCTTAGCTCTATAAATTACTTCTACTATACAAAGATTCGTTATCTAAATTCTTCTATACTTTCTTATAGTTATTATCTTTCCGATAGATCCTTAATATCCTTATACTTTTTAACTATTACGTTAACTTTTTAACCTTTAGGCTAAACACTACGTTTACCTAGGATAATTATAAACCTTATTCGTTCTCCGAAATCTTAACTCCCTAAAAACTCTTATCCCATACTTATTTGTTTATCTTTAAACTAAGCTACTACCCTTTCCTATCTATTATCGTCTATTATAGGTTCTTAGGTCTCTTTTATCTTATCTTAAAAATTTTAAGCCTATAGCCTTTTACCTTTATTAAGTAGTAAATTAGCACTAATAGTTATCTACTTATTTAATCTCTATAAGATACTTTTCCTACCGTCTTATAAAGTAATAGATGCCGAATCTAATAGAGTTATAATCCCTATTGCTAATCCTTGCTTTATAGCTGTTTCAGTTTCTACTTCTAATACTAATATCTTAAGATCTTCTTTCTTAACATTATTAAATGGATTCTCTTTAAAGTCCCTTTTTAAGTACCATCTCACTAATATTACACTAAAAGTTACTATTAGATCTTTATTATATTCGTAAAGCCTATCTTACTCTTTATAGTCTTAAGTAGCTCTTAATTTCTTTAAACTAGATTTCTATAGCTAATAGCTTATACTATACTTAGCGTCTTTATAAACTTAGTACGCGTTATTATAATAAAACGTAAAGTAGTTAATTAAACAATCTTTTATTCCTTATAGTGTATTATCGTCCCTCTATACGTATATACCGTCTACTAGTCTAGTTCCCTTTATTATATAGTAACTCTAACCATCTTTATAATCTTTAGTAAAGTAACCCTATTTTCCACAATTTATATAAGCTCCCTTTTTAAACTATTTTTCTTATTATAGAGTCCGCCTAAACGTCTTCTACTACTAAGATCTCTGGTTTAGCCCCTACTCCTTAGTCCTATAATCACTTAATCCTTAACCTCTTAGTTTTTATAGTTTCTTACTCTATCTCTTATAGGTTTCTTTAGTACCGCTTAGGTCCATTAGCTCTGCGCTATACCATAATTTCTAACTTAGCTTTAGTTAATACGTACTCTGCGCCTTATATAACTACAGAACTCTATCCTAACCTTTCTTAGTCTATTCCCTTTAGTAGATCCTATTATTAATCTTTATTACTTAATCTATTAATTCCCTTAGGGTATCTGTATCTTCTATTAAGATAATTACATCCTAAACTTTAACCTTAAGTCCTTACTTATACTATACTATAAGCGCCTTATTATTCTACTTAACTTATATTACTAGCGTCTAAAACTGCGTTATATACTTAATTACTAAAGTTTACTGCATAATGTTTTAGAGTTTCCTTTCCGCTATAGTTATTGCCTCTAGGTCTCTAAATATCTATATTAATCGTTCCGCGAATCTATTTTAGCTTAAGAACATAAACCATACCTCTTAGTTAGTAGTTGTTATCCCATTAGCTTATATCTCCGTAAGGTAAAACTTAAACTATTTAAGTGCTCTTCCTATTAGGAATAACCCTATATATGCTATTTAATCTATAAACGTTACTAGCTTTACTCCTTCCTATATAACTTTAAAGTGCATTTACGTAAGGAATCCTTTAAGCTTTAATCTTTCTTCTAAGAATCTCTTAATTAATAATAACTTAACCTTTACTACGCCTATCCCGTTAATCCTATTTTTAAGTACTACATTATTTTCTATTAATTAGTTAACTATCTCTTATAACTATCTAACCGTTACTAGTTACTATAAGTTAGTATCCGCTATACTAACATCCCCTCCTAATCTTAAAGTAGTTGCTACCGTTAATAGCGTTATAGTAGCTGCTTTTAGTAGCATGTTGTTTAACTTCTAATACTATAATTAGGTAGTAATTATATAACGGAACCTTATAGTAAGTACTATAATATGTCCTATTAATAGGCTAGGTATATAGGTAATACAGGAAATTAACAACGTAATAATAACTAGTAAAGTAGTTGCCTAATAGATTAACTCTAATTATATTCTAAGAATTACTATAAAGAAGGAACTATCTAGATAGGGACTGTAGTCCTTTAAATACACAACCTTACTCCTAAGAAATCCTTCTTATACATAATATACGTATACTCTATCCGCTCTATTATAGATTATATAAATTACACAGATTATACAGATTACATTATATAACTTATACTACCATTCCTTATCACATAGTTCTACCGGCTCTATCCTAGACCGTGCCCTTATTAACCAACTAGCTTCTTCTAACTCTTCCCTAAGTAGTTATAATATTGTACTTAAAGCGTCCGTAACACTTATAGGACTCTTAAAGTAATAACTTAATAGTATTTTTCCTTCTACTAATATAATATAGATATACTATATTACCTCTTACGTCTTTCCTAGGGGTTTTTATATCTAATATTAGCGGAATTAGTCTATATAGACCTTATTTAGGACTATACTAAATATTAATTAAGAGTTAATAATAATTAAAGCTTTTAGTTATTAATTATAGGATTAGTCTTACCTATAAGTAATAGAAGGTATATAACCTTTATAGACTATAATAATACTATATATTAGGCTAGCGCCTTAAAACTTATAGTAAGTCTATTTAATAAGTTATTATTAGATATAAGGGTATCTCTAATTTAAGTAGTTCTTATAATAAAGCCTTATAGGAAATATTACGGTAGATTTACTAATGGGCTAGGTATATAGGTAATAAATAAGTTAATAATAATAATATAACTAGTAAAGTAATTACTTAATAGATTAACTTTAATTATATTCTAAGGTTTACTATAAAGAAGAAAACTATCTAAATAGGGACTATAGTTCTTTAAATATATAATACTGCACCTAAGAAATATACTAAGTACGTTAGTACGTTAATATATTAATATACTACGTTCCTACATTCCTACGTTCCTACGTTTCTATATTCCGAACTTATAACATAACTAGTTATATAACTTAACTACCCCTTTTACTATAGCTTAATTAGTTCTAGCGCCTTCTATACTATTTTAACTAACCTATTTATATCTCTTTTTAGTAGTTATACTACTATTAATATAAGGTCCGTAATACTATCCTCCTCCTTTTTATCTTTATCTTTAAAGATATCTCCTATCTCTAAGTTATTTATTAGAGCTATAGCATTCCCGTTTTTAATTTAATAACCTTTATTATTTTTAATACCTTTTATTAGATCCTCTACGTCTAATTATTATAATTAGCTAGTAATATTTGTTCTTTTACTTAGTAAAGTTATACTATCCTATTCTTGTTATATAGAGAAGAAGTTAATATATATTATAATTACAGCTCTATTTAGTTGCAAACCTTCTTCTTATACTAAGTATACGTAAGTAAATATACGGTTATTGTAACCGACTACTAACACTGCGCTAAGACATAAGATTACCGCTTGGAAGGCTCCAAGACGGCGTTAACGCCACCCTATATATTGGTTGCAGATCAATATTAGTTGCAGATCACCGTTCCCATTTCAGCTATCTATTACTTCATTACTTCTACTTTCTTCGTGTATATATAGAGCCTCTAGAGCTATATTTACAATCAAGTCGTTTATTCAATTCTTCGCACTGCAAAGCTTATAGTTATAAGCCCGGATCGAACCACCTGCTAACCAATTAATCTACTACCTTATTTAAGAAGTCACTACTTCTACTACCTTTACAGTGTTTTAAGCTTCTTCACCTACCAAACAAACAGACAATTAACCCTAGTTAACAATTGTACGTATCTAACCAAAGAACGAATTAACGAATTAAAAAAAAACCTTAAAATAAGGGTTTCGCCAAGACGCCAATTGGACCCTGCCTAACCTGTTAAAATCCTAAAAATAACGACCATAAACGAATTAAAAGTCAACCTTATCCTCAACCAGCCTTCTGATTGGATATAGTGGTTCTTTATTATCTAAGACACTGCCAAAACTAATGAGGTATGGGAGTACATTAACCTATTTAAAAAAGGCGAGTGTCCAAAGCTAGAATAACTAAGTCGTCCTATACCAAGGGACATACTACCTACGGCTATATTAATAGCAAAGCTAGACCTAAGTCAGCTCACCGCCTATAATTAGCTCTATGCTGAATACAAAGACGATCTTCGCATATATAAGAAAAAAAACGGGCTATAAACGATATTAGTAACTATATCGTTCGCATTACATCAGTAGCCTACCTTCTACTTATTAACGACCTCAACACGGTACGCGAACGGCTTTAAGCACTTAAGACTGCACTAGCCCCTACCACCTTAGGTTAAAAACGCGACGTCCTTAATCAGTATATGGCTTTAAAAGCCTATAATAAAAAGCAGAGTATTAACAAATGGTTAAACAACTAGCGGAATATCTACAAGCTTGCGGAGTAATTAAAGCTACCGGATATATAAGGATTTAGGCCACACTATGACTTTATTTAAGCCATTAAATCCATTTCTTTTAGTTTCGCAGAAGCAATAGAAGTAGACCTTATTAGGAAAGAACGGAAGGATAAAGCCGCCCTATCTATTATTGATCTAATTGAGGAATTTAAGGAGTACTACCGCATACAGCAAGTCAGGGGTCTTAACGATCACGGGATTCTTATTGATAAAATAATCGTAATTGTTAAGAATCGTGTGTAGAATCGCGATAATCGTTAAGCCACATAGCTAAGCCACAGTTAAGCTATAGCTATTTTATTAATAAGACCCTTGCCTAAGTATTTATACTAATCTATATATATACAGCTGTCACGGAGCTTATCCGTAATACCTTATTTCCACCTACCCTGCCGTTTTCTGCCGTCCTTAGCGTTAGAAGTTGCCTACTGGCAACTTAAAGCCGTAAGGACTATTCTTAGAAGCCTTCCTAAATATTACCTTATATAGAGGTTTGTTTCTACCCTTTTAAGATACTACTTCTATACCGGCTTTTTAAATACTTAGTTCTTTTAATATTCTCTAGTCTAAGTAATATTCTTTCCTATATAATCGTATAACGTCCTCCAGAAAATACCCTCTCTGGCTTATCGCTTATAGTAGGAATTAAAAGAATTTTAATTGCAAATCATAAAAGAAGGGGCTATCTCTTTCGTTACTAATCCTAGCACTACCACTAAAGTGCTAACTGGCTTTAAATATTGTACGATACTTTAGAACAGTAATTATCGTACTTATCTTTATCTTTATTCGCTCTAACGTTATTTCTAAGCCCTTTTAGAATCTAATCGTACTTATTAAAACGCTTCTATTCTTAGAGATAATTGCTTCTAATATAATTATATAGTATTTCAGCTTAATAAATCTCTTTATATTACTCCTAAAACTATTTAACCTTTTATAAGGCTAGCGTCTACTAGGCCTTCTTTTAGTTTGCTTTAATATATCTTATACAATAGGTAGAATAGAGGATAGGTGCGGCAGTATAGAGGGGTAAATTATCTGTATGCTAGTAGTATAAAGTATACTTTTCCTAGTAATGTTAAATTTAAATAACTAAGTCTTTATTCTTTTTATAGGTAATAAAAGCACGCTTAATATGTGTAAGAAGAATATCTATAGTAAGGAAAACTTAATTAATTTGTATGGAATTACCTTGTGTCTTAAGGGTCGTTTAATAGAAAAGTTTTAGAAAGGAGTAGATTATATAAAGGTTTACCCAGTCCTATAGCAAAAGTATATTATCCTTAAGAGCTTTTAGGTTCTTCTTTACGTACTTATTAACTTTTAACTCTACTTTAAGCGCTATATTAAGAAGGCTAAACCAGAAATTCTATCTTATACGATTATTTAACGGAATTATCCTTCTAATAATTTGCTTAAACTTAGCTGTACGACCTATAGAAGCACGGCTATAGATAACGATATTATGGAGCTTTCTAAGTACTCCTATAGCTTAAAAAGTCTACTCTTTTTTCTTTCTTTCCTTCTTATTAAGATCTATTCTATTTATCTTATCTTCTTTATATAACTTAATTATAGAAATATTAATTACTCCTTAAAAAAGAAAGTCCTAGATAGCAAGGTTAATAATATACCCTTAGTAATAAATTCGTTAGATAGATAGATCCCAATAAATATTCTAAAGAGCTATAAAATTAGAGATTATATAATAGAGAGTATTATTTATTCTAGAATTATCCATAATAAGAGCTCTAAGTTTATATATAATCCCGTATTCCTAGAGGACTAGAAGAAGAGTATCTTATTAGTTATCTCCACTATATCCTAAAACCGTATAAAGAGCAAGAAGATATTTTCTTAGCTTTTTTTAGTCGTCTATAAAGTAAGCGCAGATTATAAGAAGGAGGTAATTATTTAGAGATGTTTAGATATTAATTAAGATGTAAATCTAAGTAAGGGCTAACTATAGCTTCTTTTATACGACATCCTTCTGGTTTATAAATAATTCCTTAATATATAAAATAACTATTACAGGCGCTATTAGAAGGATACTAGGCTTAATTAATTCTAGATTTAAGGCTCTATAAAGAATATAGAATTTTAGCCATTATACCGTATTAAAGGGGAGGTTTAATATAATAATTAAATTTATAAGTGCCTGGTTTAGAATATCCTTATTTAGGATCTTCTTTAGGACTATAGATTTAATCTTAGTTATATAAACGTCTAACTCTATTACTTTAGTATAGAGTTTAGCAAGCCGTTAATGTGTTTCTCCTTTTATATAATTTTCCCGAGTATTATATTTAATTTAATGCTTACTAAAAAGATAGTTCTAAAGGTTAGTTATTAAGGGATAACCGTTCTCTTCTATTTTATCTAGATAGATCCTATAGTAGTATAATAACCGCCTGTTCTTTCTCTTTAGTTTATCCTTATATAGGTTACGGTAATATTTATAGACTAGAGATATTTTTTTACGAGAGTATTAAATTCTTAAGAATGTAATTAATAAAGTAAGAAGGGATAAATTTAAGTTAAAAGCTATTTTATATAAATAGAACTTAAAATAACATACGGAATGTTAATCCCCTAACGTAAATTTTAACCCGAGTTTATAAGTAATAAGCCAATTAATTTTAGAGCTTTATTATATAGACTTTAATTAATATATATAGAGATAAGGTTTTCCAGGGGGAGATCCCCTGGGACCCCCCTATATAGAGCTTTTGCTTAATTTAGAAGTAGTAATAAGATTAAGGCGCCTTAGTTACTGCTAGGTAAGGATCTACTACAGTGACTAAGGCGCCCTACTTAAGCTGGGCTTAAGGATTATATTGGTCACAAATCTAGTATATATTTAGACTGCAGAGCTTTAATATAGAGCCCTCTATGTAGGATCTAATATAGTAGATTATGATTCCAATTTAAAGCTTTATATACTAAATATTTTTAATACCTAATAACTAAATCGCCGTATAGCTGGAATTAAGGTAAGTCTACTACCCCAACTTAATTAAATACGCGTGTAGAAAGAGATATAACTGTATATAAAGACGTCTAACATAATTAAGTAACTACGTTATTACCCACCCAGTTCGGACGTACGACGACGCAATAGCTTGGCGATAACGCAATAGCTCGGCGCCGAGTAATAGGAGGGGGGAGGAGGGGGAGGAGATTAGGGGTGGCTTGGCCACTATAAGAAGGTTATAATATTGGTATAGTATTAAACTTTAAAAATTGTATCCCGGGAGCTTAATCGACGACCCCTATATAAAACGTTAATAACATTTAATTATAGAGCTTTAAACTAGCAGATCTCCTAGGAATGCCTATTATAAGTAGCTCCGAGTATAAAATCTAAAATATTTAGTAGTGGTGTGAGTATGGGAGTGTCGTTACGTGATGCAATTTTTGGGTGACAAAAACCGCTGTTAATGTTGCTTGACTGACACCTACTGGAGGTTCCTCCGTCCTTCCTGTCTCCTCTCTTACCCGTCTCCTCGTCTAATACTGTCCATATCGCTATGTTAACTAATAGATCCTTTAGTAGAGACTAGGGAGGGGTATTAGAGCGCCTCTAGCTCTTATAAGGAAGAAGAAAGAAGAAGAGAGGAAGGTATAGAGTAGGGAGTATTTATAAATAGGAGGAGGCCTGTAAACGGGAGATTAGGCAGCTATAATATAGATATTAACATTGCTCGACTAATACCTACTAGACGCCCCTCCGTCCTTCCTATCTCCTCTCTTACCCGTCTCCTCGTTAGATGCTATTTATATCGCTATATCGACCAATAGATCCCTTAGTGGGGACTAGGGAGGAGTATTAGAGCACCTCTAGCTCTTATAAGGAAGAAGAAAAGAAGAGAGGAAGGTATAGAGGAGGGAGTATTTATAGATAGGAGGAGGCCTGCGAATAGGAGATTAGGTAGCCATAATATAGACATTAACGTTGCTCGACTAACACCTACCGGACGCCCCTCCATCCTTACTATCTCCTCTCTCACCCGTCTCCTCGTTAGATACTATCTATATCGCCACGTTAACTAATAAATCCCTTAGTAGGGACTGGGGAGGGGTATTAGAGCACCTCTAGCTCTTATAAGGAAGAAGAAAAGAAGAGAGGAAGGTGTAGAGGAGGGAGTATTTATAGATAGGAGGAGGCCTGCGAGTATAGGAGATTAGGCAGCTATAATATAGCTAGTAATGTTGCTTAACTAATACATACCGGAGGCTCCTCCGTTCTTTCTGTCCTCTCTCGCCCGTCTTATCGTCTAATGCTATCTATATTACCACGTCGACTAATAGATCCCTTAGTAGGGACTAGGGAGGGGTATTAGAGCACCTCTAGCTCTTATAAGGAAGAAGAAAGAAGAAAAGAGAAAGGTATAGAGGAGGGAGTATTTATAAACAGGAGGAGGCCCTATAAGTACGTGATTTGGTAAGTACTAATAGCATAAGATTCTCGTATAAGATGGGCTTAATTACTTACTAAAATACGGGGTGTCTCTGTCACTACAGTGGCTACTACAGTAGTAGAGACGCCTTAAATATTTGATATAACCAACTACTAAGGCTATTGATAAGTAAAAGGTAGGCTACCAATGTGGTGTAAACGATATAGTTATTAATATCGTTTATAGCCTATTTTTGCTTCTAGTATACGCGTAGATTGTCCTTATATTTGGCGTAGAGCTAGTTATAGGCAGTAAGCTAGTTTAGGTCTAGCTTTGTTATTAATATAGCCGTAGGTAGTATGTCCCTTAGTATAGGCCGACTTAGTAGTTCTAGCTTTAGAAGATTATCTTTTTTCTTAGATAGGTCGATATACTACTATACCTCATTAGTTTTGGCTGTGTTTTAGATAATAAAGAACTATTAAATTTAATTAGATGGCTTATTAAGGATAAGGTTGATTTTTAATTTGGTAAAAGTTGTTATTTTTAGAATTTAATAGGTTAGGAAGGGTCTAGGTTAGGGTCTAGCTAGCGTCTTAATAGAACCTTATTTAGACGTTCTAAACTTTTAATTTGATTTGTTAGTTTGTTTATTAGTTAGATTTTGTTATAGGGAGCGCGATTAATAACCCCTACTAACAGCTATAACTACGTCTAATTTTTAAGTTGTAAATTGGCAGATTTATAGGTAATAGTTATTATAAGCAGCTCCAGGTATAGTATATAAAAAATCTTAACTATAGTATAGAGAAGTCGTGGCTACTAATATGCGGTCCTAGTAGTATATATTCTTAGAGGTTATATAACTCCTTATATAAGCGACATTTCCGCCCTTTAAAAAAAATTTAAAAAATTCTAAAAATCGATTAACGCTATAGACAGCAGCAATATTGATCTGGCAATACTGCTAATTCTCCTTATATACCATTATATGTATATCTAACAGCTCTAGAAGCGGTAAGAAGGTAGAATAAATAGGGGGGTTAAAATTTAGAAAATTGGATTTCGCGGTTAAGCTGTTTAAAAGTTAGGAAACCAAGATAAATGCTATATTCTCCGCTTACCTCCAAGCCAGTATATGATTTCCTAATTAGGAAAAGTCGTTTATAAGTAGTTGCTACTGCCTCCGTACAAAATCTTCTTATTATACCTTTTTGGTCTTACTTATAGATGACTAAAATCGTTTTATATTAAACCTACGTTCGAATATAAGCCCTAAAAGCTTCTTAACTTATAAGATTGCTATATAGGTTAGCCCAGCTGTCTTATCCTTTTCCTTAATATCTAAAACTACTAGGTTAAGTGTTAGGCTCTAGCTTTTATATATAGTAAGAGCAAAAGCTAGAGTGACTGGAAATTAACGCCGTAAGTAAGAGCCTTTTATACCCTCCTACTTATAAAGCACGGAAAATATAGGGATAACTTTCTTACTATCCTACTGAGTAAATAGGGTAGGTTCGTTATACCCATCTACCGTAATTAGTAGTAACTAAAGCTAATCCTTTTTAATATCCACGTGTCCCTTCTATATAACATCTTTAACTATACTAGTAGTACTGTTTACTAAGCCTAGTTTAACCCAGATATTTTATATTAGTATTACTTTCGCGCTAATATATAGGGCTAGATTATCTATAGTATCGCACTAATTAGGAGTAACTTTCCGCGTACCTACACTAGTGTTAACTAACTTAATAGCCACTACTGGCTGTAAAAGGTCGCGAAGCCAAGTAGTATTATACTTACCTATAGCAGCGCGTATGCTATATAGCCGAATTGCGTTATTAAAGCCTGTAACCTTATTAGTGGATAGGCCCTGCTTATACCTAGTTAAAAGAAGCTTCTAGGTTAAATTACTTATAGAATTACTACCTAGCTCTATAAGGGCGGTCCTAAATATAGAGCTCTTAGCGTCATTACCGCCCTGTTATATAACTTAATCTAGAACAGCTATTTAGTTAATCGCCTTATAGGCTCCCTTTCTATAGCTAGTAAGCTCTAACGGCCTAGCGGGTAGATTACTATATAAGGCCGCCTAACCTATAGGGGGAAGCTAATGGAAATTGCCTACTAGTAAGATGTTTAAGCCTCTAAAGTAGTTGTTATTACGCGTAGGGTAGATCTGACGGAGGCAGTAATTAATTTAGGCTAGATATACTTGCCTAATTATAGATTTCTTATTAAGGATAAGATAGTGAATATCCTTAAAAGCTTATTATAGAGGTATAAGACTAGTAGTAGGCAATTTATCGAATAGATGGTTTACCGGTAACCTTAATAAATTGTATATAGTTCTGCCGTTAATATTAAAGGCAGCTACCCTAGTAGGGGCCGCTTGAGCTAATAGTGACGGCTTACTATTAGCCCTTGCCATATTATAAAGCGTAGTAGAGAGAACAGTAATAAGATGCGATTTGCCGGTTCCTACCTCTCTATTAATATTAATCCGCAGTAGGGGGGGGCTAAGGCCCACTTAGATCTGCCTGTAGTAATTAACTATAATATTATAGATATAACGCCAACCTGGTTATAAGGAGGACGGAGTTACTATTTAGGATAGGCGGCTCTACGGTAGAGGCTGTAGCCGTGCTTCCTGCTAATAAGTTCTCTTATTAAGCTGCGGGTACGTACCCTAATACGTACTCTAGTTATAGTTACGATTAAGCTCCCTATTACCAAGCCTATTAGAATTCTTAATTTTAACTCCGTTGGTATTTTAAACGCGGGCATGTAGGGCCTTAAAGGACTAGTATAGCTCCAAGTCGTCTGCGAAATTATCCTTAAACTTATTAATATTATTAGCAGTTTTATAACCTTCCTTTAGTTTCCGATTGCAGAAGTAGTTAGGCGGGTGCTAATAAAAGTTAATATAAGCCTAATAGGAAGCCACGTAATTAGGGGCCCCAAATCCATTAGTATAAGTAGCTACTTCCTTATACTCCCTCTACGGGTAATAAAGAATAAGCTTTATACGGCAGAACTTAGGATACTATAGATAGGAATGATCACCGTTATATTACAGAAAGTATAATATAACTTAAGGCCTTGCTTTTAGCCGACGCTTATAAGTAGAGTAATTAAAATAGAGTAGAAAATTGAGGAAAGTAATATCCTCTACCCTATTTAGGCGGCGCTTATATTTCTTATAGTCAAACAGTCCGCACCCTCTTAGTTGCCTATTATTAAGCTTATATATAGCGCTTTGATCGTCCTCCTAGTAGTAGTTTAAAGTTACTATATTCCTAGAGCCTTTGTAAAGGGGAATATTAAGAAGCAGATGGTATACCTCCTACGCTAACTAATTGCGTTTAGTAATAAGCTTATTTATAAACCTAGCTATAACCGAACTAAAGGCATAAAGGCTATTAGCATACGGCTGTACTAATTAGAGTAACTCCTAGTAGGAAGTCGACTTCTTCTCTTCCTTACTGCAATATTTGCCTATATAGTTGACTATTACTAATATACTTATAGCGGGTAACGTATTAATATTCGCCATTCACGCTAATATTATAGCTGCATTATAACTATTAAGAAGCTTATTGTTACGCTATGGATAAAACGTCCAGTAATATGGATTTTAATCCTTTAATACAGCGGCCTTATTGCGGAGAGAGCGTGGAAAATAGAAGCGGTATTTCTTTACTCCAGTAGAGCCTTTCTTTAATCTTAAGCAGTAAGATTTAGTGCAATTATAGTGCCGTTAAAATCAATTAAGGCAGGTAGTAAGAAGCTTACTAGTATTAAGCTGTTCTTTATAGCTAAAAGCAGAAGGATATCGGAGATTAGGAGGCCTAAATTAATTAGGATTAACTACAGATATAAAAGTAATCTAGTACTTAGTAAAAGCCGCCCTTAATTTACTAGCTAACGGATCTAGCCTTAGGGCTGTTAAACTCCATAAGAAACTATATATATAGCCGCTACCTTATACCTGCCACTTATATCAGGACTAAAAGTCTATACTATTAAATAGACCTATAAGTACGTGCTTCCTAAACAGATCAAAGCGGCAATGCAGCCAGTAAGTAGCAATATATAGATTATTATTAAGATTTTAAGAAGCAATCCGGTAGCACTAAGCCTTATTAATAGCCTTATATTTGTTAAATAAAGGCATATAAGAATATAGATTATGCTAATATAGATTAGTAGCGCTAAGTATAAAGAATAGAGACCCGCTCTTAATATTCTTAGCATAAGCCGTAAGCTTATTTCTCTTCTGCCTTTAATAAGGTCTAGTGCCCTTAAGGTTTTGTATATACTATACAATCTTATTTAGTAACTAGCTACCCCTATTACTATTTATAAGATTACTAAGCTTATCTAAAGATAGACTATTTTTATTTAATTGGCCGTAAAGGAAGCGGGTGGCGCTAAGGGCTTGCTTTCTTATAATCTAATTAAACACGTAGTAGCGAAATAAGGGGTGGCGGCCAAACCGACCGTCCTAATACTTAAGCATATACTTGGCGTACGCAGCCAGGGTAACCGTACGGCTTCATAGTATATTAAAATCGGCTTTGCCATAAGGAAACAAAGTAGAAAAGGCGCCGCGTATAATAAAACTAGCTAATCACTTAGAGAGAGGTGTCTATTATATAGTAGGAACCTCTAAGCCCGCTTATAGGTCTTATTAGTATTAAACCTCGCGACCTAAAAGCTCCAATTTATTAAGGTTAGGCACTAGATTAGGAACCAAAGTATCTAGTACATTGTTATTAAATTCGCCGTCCAGTATATTACTGCCAAGCTTAGTAGGCAGAGGATTAATAATATAAGGATGTTATACAGAAGTAGTAGGGTAAGCCGTTAGGCTACTAAAATTAGACTTTAACTTATTAATATAAGGTAGCTAATCTAATATAGAGCTATTTTTGGGTAAGCTGGTAAGCCAGGTGCTATATATTTCAACGTTATAATAATTAGGATAATTAACCTTTAGAAAGTAAAGCCACTATGCTATAGCAGAGCGCCTTACAGCATACTGCTTGGTAAACCGCCAACTTAGGTATTTACCACCCTCTACTACCGTAGGCCTCACGACTAGTATATCGAGTTTAGTAGGTAGCCGTAGTAGCTGCCTTTAAGTCTTTAGTATGTTCTGGCTAAAGCAGCAGACGTAGCTAGTATAGCGATATTACTAGCCGCGTATACGCACGACTTATAGATAAACATATACGCGCGTAATTAGAAGCTCCTTTACCACGGTAAGTATAGGTAGGAAGCCAGGAACAGGCCCCAGATTAAGCCCGTTACTTTTACCAAATAGGGGTAAAAGGGTTAGATTTTTAAGGCTATTAGCGTCCTTAATATAGGCTTTATATATACCTATATTATTACCCTCCGTAGCTAGGCCTATTTAGAACTACCGCTCCTTATAATAACTGCACGTCTCTATACATTTAGCCTATAGTATACTCCTAAACTTCTTAATTTACTCCTAATTAACAGCCGAAACAGGTAGTAGTGTGGCCATGGTCGGAGCTTGCCGCAA
>Ga0307515_10008172_pt1 | contig 20484 bp, 19 predicted proteins | sample 17_EM_MG_FD_194513 | JGI IMG/M metagenome (GOLD analysis project Ga0307515, IMG submission 194513) | Populus trichocarpa ectomycorrhiza microbial communities from riparian zone in the Pacific Northwest, United States - 17_EM | ecosystem: Host-associated > Plants > Roots > Unclassified | place...
CTGCGGCAACGGCGTGAAGTCTGATGGGACCCTCATCACCGGCAACAACCCGACCGAAACCAGCATGACGATCGGCCCGAGCTTCGTGCAGGACTGGGTGCGCCACCTCATCGCCAACTACGGCAGCGCCAAGAACGGCGGCGTGAAGTTCTATGAGATGGACAACGAGCCCGAGCTCTGGCGTTCCACCCACCGCGACGTGCGGCCCACACCGCTGAGCTACGACGAACTGCGCGACCGCACCTGGCAGTACGCGTCGGCCGTGAAGGCCGTGGACCCGGGCGCGAAGATCCTCGGCCCGTCGAGCTGGGGCTGGGTGGCGTACTTCTATTCCGATCTCGACACCGCACCCGGCGGCAACTGGTGGGACGACCCGAAGGATCGCAACGCCCACGGCGGTGTGCCGCACGCCGAGTGGTACCTGCAGCAGATGAAGGTCTACGAGCAGCAGAACGGCCAGCGCATCCTCGACTACCTGGACGAGCATTACTACCCGCAAGCGGCCGGCGTGTGGGGCGACAACACCGACGCCAACACCGCGGCGCTTCGCCTGCGCTCCACCCGCTCGCTGTGGGACCCGACCTACACCGACGAAAGCTGGATCAACGACAAGGTCAACCTGATCCCGCGCATGAAGACCTGGGTGGCCAACAACTACCCCGGCACCAAGCTCGCGATGAGCGAATACAGCTGGGGTGCGCACGGCCACATCAATGGCGCCCTGGCCCAGGCCGATGTGTTGGGCATCTTCGGCCGCGAGGGGCTGGACCTGGCCACGCTGTGGTCGCCGCCGCAATCCGCCGAGCCGGCCGCGTTCGCCTTCCGCATGTACCGCAACGTCGACGGGCAGCGCGGCCGCTTCGGTGCGCGCGGGGTGCGCGCCACCAGCGCGGACCAGGGGCAGCTGTCGGTCTACGCGTCGCGCCGCGGCAAGAACGGTGCGCTCACGCTGATGGCCGTCAACAAGTCGGGCACGGCGCTGAGTAGCAAGATCACGCTGAACCACTTCGCCGCCGGCAAGAAGGCGCAGGTCTATCGCTATTCGCCGGCCAACCTGTCGGCCATCCAGCATCTGGCCAGCGTGCCGGTGTCTGCCGGTGCGATCAACGCCGAGCTGCCGGCTGACTCGATCACGATGTACGTCGTGCCCGTCAAGAAGTGATGCCCATGAGTGCGCTCTCCAGCTGCAGTGCAGCGACACTCCGCCCCGTCGTCTGGATGATGGGCGTCTCCGCCGTCGGTGCCTGCTGGGGCGCCGCCCCGGCGGCCTGCGACGCTCTCGACCAGCGCGTGAGGGCAACGACCGTGTCGGTCAGCGGCAGTGTGTCGCCCAGCGACGAATACACGCCGGTCGTGATCGCCGCGCGCGGCGACGGCACCAGCCTGCTGGCATGGACCGATCGTGCCGCCAGCCGCATCCCGCTGGCCAAACTGACGCCGGCGGACAAGCTGAAGAGCCAGTTGCCTTCGCTGGCGGGCCTGGAAGTGCACGCCGCGCTGCCGCAGGCCGATGGGACGGCCTTGGCCATCATGTCGAACGACCCCGACATCTACTCGCCCAAGTATTGCTGGCGCGCCGACACGCCCGACAAGGCCGTGTGCGGCAAGATGGATCTGGTGCGCGTGGACACCGGCGGCGCACAGCGCTCACGCACGACACTCACCGAGAAGGGCAACGTCGACAGCGACGGCGCGCAGTTCATCTGGTGGTATGGCCACACCGCGCGCCTCGCGACGGATGGCTCGCGCATCGGCGTGTACTTCCGTTCGGCCATGTCGACGCCGCGGCCCGGAGCGCCCGGCGAGGTAGACATCCACGCGGGCGACACCTTGAAGTTCGTCGATGCCGGCACGGGCGCACTCGTGAACGGGGGTTGGGAATGGGGTTGCAGCCACAGCTGGTCGGTGCGGCTGGCGCACAGCGGATCGCGCTGGGGTGCCGCCTGTCACGGTGATGCCTTTCCGAATGCGATGCAGGTCTCGCGATTGAGCTCTCCCACCGCGACACCCGATCCCTTGCAGTGGCTGGCGGGCACCGACCCCGCGCGCCGGGCACTCGGCGGGCTGGTGCCTGCGGGCAGCGGAGGCTTCTGGATCGACTACCTGCAGCCGGCGTCGAATGGGCTGGAGCTGAAGCTCGCCAAGGTGCCCGCCACGGGGGCTGAGCTCAAACGGGTGAAGACGATCGCCGCCGGAGCCGCGTTGGACGCGACCTACCCCTTCCGGCCCTACATGGCGGCTTATGGCAAGGGCAAGTTGCTGCTCGGCTGGAAAGCCTCGGGCCAGTTGAAGCTCGCGGTGGCCGATGCGGGCACCGGCGAGATCATCGAGGGCCCTGTGTCCACCACGCTGAAGATCGACAACTTCCAGGACATGGTGACCGCGCCGAACGGCGATGTGCTGTGGGCCTACAGCGGCGGTGGCAGCAGCATTCAAGTCAACCGAGTGGCCGCGTGCTCGCTGGCCCGATAGACAGCGTTAGGCAGCTTTCAATGGACACGCGCGATTCTTCAGCTTCGATACAGCGGCGAAGTCTTCTTGCTATTGCAGTCCGCCTCGCGGCACTGGGTGTAGCCGGCTGCGGCATGCACCGAGAAAGCGATGCAGCGGCAGCGGCGCAGGCAGACAGTCTGCGAGCCTTCGCTCACCCCGGCATGCTTCACACCGAAGCAGACTTTGCCCGCATGCGGAAAAAGGTCGCTGCGCAAGCCGAGCCATGGAGCAGTGGCTGGAACGCGCTTGTCGCGAGTGGCCGCAGTCAGCTTGGAGCAGCCCCGCGCCCGCTGGCTACGGTGATACGCGGCGGTCCGGGTCAGAACTTTGCGCAGCTGTACATCGACATCGCCCGTACCTACCAACTGGCTTTGCGCTGGAAGGTTTCAGGCGATACGCAATATGCGGACCTCGCCGTCACCTTTCTCAATGCCTGGTCCTCGACATTGACCTCGATCACGGGCAATGCCGATCGCTTCCTGGCGGCGGGCATCTACGGCTACCAGTTCGCCAATGCCGCCGAAATCATGCGCACCTACCCCGGCTGGGCTGCGGCGGACCTGGCGCGGTTTCAAACCATGATGCTGACGGTGTTCTATCCGTTGAGTGCCGACTTCCTCGTTCGCCACAACGATGCCGTCATCACGAACTACTGGGCCAATTGGGACCAGTGCTCGCTGGCGTGCATCCTGGCTGTCGGGATCTTGTGCGATCGTGCGGACATCTACGACGAGGCCATGGCCTACTACAAGCTCGGCGGCGGCAACGGCGCGGCACTTCAGGCCGTCCACTACGTCCACCCTGGCCACCTTGGTCAATGGCAAGAAAGCGGACGTGATCAAGGGCACAGCACGCTGGGCATTGGTCTCGCGGGAGCGCTTTGTGAAATGGCCTGGAACCAAGGCGACGATCTCTACGGATACGACAATCAGCGCTATCTGGCCGGAGCTCAATACGTTGCCAAGTCCAACTTGACAGACGACAGCGGTTCGTTCTTCTCCGTGCCGTACCTCGTCTACAGCAACAAGCAGGGTACGAGCACCGCTCTCTCGGGCGCGAGCCAAGGCCACCGTCGTCCGGTTTGGGAGATGGCGCTGCACCACTATGAAGGACGGTTGGGTGTTGCCACCGGCCATGTGGCGGCGATGGCGAAGTCGATGCGTCCCGAGGGAGACGGTGGCAACGGCGATCAACTCGGCTTCGGAACGCTCACCTTCGCCCGCGAAGCACGCACAGGCCGCGCACCGACCGGCCTCACAGCCAGGCTGTTTGGCAAGCAGGTCGTTCTGTCATGGTGGGGAACCCCGGACGCGATCTCCTACACCGTCCGCCGCGCCAAGCGCAGCGGCGGGCCCTACACCGCAGTCGCCACCGGCATCTCTGGTCTGCTCACGTGGGCTGACACGCTTGAAGACAACGACACGACCTTTTGGTATGTCGTTGTCGCGGTCAGCACCAGCGGAAAGAGTTCGGCGTCCAACGAAGTATCGGTATCCAGGGCACCCCGCCTGTGGTTGCACCTGCCCTTCAATGAGCGCGCCGGCAAGACCGCTGCCGACGCCACCAAGCGCTGGTCATCCAGCGTCCTGAGTGATGGTGTCGTCCGAGTCGACGGCCACAAGGGCAGGGCCGTTCAACTGGACGGCCGCAGTTCGTTCATCCAATTGCCATCCGGGCTGCTGGACGAACTGAGCGACTTCACGATCACGGTTTGGGTCTACCTCGACACCGCATCGACGTGGGCGCGGATCTTCGATTTCGGTTCAGGCACTCGCCGGTACATGTTTCTCACCGCGCGTGGGCCCAGCGGCGGGCCGCGATTCGGCATGAGCCTGACACAGGGGTACAACGAACAGACTGTCGACAGTGGCACACCACTGCCAACGCAAAGCTGGGTGCACCTTGCTGTCAGCATGCGTGATCGCATCGGTACGTTGTACATAGACGGCGTCGCATCCGGCGTGAATTCGTCGATGCTGTATGTGCCCTGCGATCTGGGGTCCGACACAGTGGGATGGATCGGACGTTCTCAGTTTCCAGCCGACCCCTACCTGCACGGAAGCGTCGACGACTTTCGCGTCTACAACGGGGCACTTGACGCCGAGGCCATTGCCCAGCTGGCTGGTCGGCGCTGACTCGGCTTTGATGCGCCTGCGAGTCGCAGTCGATTTCTGCGTTGCGCCGCGAGGCGGTGTTCAACAGCAGCGAGGTCTGCGCCTCATCTTTTTCTCGTCGATGTCGGGCTGGCTCAGGCCCTGAGCTTGTTGCCCGGTCTACTGGTGTTTTGTTGGGAGACACCATGATCAAGACATTCCAATCCACCCCGCCGCGCCCGCTCTCCGGCAACACCGACCGGGCCCGCTGGGCCATCCGCTGCCTGCTGGCGCTGGCCTTTGCCGCAGGGTGCCTGTGGCTCGAACTGATGCCGACATTTCGGCTGGAGCCGCTGGACCTGCTGCCGGTGGTGATCGGCGTGCAGGTGCTGGGCGCTTTGGTGCTCACGGCCTGGCTGCTGTGGTCACCCGCTTGATGCCTGCATTCTCTCAAGCAAATGTGGCTTCGCCACTTTGCTTGACCCCTTGGGGCGGGAATGACGCAGTCATTTCCTGGGGGCGCTCAATGCCCGCCGACCTGGGTGCGGTAGAACGCCCGGCCACCGGGTCCGTTCACGGCCGAACAGAAGTCCCCACGAGTGCCAGGCGCAAAGCATCCGCAGGCCTTTGCTGCCGGCAGCTCCGCCGCCTGGCAAGCCGTGGGCAGCGGCAGGCAGGCAAAGTTGCTCGGCAGCTCGGGGGCATCGGTCTTGAGCGTCTCGCAATACTGCGTGCCGCGGTCGCAGCGCAGCTGCGCCGTGCCGCAGGCGAATGTGCGGTCTGGCGGCGCCGTGGGGCTTGGGTCGTGCGCCGCGCAGCCGACCAGTTCAACGCAGCAAGCAAAAAGGGCGCCGGCCCATGCGGAGCGGCGCCACGATTTGACAGCGGGCCAGAGCCTCACGGCAAGGCGGTCCAGGAGGCCACCCACTTCAGCGAAGTGCCGTTGCAGCTGCACTCTGCCGGCGCCTGGTCAGGGGGCGTCTGCTTGCACGAGCGCGAGGTCACGAAGGCCTGCGAGAAGTCGCCGTGGCGCAGGTGGTCGAGCGCCGTGTTGATCTTGCTTTGCGACACGTTGGGGTCGGTGCGCGCGCCGGCGATCGAGCAGTGGGCGTCACCGATCGACTTCACGTGGTTCGGGCTGACCGTGTAGGGCGGGATCGTCGTGTCCTTGGTGCCCACGCCGGCTGCCACGAAGTCGGACTTGGTGAGGTCGGTCTTCGTCTTGAAGCCCAGTTGCAGGTAGGCGATGACGTATTCGCTCAGCAACGGCGACGGATTCGGCGCCACGTCGCCCCATTGCATCTTGTCGTCCTGGATCAGCCGGAAGGTGCGCGAGAAGGCATCGAAGCCACCGAAGCGGTCGTAGAAGCTGTCGAACATCGCGACTTCGCTGTCGTATTCGTTCAGGCCCTTGATGCCGAAGCGGCGGTGTTGCGCATCGGCGGCGGCCAGTACCGTCGGGTTGTTTTCCTTCTCGCCGATCACCTTCATGATGTGGTAGTCCATCGAGTTCGGGAACGGGCTGCGGTGGTCGGCCCACCAGTCGGTGGGCCAGTTGCCGGTGATCTCGCCCGTCCACACGTTGATGGCCTCGTGCAGGCTCAGCAGGTAGCCCCAGAATCCGGGCACGTCGACGATGTTGCCGGAGGCGTCCCGGTAGGTGTAGTCGTTCCAGAAGGCGTCGCCGGTGACTTGGTCGCCGAGGCCGAAGTCGCTGCCGGTGGACGCCCAGCCGTTTGGCTCGTTGGCCTGGAAGACGAACGGCAGGCCATTGGGGGTGTAATCGAACAGGTCTTCCAGCGTGGTGATCACGTCGTTGCCGTAGGGCCAGAACTTCTTGAAATCGGCCTTGTGCTCGCGCCACACGTCGGGTTCGATGCACCAGCGCGAGAGCTTGCTCTTGTAACCCTGGATGTAGTCCTTGCTCCCATCGCCGTTCACGCAATGGGGCTTGGCGGCGGCCTCGGTGCCATTGTTGATGCCGTTTGCCGGCGCGGCGTGCGCCCCGACAAACGTAGCGGAAAGGATCAGCGTCGCGAGTAGCGACCGACCCGGCTGAAGGGAGAAACTGGAGTGCTTCATCGGTGTTACCTCAGAGTTGATGGGACCGCGCAGGCACGGTAGCGAAGGCCACCATGCACGATCTGCGTCAACCGTATCCCGACTGCAACTCTCGCGTCCGATTGATAGAACCTGGACCCGCCATGGGCCGTACATCGACCGCCGTGGCGTCGATGCCCCCAGTTTCTGGGGGTTCAAGGCCGGAGGAATGTGCAGTACCTGGGCCTGCCGATGGGCAACAGTTGAATGAAACCGCGGCCACAGTCGCCGCCTGCCGGGCGCCGGTCGAGCCCTGGGGCTTCAAGCCGGCGGTACACCGATTTGACGTTAGGTTCGTCCGGCCCGATGGGCCGGCGCGTCACCACATCGGGATGTCCCAGTAGCTGTAGACCTTGCGGCCATACTCGTCGGTGAATGGCGGCAGGTCGTTCTTCGGATAGCGGGGCGCCTTTTCGAGGCGCTCCTTTTCCAGCGGCACGATGTAGCCGTCTTTCGAGGTGTCGTACTTCAGCATGCTCCAGGGCAGGGGGTAGCGGTCGGTTCCCATGCCGAGGAAGCCGCCGAACTCCAGCACCGCATAGCGGACCTGACCGGACTGTTTCTCGATCTCCAGGTGGTCGATCGAGCCGAGCTTTTCGCCCTTGGTGCCGTAGACCGGCGTGCCCTCGACGCGGGCCGAGGAAATGATGTCGCTGGCGACGTGGGTGGCTGTTTGCATGGCGGCTCCATCGATGAATGCAGATGCGCCATGCGGGGCAAGCCCCGCGCCCGGTGACGGCGCCGCCCGTTCGGCCAGCGCGGGCGGCCGAACTTGCTGCAATTTTGGTCAGGCCTAAAACGCCGGGGTGACAGGCTGGTCGGGCAGGCGTTGCGCAAACGCCTCCAGCTGCGTGATGCAGGTGCCCCAGCCTTCGAAGAAGCCGAGTTCTTCGTGCCGGTCGCGGGTGGCTTTGTCGGGGTGCATCACCGTGGCCGTGTAGCGGGTGCCGTCGGCCTCGTCGGCCATCGCGATGGTCGCGGTGAACGACATCCAAGGCGTCTGTGGGCGCCAGCCGGCGGTCAGGGCCGACGTGAAGACGATGTGCGACGTCTCCACGACCTCGAGAAAGCAGCCCGGGTTGTCGCTGATGCCGCCGTCAGGGCCTTGCATGAAGGTGTGGAAGGCGCCGCCGGGGCGCAGATCGAAGGCGCGCACCTCGGTCGTCCAAGGTTTGGGGCACCACCACTCCTTCAACAGCTTCGGGTCGGTCCACGCCCGCCACAGCTTGGCGCGTGGCGCGTGAACCAGGCGCGAGATGACGAGGTCGTTCGGTTCAGGCTTTGCGGCGGTTTGGTTGCTCACGGGACAAGTCCTCCTGGTGAAGGGTTTCGACAAAGTTGGCCATGCGGTCGCTGCGCGCTTCCCACAGCGCGCGTTGCTCGGCCAGCCACGAGTGGGCCTGCGTCAGCGTCTTCGGCACCAGCTCGCAGGTGCGTACACGCCCGACCTTGCTCGAGCGGATCACGTTGCTGCGCTCCAGCACCGACAGGTGTTTCATGAACGACGGCAAGGCCATCGTGAACGGGGCCGCCAGTGCCGACACCGTGGCCGGCCCGCGGCCGAGTTCGCCGACGATGGCCAGCCGCGTCGGGTCGCCGAGCGCATAGAACACATCGGGCAGGTGAGCTAAACGGTTAGCCATTTGGCTTAGTGTAGGCGCCCGGTCTCTGATCGGCAAGGGGCGTTCCGATGCGGCTTTGTCAACCCACCCTTTGGGGTGATGTGGAAACGTTTTCTCGCCGGCACACTGGCGCCCTTTCCAAACCCACAAAGAGGGATAAAAGCCATGAACATCCGCCTCCACCCCATCGCCCGCGCGTTGACCGCCGCGGCCCTTGTCTTTGGTGCCTTCTCTGCCCACGCTTTCGACACCGCCTGGGCCGACTGGACGACCGAGACCAGCACCACCTCGGTGACCGGCCGACTGAGCCTGCCCAGCGGCATCGTCAAGGTCAAGTTCAGCGGCCCGACGATGTACTTCAGTCAGACCGAGGTCGGCGAGACCGACTACTGGTCGTCCGGCACGCCCGATGCATACGCCGCCACCGGCGCGCCCACCGGCAGCGACCTGATCGCCTTCGTCGGCGGCAGCGATGCGCAGGTCTACAAGATCACCTTCAGCAAGCCGGTGACCAACCCGGTGATGGCCATCTTGTCACTGGGCCGCAACGCGGTGCCGATGCGCTATGTGTTCGGCCAAACGCCGACGCTGCTGTCGACCGGTGTGGGCTTCTACGGTGGTTGTGCCGACTGCCTGAAGGTGAAGCAGAAGACGCTCACCGGCACCGAAGGCCACGGCGTCGTGCAGTTCGTCGGCACCTTCACGACCATCAGCTGGAAGCAGCCGGACTACGAGTTCTGGCACGGCGTGACGATCGGCGCGCCGATCAACGCTAACTGAGGGATGGGACGGTGGCGGCGTTGCCGCTAAGCTGCGCGCCGCCTTCAACCCACCAGGAGACCGATTTGTCCCATCGATTCGTCATGCTGGCCCGCGCGGCGGCCCTGACGGCCCTCGCTGCCACCGCCATGAGTGTCCATGCCACCAATCTGATCAAGGATGGCGGATTCGAGACGCCGATCGTGCCGGCCGGCGGATTCACCAAGTTCATCACCGGCGAAGTCTTCGGCCCTTGGACAGTCGTCGGCGTGCCTGGCGACGTGGCGATCGTCAGCACCACGTTTGTCCAGAACGGCATCGCGTTCAAGGCCAAGGCCGGCAAGCAGTGGCTGGACATGACCGGCTTCCTCAGTGACCGCGCGACCGGCGTGGCGCAGACCGTGAAGACCGTGCCCGGCCAAAGCTACGTGTTGACGTTTTCGGTTGGCAACGTCGTCGACCCGACCAACGTCTTCGGCGTCGAGAGCAGTGTCGACGTCCAGATCGACGGTGTGCCCCTGACGCGCGCCACTTACAGCGGCGGCGTGAACAATGAACTGCGCTGGCAGCGTTTCAGCACCAGCTTCGTTGCCACCGCCAAGCGCACGACCATCGCTTTCATCAACGCCGATCCGCTGAACGACAACAGCAACGGGCTGGATGCCGTCACGCTGACGCCCGCGGCCGAGTGATCCCGGTCAAGGCTTGTTGCGGCGCATGAAGCGCCGCCAGGCCTTTTCGCTGAGCTTGACCGGCACGGTGCCGGCCGCCGTCGTGTACTTCTCGTTGAGGCGGAAGTTGCGCACGGTGCCGACACCGTCGACCTCACCGCCCGGCGTGCCCAGCGTGTCCCACCACAACACCAGCTTGAACGAGCGGTCGGCTTCCAGGATACCGGCGACCGACTCGATCCACGCGGCTCGCGCGCTGTCGTCGGCATCGTCGGGCATGCAGATCACGCCCAGCTCGGGCAGCCACTTCGGCCGCCCGCCGGTGTCGTGCGCACGGACCTTGCTTAGCCAGATCGCAGCATCGGGATACACCAGGCCCCAGGTGTTGACGTAGGCGTCGACACCCCAGAAGTCGCCGATGCCGGGGTCGTAGGTGGCGTAGGAGCGACCGTAGTTCTCGGTCCACTGCTTGGTCTGGATCGGGCCGTATTTGACGCGCTGGCGGATCGATGCCGGCAGCGCCTGGATGACGCTCCAGTAAGCACGCTGATGCTCGATGTAGGTGGCGGCCGGCATGTCGGTCTCGCACTCGTGGCAATGCGCCAGGTAGACCATCGGCAGATCTGTGGGCATCGCCAGCAGCCAGGCCTTGAAGGCATTCGGGTCGTAGGTCTTGTGCGAGATGAACGGCACGATGCCCTGCGCCTTCAGCTGCAGGATGCGGCTGTCCGTCCAGGCGGGCGGGCCGCCAGACGAGAACACGCGCACCGAATCGATCAGGCCCGGGAAGCGCGCGAAGTGGTCCCCGTACTCGGCCGAGGTCATCGTCATGCCCACCGACAAGCCTTTGCGGCCGGCGGCCGATGCGGGGTGGAGCAGCGCGGCACAGAGCAGGGCGGTGCAAGCGGCAGCGACGGCACGGCGGTGGGTGAGCGTCATCGGGCGGGTCTCCTGGGTGGGTGCCTTGCGGCCACTGGCGTTATGTGCGGCATCAGTAGCTGCGGCGCGTTATGTGATCTCGCTGCCAGTCTTCGACCAGCTGCGCCTGCGGCTTCTTCGAGCCGTCGGCGTTGAGGATCGCGAAGCTGTCCTGGTGCAGGTCGCCGACCGACTTGTAGGCCACGTAAGCCATGTACAGCTTGATCTGGCTGTGCGACACCAGCGGCCATGACTGCGGCGTGGCGGCCTTCTGCAACCGGGCGAGCGCGCGAAACATGTAGTCGGCCGCTTTGTCCTGCACGGTGGCCCAGGTCTGCGGCACGCCGGCCGTGCCGACGCCATAACGCCAGACTTCGCCGATGCCGGCGTTCGAATGGGCCGACCAGCCGATCTCGGTCAACAGCGCGGGCTTGGCCCCGTCGCCGTTCAAGCGCATCACGTCCAGCATCTTGGCGTTGCCGTAGTAGAAACGCTCTTCGGCGCCATCCACGCCGGGTGGCACGGCGGGGTCGTCGGGCGCCACCTCCTGGTTGCCTTGGTAAGGGTGCCAGCCGACGTAGTCACTGCAGGTCTTCAAGCCCAGTTCGTAGCAGCGTTGCAGCCAGGCGTAGTCGCACTTCGAGACACCCGGTGCGCAGACCTTGGCTTGAGGCGCGGCTGCCTTCACCTCTTGCCAGAACACCTTCAACAAGGGGATGTAGCGCTCCGGCGTGTTCTTGCCGGTGCCGGCGAACGCTTCGAGGTTCGGCTCGTTCCAGAAGTCGAAGAAGCGCACCTTGCTGCCCCACTTCCTGGCGACCCAGCGGGCCCAGGTTCGGATGCTGTTTGGGTCGGTCGGGAACTGCTTGACGTTGTCGCCCGTGCCCGGCCGCGCCCAGGCGGGGCTCTGGTGCACCGTCATGAACACGTCGATGCCCTTGGCGTGGATCGCGTTCAGCACGTTGTTGATGAACGTGTTGTAGCCGCTCATCCGGGGCGGTGCGCTGGTGGGTTGTGACGCCGACCAGCCGACATCGACCCGGATGCAGTCGACGCCCAGCGATGCCACGCTGTCGAGGTGGCTGGTGAACAGGGCATTCACGCTGTTGTCGGCGTTGCGGTACATCTCCCACGGGTGGAGCTGCACGGCGAGCTGCGGTGAGATCCCGTCGGCGCCTGCCATCGTGCGACCGCGCCGATCACCCGCCCAGGCAGGGGACGTGCTGGCCATGGCGATCCAGGCCAAGGTGTCGCGGCGGCTCGGGCCGCTGTGGCGCTTGCAAACCATCGGAGGATGGTATGGGCGGTCATCATGGTCGCGCCTACGAAGAATCGTAGAAAGCGCCTTGCGAATAACCCTATGGCGCACGCCAGCCCGCTGGCCCGTTAGATTGCGTCACCATGAATGAAGCACGTGTTCCGACCTTGTACGAGTGGGTGGGCGGCATCGAGGCGCTCAATCGCCTGACCGCCCATTTCTATGAACGCGTGAAGGGCGACGCGCTGCTGGCGCCGGTCTTCGAGCACATGAATGCCGACCATCCCGCGCATGTCGCTGCCTTCCTGGCCGAAGTGCTGGGCGGCCCCACCACCTACTCCGAGCAGCACGGTGGCCACCCGCACATGGTGCGCCAGCACCTCAACAAGCACCTGACGCAGGACCTTCGCCGCCAGTGGGTCGGCCTGCTGCTCAGCACCGCGGACGAACTCGGCCTGCCCGACGACCCCGAGTTCCGCTCTGCGCTGGTCGGCTATATCGAATGGGGCTCGCGCCTGGCCGTGATCAATTCGCAACCTGGTGTCACGGTGGATGCGGATGCGCAGATGCCCAAGTGGGGCTGGGGCGAGGTCAAAGGGCCATACCAGGGCTGAGCCACCGGGCTGTCCAACTCTGGCGACCGAGCGGATGGCCAGCCCCTTGCTCGGCATGCAGTGTTTGTCGCCGCGCAAACGGCCCGTACGCTTCGTCACACGACTGCCATCACCTGCGCCTACACTGGCCTTCATTCGAGCGCAGAACCGACCGCAACACTGGGCGGAGGACTGAAAAAGTCCAGGGAACCCGTCACCCAGCGCTTCGAAGGCCGACGCCGCGCACCGCGCGACGTTCGGCAGGCAAGCCCGCCGCCAGCAATGGTCGCGGGCTTTTCTCATTCCACTCCGCCTCTGACTCGGCGCGATGCGCGGCGCGCCTTGCCGCTCCGAGCCGGTGACTTGCGCCAGTCGATACGATGTTATATAACGTGTTATCAACATTTGAATCGCATGAAGCAAGACGTCGTCAAGGATCTGGGCCTGCTGGCGCTGGGCACCCGGCTCAAACGCATCGGTGAGCGCCTGCAGGCACAGACCCAGGCCGTGCTCGAGTCTGCCGGCGTCGCCACGCCCGCCTCGCACTTTCCGTTGCTGGCGGCGCTGGACCGCCTGGGCGCGATGAGCGTCGGCGAGCTGGCCGAAGCGCTCGGTGTCAGCCAGCCCGGCGTGACCCGCCAGCTGAGCAACCTGCAGGCGGAAGGGCTGGTCCAGGCGCAGCAATCGCCCGACGACCTTCGCTCGCGTACGGTCGATCTGACCAAGGCCGGCAAACAACTCGTGGCCCGCACCAAACGTTCGGCCTGGCCCACGATCGAAGCGGCGGTGACCGATGCCTGCGCCGCCGACGGCAAGTCATTGCTTGCGCTGTTGACGGCGCTGGAGCAGGCCTTGGCAGACGAGAGCCTGTGCGACCGAGCCAACCGTTTGTCATCTGGAGGAAAACGCCGTGCAGCATCCACTTGATCGCCCCGTGTGGGCCAGTTTGACGACCAGCCATCTGCCGCTGTCGGAAGGGTCGTCGTGGGCCCGGCGTTTCGACAGGCAGGTGAACGTGTTCGCCTCTGCGCGCGACGACAGTGAACAAGCGCTCGCCGCCTTGGCGGACATGGTCCAGCCAGGGGAGAGGGTGTACTTGCTGCAGGTGCCCGAGATCGTCGTGCCGCCCGGGCTGCATGCCGTCAAGCAGGCGAGGGGTGTCCAGATGGTGGCCACGCGCAGCCTGGCGCGCGATGCCGATCTTGACGGCATCACCGGTCTTGCCGAAGCGGACGCGCCGGAGATGCTCGCCCTGGCCCAACTCACCGAGCCGGGGCCTTTTCTCGCTCGTACCCATTTGATGGGTTCGTTCGTTGGCATCCGCGAAGGTGGGCGGCTGCTGGGCATGGCCGGCGAAAGGCTGCGATTACCGGGCTACACCGAGGTCAGTGGCGTCTGCACGCATCCGGACGCGCGCGGCCGTGGCTTCGCACGCCGGCTGTCGGCGGTGGTGGCGGCTCGCATCGAAGCGCGAGGCGATCAGCCGTTCCTGCACGCGTGGAGCAGCAACCGCACTGCCATCGCGCTGTACGAGTCGCTCGGCTTCGTGCAGCGCGCTGAGGTCAATGTGGCTGTGCTCGAAAGGCCGGCTGAAGCGTGATGCGCATTCGCGCTCAAGTCACCGGCGCCGGGTTGAACAGCACCAGCGCGTTGTGCAGTTTCCAGTGCTCGGCCCAGGTCTTCTTGCGGCCGCTGGCCACGTCGAGCATGAAACGAAAGAGCTCCCAGCCCACGTTTTCGATCGTGGCGGTGCCGTCGGCGATGGTGCCGGCGTTGATGTCCATCAGGTCGTGCCAGCGCCGCGCCAGCTCGCTGCGCGTGGCCACCTTGATGACAGGCACCGCGGCCAGCCCATACGGTGTGCCGCGGCCGGTGGTGAACACGTGCAGGTTCATGCCGGCGGCCAGCTGCAAGGTGCCGCAGATGAAGTCGCTGGCCGGCGTGGCGGCGTAGGTCAGCCCCTTGGCCTTGAGCTTCTCGCCCGGCGCCAGCACGTTGGCGATCGGTGACGTGCCCGACTTGACGATCGAACCCATCGCCTTCTCGACGATGTTCGACAGGCCACCCTTCTTGTTGCCGGGCGTCGTGTTGGCACTGCGGTCGACGCCGCCGCGCGTCAGGTAGGCGTCGTACCAGGCCATCTCGCGGATCATCGCCTGGGCTATTTCCGGCGTCGTCGCGCGGGCGGTGAGCTGGTCGATGCCATCGCGCACCTCGGTCACTTCCGAGAACATCACGCTGGCACCGGCGCGCACCAGCAGGTCGGTGCAGAAGCCTACCGCCGGGTTGGCGGTGACGCCCGAGAACGCATCGCTGCCGCCGCACTGCACGCCGACCACCAATTCGCTGGCCGGCACCGTTTCGCGCCGGCGTGCGTTCAAGCGTTCGAGGTGGACCTCGGCCTGGCGCAGGATCGAGTCGACCATCGACATGAAGCCGACATGCGCGTCGTCTTGCAGGCAGACGACGTCCAGCGCTTTGTCGGCGTTGCGATCGTCGATGGCCGCGCCGGGCCGCCCCAAGTGGCCAGCGCCCCCTTGGGGGGCCGACGCCGAAGGTGTCTTGGGGGCCAGGATCGAGAAGCTTCCCGGCGGCAGCAAGCGCTCAGGCTGCAACTTTTCGCAGCCCAGACTGACCACCATCACCTCACCACCGAAGTTAGGGTTGAGGCTGATGTTGCGCAGCGTGCGGATCGGCACCGCCGCATCGGGCGCTTCGATCGCCACGCCGCAGCCGTAGCCATGCTCCAGTGCGACCACGTCGTCGACGTGCGGAAAGCGCGGCAGCAGCTCAGTCTTGATGCGCTGCACGGCGAACTCGGTGACGCCGGCCACGCACTGCACCGTCTGCGTGATGGCCAGGATGTTGCGTGTACCCACTGAGCCGTCCGCGTTACGGTAGCCCTCGAAGGTGTAGCCCTCCAATGCTGGCTGCGGTTGCGGTTTGACGGTGGCGATCGGCAGGCCTTCGAGGCCACGCGCCTCGGGCATCTTCAGCAGGCGCTCGTGCACCCAGCTGCCGGCCGGAATGTCTTTCAGCGCATAGCCGATCGGGATGCCGTACCGGACCACCGGTGCTTCGGCGGCAATGTCCACGAGCGCGACCTTGTGGCCTTGTGGCACGCGATCGACCAGCACCAGGCCATTGGCCAAGGTGACGCCTGCGGCGAGACCACCGTCGTTGGCGACGATCGCCACGTTGTCGCGCTCCTGCATGCGGATCGTCAACGGGGCAGCGGACATCTCGTTCTCCAGGCCGGCCATCGTGTTCATGGGCGCGTGCCCACCTCGGCGCTCTCGCGCGTCCAGGCCTGCGCCTGCTCGCTCAGGCTGAGGCCGAGCCCGGGCCGGGTGGGCACCAGCATTCGGCCGCCCTTGATCTCGAGCCGCTCGTTGAACAGTGGTTCGAGCCAGTCGAAGTGCTCGACCCACGGCTCGGTCGGGTAGGCCGCCGCCAGGTGCACGTGCAGTTCCATCGCGAAGTGCGGCCCCAGCATCAAGCCGGCGTGCTCGGCCTGCGCCGCGATCTTCAGGAAGGGCGTGATGCCGCCCACACGGGGGGCATCGGGCATCAGGTAGTCGGCCGCGCGGTGGCGGATCAACTCGCCGTGCTCGGCGGCGCTGGTCAGCATTTCGCCGGTGGCGATCGGCGTGTCGAACTGCGCCGCCAGTGCGGCATGGCCTTCGTGGTCGTAGGCGTCCAGCGGCTCTTCGATCCAGACCAGGTTGTATTGCTCGAAGGTTCGGCACATGCGCTGGGCGGTCGGGCGATCCCATTGCTGGTTCGCATCGACCATCAGCGGCACGTCGTCGCCCAGGTGTTTGCGCACCGCCTCGACGCGTCGGATGTCCAGCGCGCGGTCGGGTTGCCCGACCTTGAGCTTGATGCCGCCGATGCCGCGCTCGCGCGAGGCCGACGCGTTGAGCAGCAGTTGCTCCAGCGGCGTGTGCAGAAAGCCACCCGAGGTGTTGTAGCAGGCCACCGAATCCCGGTACGAGCCCAGCAGCTTGGCCAGCGGCAGTCCGGCGCGCCGGGCTTTCAGGTCGTACAGCGCCACGTCGAAGGCGCCGATGGCCTGGGTCGACAGGCCGCTGCGGCCCACCGACGCACCGGCCCAGCAGAGCTTGTTCCAGAGCTTGGCGATGTCGCTTGGGTCTTCGCCGATCAAGGCCGGGGCGATCTCCTTGGCATGGGCGAACTGGCCGGGCCCGCCGGCGCGCTTCGAGTAGCTGAACCCCAGGCCCTGGTGTCCGTCCTGCGTCTGGATTTCGGCGAACAGCATCACGATCTCGGTCATCGGCTTCTGCCGGCCGGTCAGCACCTTGGCATCGCTGATCGGCGTGGCCAAGGGCAGATAGCAGGACGAGAGGCGGACCCAGGCGATGCGGTCGGCCGTGGTGGACGCGGGCATGAGGTTCTCTTTCAAGAGGACGTGCTGCGACCGTCGATGACGATCGCGCGGAAGTCGTTGACGTTGGTCAGCGTAGGCCCGGTCACCACCGAGTCGCCCAGCGTCTGGAAGAAGCCGTGGCCATCGTTGGCGTCGAGCCGGGCACGGGGCGGCATGCCACGCGCCCAGGCGCGGGCCAGCGTATCGGGCGTGATGACCGCGCCGGCAATCTCTTCGGCACCATCGACGCCGTCGGTGTCGCCGGCCAGCGCATGCACACCGGGCAGGCCGTCGAGCGCAATCGCCATCGACAGCAGGCATTCGACATTGCGCCCGCCGCGGCCCGGCCCACGGACGGTGACGGTGGTTTCGCCGCCGGACAGCAGCACGCACGGCGGCTCGAAAGGCTGGCCGCGCATGGCGACCTGGCGCGCGATGCCCGCGAGCGTCTTGCCCACGTCACGCGCTTCGCCTTCCAGGCTGTCGCCCAGGATGTGTGGCGTCAGCCCGGCATTGCGAGCCACCTGCGCTGCGGCTTCCAGCGCCATCTGCGGCGCCGCAACGATGCGGGTGTCGGTGTTCGTCAGCCGCAGGTCGCCTGGCTTGAGCGTCTCGCCTTCGCCGCTGTCGAGCAGGCGCTCCAATGCCTCGGGCACGGCGATGCGGTAGCGCTCCAGGATGGCACGCGCCTGGGCGCAGGTGCTGGGGTCGGCCACGGTGGGCCCGGAGGCAATGTCTTCCGGACGGTCGCCAGGCACGTCGGAGATCAGCAGCGTGAGCACCCGCGCCGGATAGCAAGCGGCTGCCAATCGCCCGCCCTTCAATGCGGACAGATGGCGGCGCACGCAGTTCATCTCGCCGATCGTCGCGCCGCTGCTCAGCAGCGCGGTGTTGATGGCCTGCTTGTCCGCCAGTGTCAGGCCCGGGCCGGGGGCGACCAGCAGCGACGAGCCGCCGCCGGAAATCAGCGCGATCACCAGGTCGTCGGGGGTCAGCCCATTGACGAGCCGGCCGATGCGCACGGCCGCGCGCAGCCCCGCCGCGTCGGGCACCGGGTGCGCGGCCTGCACGATCTCGATCCGTTGGCACGGCACCTCGTAGCCGTAGCGGGTGACCACCAGGCCTTCGAGCGGGCCGTCCCAGTGCTGTTCCAGCGCCTGCGCCATCGCAGCTGAGGCCTTGCCGGCACCGATGACGATGGTGCGGCCCTTCGGGCGTGCCGGCAGATGGCGCGGCAGGCACAGCGCCGGCTGCGCGGCTGCGATGGCAGCGTCGAACATCGCGCGTAGAAGGGGGCGTCGATCTGGCATGTTGTTCATGGGTGCACCCTAAGGCCTGCGGCGCGTGCCGCCAAGCAGGAAGAAGGCGCTGCGGGCGCCATCGTCAGGCTTGCGCCACTTCGTGTTTTGCCATCAGCTCCAGCGCCTTGACCAGCGCCGAGTGGTCCAGGTCGGCCATGCCATTGGCGGCACAGGCCTGCATCAGCTGCGCGGCGCCGGCGGTCTGCGGCAATGACACGCCCAGCTCACGTGCGCCTTGCAGCGCGAGGTTCAGGTCTTTCTGGTGCAGCCGGATGCGAAAACCCGGCGCGAAGGTGCGCTTGATCATCCGTTCGCCATGCACCTCGAGGATGCGGCTGGAAGCAAACCCGCCCATCAGCGCCTGGCGCACCTTGGCCGGGTCGGCGCCGGCCTTGCTGGCGAACAGCAGCGCCTCGCCGACTGCGGCGATGTTCAGCGCCACGATGATCTGGTTGGCGACCTTGGTGGTCTGGCCGTCGCCATTGCCGCCGACCAGCGTGATGTTCTTGCCCATCTTTTCGAGCAGCGGCTTGACCCGCGCGAACACCGCCTCGTCGCCGCCGCACATGATGGTCAGCGACGCGGCCTTGGCACCGACCTCGCCGCCGGAGACCGGTGCGTCGATGTAGTCCGCGCCCGCCGCGTTGATCCTGGTCGCAAAGGTCTTGGTGGCCATCGGCGAGATCGAACTCATGTCGACCACCACCTTGCGCGGACCGCCTGCCAAGCCAACCGCGACGCCATGCTCTGAAAACAGCACGGCCTCGACGTCGGGTGTGTCCGGCACCATGATGAAGACGACCTCGGCCTGGCGCGTCACCTCGGCGGCGTTGGCGCAGGCCACGGCCGACGACGACGCCACCGATTCAGGCACAGCACCATGGGTGTGGACGAAGAGCTGGTGGCCGGCGTCGACGAGGTGCAGCGCCATCGGCGCACCCATGATGCCCAGGCCGATGAATCCGATGTTCATGCGAGTGTCCTTGCGTGGAAGTGAATCAGGGGAATCAGGGCGCGGGCGCCGCGGAGATCAGCTGGCCCGTCGTGAAGAAGGCTTGCAGGTTGTCGAAGACCCGGTCGGCCATCGCTTGCCGCGTCTGCAGCGTGCCGCTGGCCACGTGCGGCAGCAGCACCACGTTGTCCAGCGCCATCAGCGCGGCGGGCACCTGGGGCTCGTTCTCGTAGACGTCCAGCCCGGCGCCGGCGATGCCGCCTTGCTGCAGCGCGCTGACCAGCGCGGCTTCGTCGACCACTGAACCCCGCGCGACGTTGATCAGAAAGCCTTCAGGCCCGAGCGCATCGAGTACGTCGGCGTTGATCAGGTGGCGCGTGCCCGCGCCGCCTGCGGTGATCAACACCAGAAAGTCGGCCCAGCGCGCCAGCTCGATCAGCGACGGTTCGTGTGCCCAGGGCACATCGGCCACCGGCCGGCGCGAGTGGTAGCGCACGGTCATCTCGAAACCGGTCGAGCGCTGGGCGATCGTGCGGCCGATGCGGCCCATGCCCACCAGGCCCAGCCGGGCACCGCTGACCTTGCGCGTCAGCGGAAACGGGCCCTGCGGCCAGGCACCACGCCGCACGAAGCGGTCGGCAGCGCTGAAGCCACGCGCCACGTCGATCAACAGGCCGAAGGCGGTGTCTGCCACGCAGTCGTTCAGCACATCGGGCGTGTAGCCCACGGCAACACCACGTGCCAGCGCAGCGGCGACATTGATCTTGTCCAGCCCGACGCCGAAGCTGGAGACCACCATCAGGTTCGGCAACGCTTCAAGCAGCGCAGCGTCGAACCCCACCGGCGCCGAAGTTACCGCGCCGATGTAGCCCGCACCGTGCGCCGCCAGGTGCAACTGGGGGTCGCGCTGGTCGGCCAGGGTGGTCACGTCGTAGTCGGCGTTCAGCCGCGCCACCAGCGCCGCGGGCAGGCGCCCCACATTGAGCAGTCTGGGTTTCATCGGGCGTCCGTGCGTCGATTCAGTCGGCCTTGATGCCGCCCTGCGTGACCACCGTCGCCCAGCGCTTGCGCTCGCGCTCGAAGAAGGTCGTGAACTCGGCCGGCGTCATCGTGACGACCTCGGCGCCTTGCGACACCAGACGCTCGCGCACCTCCGGGCTGCGGATGATGCGGGTCAACTCGGCGTTCAGGCGCGCGATCACGGCCGGCGGCGTGTTGGCCGGCACCAGCAGGCCCTGCCAGGTGCCCGATTCGAAGCCTGGCATGCCTTGTTCGGCAATGGTCGGCACCTGCGCCAGCAGCGGCACGCGTGTGGCCTTGGACACCCCCAGCAC
>Ga0307515_10008173_pt1 | contig 20481 bp, 4 predicted proteins | sample 17_EM_MG_FD_194513 | JGI IMG/M metagenome (GOLD analysis project Ga0307515, IMG submission 194513) | Populus trichocarpa ectomycorrhiza microbial communities from riparian zone in the Pacific Northwest, United States - 17_EM | ecosystem: Host-associated > Plants > Roots > Unclassified | place...
TAACTCTTTAATACGTATACGTTAGGAAGGCCGCTATAAGGTTAAAGTCCTTTAGTTATTATAGGGCTCCGAGTTCCGATTGCTCTATAGCTTCGCTATTAGTTTAAGGGGATAGCTTAGTAATTAGGGATGGTGTATTACTAGGTTCTAAGAATGTATTAGGGACGTCCTATCCAGGTATATTTAGACCCTTATTGGTAACGGACTGGGTACTAGCCGAAACGTTAGTAAAAACTGATGGGGCTTATACTGCCTAAGACTTAGTATATAGAGCTATGGGTGCTTAAGCATCTTATACCTGGAGCTTGTTCTGTAATATAAGGAGTAAGATATCTATTATCTGTTTTCCTTCTTCTATTTTAAAGCCTTTAGTATAGTCTGGCCGTTGTAACGGTCTATTAGTAGGGTTATTTTCCCCTAGCTTATATTTAATCTTAAAATTAAATTACGCGAGCTTCTCTGCCTATTTAGCTTATTAAGGTATAAGCTTCTTTGTAGTTATAAAGTAGCGTAGATTATGGTAATCTAAGAGTATACGAGTGGTATAGCTTGCGTGCTTAAGGTAGTGTTGCCACTATTTAAAGCAGTTAACTATAGCTAGTAGTTCCTTGTTGTGGGTATAATACCTAACTTTAGGTCCCTGGAATTTTCTGCTATAAAATGCTACTAGTCTCTAATGGAGCTAGGTAGCGTCTAGATGCCTATTAGGTTGCAGTAGGATACTAGTAAGGGTAAAATTTAATATATTAGTGATTATTATTAATAGCTAATTTAGGTTAAAATGCCGTAGTAATAGAGCTTTTATAAACTTTATATAAAGTTTCCGGAAGGCCTTTTAAACCTTTTCGGGCTATAACTATAGCTTATACCATTTGGTTAGTCCCTTTTTAGTTTTCTTCCTTACCGCCTTTAAGCTTTTTACTCCTTAGGTTAGGTTTTAGGAAGCTTCTATAATATAGTCGGATAGGTATTAAGTGACGTCTAAGTAGTTATAGATAAAGCGCCTATAGAAATTGGTAAAGCCTAGAAATACTTAAATATCCTAGTAGCTTTCTGGCTTCGGCTACTTCTAAATTATCTACACCTATACTAGGTCTATAACTACACCTATAGGCGTTATAATATAACTTAGGAACTTAACCTGCTTAATATTAAAGATATACTTTAACGCCTTAGCGTAGAGGCCCTAATTATTTAAACGTTCTAGTACTTCGCGGACGTGTTGCTTGTGTTAATCCTTGTCTTCTAAGTAGATTAAGATATTATCTAAATAGATAATATATGTGCGGTTAACTAGTCCCTCTAAGGCTCTGTAAATGTATAATTGGAATGTCGTAGGCGTATTAGCTAGCCCGAAAGGTATTACCAGATACTTAAAGTGGCCGTATTGGGTCTTAAAAGCGGTCTTCTATTTATCCCCTTCTTTAATATGGAGCCTATAGTAGGCGTCTTATAGATCTAGCTTTATAAAGATCTTCGCCCTAGATAGTTAATCTAGCATTTTACTAACTAGTAGTAGTGGGTAACGGTTCTTAATTGTAATTTTATTAAGACCGTAATAGTCTATATATAGCCTTATAGTTCCATCTAGTTTTGGAATAAAGAGGATTAGTACGCCTAACGGCGACTTACTAGGCCGGATTTACCCCTTTTCTAGTGACCTATTAAGGTACTCCTATAGGATCTTAAGCTCTTTACGCGAGAGGTTATAGATAGGAAGGTTCGGTGGTTATTTACCTTCTTTTAGATTAATTGTATAATTGTACTCCGAGTTCTATGGTAGGACTTTAGCTCTCCTGCCCAAAAATACCCTTAGTAAGTCCCTTAGGCCTGCTAGAATATTTAATAAATTGGGGTTATATTTGTCCTTTACGTTATTATTAGGTAGGTTTTAAAGCTCCCTTAGAATGCTCGCGGGCAGCGTTATACGCTATAGTAGTTGCTTGTATATAGTTGCTACTATATGTTAAACCGTTGCATGCGGTAGCCAGTAGAGGGTAGGGAATTCTTTAATATAATGTTTAAGGTATTAAAGTATACTTTCCGCGTATTGCTTAAGCTAGAGTAACCTATAGCGGTTAAAGTATCTTATAAGATCTTTAAGATCGCCGCCTTCCTATAATGTCTCTATAACCTGTCCGGTAGTTCCCTATAAGGTCTCTATTATAAAGGGGTTATTACCTATACTAGGCTCTATACTTATCTTGCTATTAAATAGGAGTTAGATCTGATACTCCTTTAGGTATAAAGCGTATACTGTTTTGCCTAGGGCTATATTCTCTAGGATATCCTTTAGGCTTATTAGTAATATGCGCCCTTTTGAATTTTTATTGTTTTACTATTTAAAGGCTCTAGTCTTAAAGCGTATCTTAGGATCTGCTTTTGCTAGCTAAGGGTATCTAAGGATAAGGTTATAACTTATAAAGTTAGCCGCCTAAAAGGGTTGTGGGCTAACTACCTTAGTGCAGTTGTGTATGTCGGCTACTAATACTATAAGCTTATGGGCACTATATAGCTTAATCCAATGCTTATCTAAGAAGCCTATAGTAGGTTTCCGCTACCTTTGTAATGGGATAAGTTTATACTCTTTTACCAAATTATATTATATAAGATTGATTTCGGCGCCACTATTATATAGTGCTTGGAACTATTATACCTTACCTATAGGGAGTGTTATTTTTAGCTTAACAGTAATATAGAGAGTCTCTCTTTTTATATCTTGCCCTAGTTGTAGCCAGAAGAGGTCCGCGACTAGGGCTTTTTTTTTTTAAATTATTAGTGCGGTTGTTGCCCTGCTTATTTTTCTAATAGAATCTGCCTTTAGAGTTTTCTTTTAACTTTTTAGAGTATTTCTATAAAGGTGCCGGACGGGTGTTAGGTTGACCCTAGGAGTCTTTTCCGTTATTTAAGGTTCCTAACTTTAACCCTTCTAAAGTTCTCTTTAAGAACGGCTTTTTTAAAGGTTGGGTCTACCCTACGTTACTACTAGAGTGCCCGCGCTTTTAGTAACCCCCTGGCTTCCTACTAGAAGAGGTCTGGTTCCTTACTATATCTTTAGCGTTTAGAACTGCTTGTTTAAAATCCGCATATATAGTGATTCGTAATAGGGCTCCTACGCGCTTTATTTTATTATAAATTACTAGCTTAATTCTAGCCTAGATAAACCTAATCTTCTCCTTTTTATAAATGCTACTGTTTTTATTTTTAAAGGGCTTTAGATCTATCTGCTAAGTATAAGTTTCTATAAAGTTTATAAACTAGCAGAAGTTATAGCGGTTTAGCTGTATCCTATTTTAGAATAGCTCTGTATTATTATATTATATAATATACGGATCTTAAGTCTATTTCTTTAGGAAGGTTTACAGCTATGGCTATATAGTAATTTGCTCTTTATTAAGCTAATTAAGTGCGATCTAGTTTAGTGATTGGTCTTTAATCTTGCTAATGATTTAGCGTATACGCTCTTTGGTATTATCTTGTATTATTAGCATCTTAAAGAAGTTATCTACCTTATAAACCTAATCGTCTAACTATTGGGCGTTAGGTCTATGGCGGAGTTCTAGACTACTAAAGGCCTTAGCCAGTTAGTCTATATCCTTTTTCTATTTATAGCGTAGATAACTCTCTAAGTCTTCTATACCTCTTTAGGTAGGTATTAGGTAGCTCCTAGGAAGCCCTTAGCCTTAACTAGGTTGTAAAAGAATTTACCTAGCTTAGATTAGACCCTACTAGATCTAGATTTGCCCTTAAAGGATTCTAATATGTTTATTAGTGGCTTCCTCCTATATAGCTTCCGAGAGCCTTATAATAGCTTCCCGATATCTATCTTAAAGGAGATTAGTATAGAGCTCTTAACCTTCCAAACTTGGGCCTAAAGAGGCTTCTACTATAAAGGTAGTGTTGGTACTAGTAGCTAGTATAGGCTTCCCAACAAGGCTCGGGTCTTAAGTTAGTAATTAGCTTAGATTACCTAAAGGGGTAGGCCCGCTTAACTTATAAGCAGTCTATATACCGCCACTATGCTAATTATAGGCCGGTGGTCTTCTAGGAGAGTTCTGGTTGGTTCCCTGGTTAAACGCGTTAGTGTATTCCTCTGGCATTTCTAGCTTAGGGGAAGATCTTAGAGTTGCCTCTAGCGCTTAATCTTCTAATTAGCCTAAGTAGGGCCGGAGGGGTTCCGGTTGCTTTCTAATAGCGTTATAACTATTATAGAGGGTATCTACGTTTTTCTTAGCGGTGACTATAGGTATATGAGAGTCTTCGAGCTTCTGGAGTATCTAGGTATTAGGGCTTATTCGGCCGTCTTACCTAGAGGGTTATATTGTTATAATCTCTCGCTATTAGAGGGACCTTTCTGCCTTTATGCAATGGCTTTCTATAAGGTATCCGTAGAGTTTCCGTTTAGGTCGTCGTAAGATTTTAAGGGAGGATGGTGGTTATAAACAAAAGATATAAATAAACAATCTGGTCCTTAAAGCTAACTACCCTTTTAAAAAAGAGTAGAAAGGATTTAAATATAAGGGGATCTTATAGACAGGGGGCTATAAGGACACGATTGGAATAGGATAGATTAGTGAAAGAGATAAATCCTTAAGGAGGTAAGGCCTCTGGGATCGTGGAGACTATATACTACGGGCACGTGCCTCCGGCATATAACCGGCGATTATCCGAGGGGCGTCTGGGGGTTGTCCTAAGGGCAACCCAAGGTGTCCGCAATAATATCCCTTACAGAATATAATAGTATGCGCTACTATTATAGGGATTTCATCCTTATTCTAATCTTATAAGTTATTAATAACTTTATAAGGGGTATACTTTTATATAATTTACGCCGAGGGGGTAATAAGGGTAGGGACGATAGTGTAGGTAAGGTTGAGAGACTAAAGAAGCTAAGAGAGGATAGTACCTTAGTAATATAACCTAATAAGCAGTTCCTTTAACTAATAGAATTAAACTCCATTTTAAGAGGCGTTTCTTTTAGCCGTTATTATTAGATTGTTTAACTTCTTTATTTCTAAAATATCTTAATCTATCGCGAAGACCTTCCATCTACGTGTGCTTAGGTTTTATAGTCTCGTAGGTTTAGATACATTTCCTAAGCTTTTAGTTTACTATCTGCCCTAATAAAACCAATTAATAACAATTAGCTGTATTTCACGCCTCCAAGTCTACTTAGCTTATAATTTATATCTATTTAGATAATATTAGTCTATATAGGTTTACCTACAAAGCCGATTTAATATAATAAGGATTGCGGCCATAATGATCCTAACACTTTAAGGCAAATAGGCCACTCATTTCCAGACTAAAGGAGAAAAGTAAATGTTAATAAAAATACTTCGGATTAGGATAATATCAGGCCGATAAAGACGGTAGATTTTCCTACCTATATTATATTAGTAGGCAAACCGAAATAGCTAATAGGAGAAATACACCATTAGACCCGAATATTGTCTATATAGCTTTAAATGCCGCTATATAAACATAAGAAAGACTACTAGGGTTAACTTACTATAAAGATATATAGAAGTATATTAGGAAAAAAGATATATATAGAAAGTAGGGTTAAAGCTTAGTTAAGATGTTTAGCGTTTATTACGTGGATTATTTTATATGCCTTAGTGTTATCTACCTTTATATAGTATTGTCTACCAAACCCAGATTAGAAGCGCTCGCGAGGAATAATAACTAATAGCTAGGGTATATAGCAACTTCGTCTACTCCCTAGGAGGTAACTAGCGAGCTAGAGCACTAAATAGTTAGTCTTAACAATATATAATACACAGGTAGCTAATGCGTAAATTAGTATAGTAAATGTTTTTGTTATTCCTATAAGGAATATATAGCCGACAAGGTTCGCTTTTTCACTATAACGTTTTATAAGAAACTTCCCGAAGTTAAGTACACGTATAATCACCAAATCTATAACTATAGTATTATGTTAACCCGAAGTCTTAGGTTAGAAAGTAAGGATAAGGACTTTATCTATTAAAATGTAGCTTTAGGGCCTCTAATATATACATAAGAAAGGTATAGGAAATAGGGTAGTAGGTAGTAGGTAGTGAGTTATAAGCACCCCTAATCTACTTAATATAGTAATAATTAGCACCAGGTCGATATATTAGCCCAAGTAAAATAGGTATTAGGGTAAGTATAATTTTTAGAAGGAGGGAAGGAGATAGGTAAGAGAGGTACTTATAGTAGAGTGGGGTAGAGAGGATCTAAGGCCGTTTTTAGGTAAAACTAGCCGGCAACGGCTATAATAAAATATATTACTATGAGAAGTTTTAGCTAGGCGGGTATTATAAAGAATAATATAAGCTAGCTAATAGGTAGAGATATAGAATTAAACAAGTAATCTGTTTTATTTAAGGTGACTTTAAGAGCCCTAATATATATAAGAGAATTGACCTCCTATAGGGGTCCCTAAAGAGTAATAATATAGGTTAAAACTGATGTTAAATAGCACCCGTCGCACCTCCGTAGTATAGCTACCTCCGTAGTTAATAAGAAGGACTCCTTTAAGCCAATCTATTTAAAGTTAGTAAAGGTAATACTAGGTAGCTAAAAAAAAAAAAAAAACTTACAAGATTTGCCATCCTAGATAAGATAATTCACTAGGAGTATAGTAATAAACAACATTGTCCTTATAAGCTACCGTAACTGCTATTATGTATTTAGCAGCGTTACTAACAATTAGGAGCAGAATAAGACTAATAAAGGTAGTAGAGATAGTGCTACTTACCATAACCTCGCTAGTGCTATTAACTATAAATTTAGAGCAGAAGGCGTTTATATAAAGTAAAACTATAACGGCTTAGATAAATGCCTCTAAGACAAAGCTTAAATAAAGATACTAATAAATTTCTAATATCGCGGAGCGGAGATAAAACGCCTAGGAGGTGGAATTTAAACTCCCTATATTTTTCTATAACGTCCCTATATTTATTATAGACCTGTCCGCTAACGTATAGGAGGCTATAGTTACGGTAAAGCTTTTTAAGGGTAGACTTTAACTATCCAACCTGCCTCTCTTCTGCGGTTATATCTAAGGATCATAAAGGGCTGTTATATATAACATACTTATAGATTTAGTTGCGTAGTTCCCTAGGAAGTTTAAGGAAACAAAATTGCGTATATTGTGGTGATTGCCGTAAACGTTTAAGACCTAAGGAGGAGGAATTAATAGGCTTTTGCTTGCTGACGCGAGTGTAAAAACTCCTAGACGGTTATATAAGGGAGTAATATAAACGGGTTAGATAGCCCTCCCTACTAATATTCTAACAGAATAATATAGCCCAACTATTTTGTAAAGGTTCGGTTATTTTGATATTATACTAGTAGGGAGGGCCGTCTAACCCGTTTATATTACCCCCTTATATATATAGAGATAATAAACAAGATAAGGGGTCCGTGATATCAATATAAGCGCTACTAATCTCATTAAGGCAGTATTAGGCTGTTAAGTTAGTTATCTAACAGAAGCTTCTATATCTAACGCCGTTTCTATAACGCCTTTTAGAGCGCTGCCGACACTATTTACTAAACAAAATCGGATTTTGCCGATTACCCCGTTCCTATTCTAGTTGCCTATTACTATAACTTATACTATTTCTATTACCTATACTCCCTATTACTTATACCTTCCTTAGAGGGCGTAGGGGGCAGTAATTATCTTAAGTAGGTGGCTGTCTTATATAGGTGGCTAAGACGGGCCATTCTAGTAGAGGAGGGTCGGATTAGTTAGCGTAGAGCCTTAGGAGTCCGTACCATCTTGCGTACAGTGCCACCTCTTATATACTAAAATATTAAAATCTTTAAATTACCACAACTTAACCAAAATGGGGTTAATTGAGGAGGCGATTGCAGATTTAAAGTCGCAAGAATATTTAAATATTACGGCGACTGTAAAAAAGCATGGGTGTAACTGAACCACGCTCTTAAAACGCTATAACGGGATTTAGGGCTCTACTACTATTTTTTCTTCTTCTTCTCCTTAGTTTAACGAGGGAATCGCTAGTGTTCCCGTCGTACTTATCTAGCGCCTTAGTAAGAATATCTATTTAAATTCGGCATTATATATAGGGCGTAATGGGGCTAACTCTAGTAGCATCTCCTTTTGCCAATACATCACCTGGACCTATTCTTCTGTCCTATACTATTAAAAGATATAGCTACTTAGAACCTAGGCAACCTAGAAATTGCCTCAGCATATAATAGGTTAAGTAATGACAATTTTGCCTCTATAGGGCAAGTTATTAAAAAGCCTTAGGAATGGCATCTTCTAATATAGTATCTCACTCTTATTAGCAGGCTTGCCGCTACCCCATCCATTATATGCTGTGGCAATTTATAGGTTTATTAAGCCCCTTAGCTACGCTTAACTCATCGCCTAAGCGTAGTTCCCCATAACGCATTTAAAAAGCTGTAGTCTCTATACCTAGGACTTATTTAGCTTAAGCAATAGATCTTCCTACCGATTGGTTTCTGCAATAATGTAATACCTATCCCTCTCGTAAGGCTTTTAAGTGGTGACTAATAAAAACGGTTCTTAGCGTTTCCTCTATCTATAAATCTATGTGTCCTGCTAGCACGGGCGGCCTTACTAAATGGTTTAGGTACTAGTATACAAAATAGATACTCTAGCCCGCCGCCGGGTATATTATATTTAAGCTAGCTACTCGTTACTTATTAACGCAGCTAACTCTTCCACTATTTCTACTCCATTTATCAACCTATCTATATTCACGTAGTAGATGACGCGGTATACTCCTAAGCAAACTTATTTACTGGCTAAATATAATACCTATTGGCTAAGGAAACGCACCTAAGGAGATGGATCGTCCGCTACTTAACCCATTATTATTAATAAGTCTCCTGCTGAAGTGGCGGTGGACAACAAAACTATAACGGTGGAATACTTTCTTATCTTTTTGGAGTATAAAAAGGTCACTATTACTCTAAATAGCTCCGCAATAAGTAGACAACTTCGGGAGCTTGCTGCAGAAACTTAGAAAGTAAACGCCAGAGGGATTTATCTTGGTTTTAATAGTAGAGAACTTGTTAACAACAATATACTACTTATATCTAAAGGAATAAGGCCGAAATTGGCAATTACTTATTCGCTTAAGATGCACAAATATATCATTTATAGTAATAATATTAGCTACCTGGATTGGCTAACAATTAGAATAATATAGAACTGCAGCTATAAATCCGCTACTTATAAGACTTGCTTATAGAACTAGATAGGTGCATATCTTAACCGCAATAATTAGGATAACATCCTATGTCTGGAAGATAGCTATAGAGAGATGCTACAGTACGCTAACGTTAAACGTTTTGCAAGCCTAAAGGAATTCATTAGGTAATATAAAAGCCTTTATAGATAAGAACTACAGCCCCTAACGAAATTGCCTTATTTAGGTACGATTTTCTCTCCTTTAGATTTACATTAAACGCGATTCTAAACTTCCGCTGGTGCATTGCGCCTAGTTATAATGGCGGCCATATCTATAATCTAGGCCCAGATAAAGGCTACATATTTACTTATATCAAATGCGGCTTTAAGACCTACACGACTTGCTAGCGCGCTTAGCACGAAGGTAAAACTTATAAATAGTATAAAACTCGTATGGTTATATAAGATACATTTAATGCGGCGTTAAAGGTAAAGATTGCATTTACGGCTAAGGAATGCCCTAGTTATAAGAGTAAGATTGAGAAGAATAGTGGGTGTGATTATATAACCTATAAGTCGTTACCCCCTCAATTTAATTTAAAGTCGACATACTTACTGTGGGGAAAGGCGGGAAATGTTACTACCAATTCTACTAGCTTTGCTTCGCTAATTATAAAGATATTTATAGATAAGGCAATACAGCGCATTGTGCTAGCTGTAAATATTATAGCAATAATATTATTAACCGACTCTATTAAGACAGAAACTTAATTGGCGGGTGTTACTTAGTATAATGATTATATCTACTAGTATCTTTATAATTTCCCTATAATACGATAATCTCACGTAACTGTAAATAAAGGAAATTAATCCGACTAGTTATTTTTACTTAGGATACCCCGATTAACATAATAACCTTTAAAAGATGCAGAATCCTTAGCTGCGGCTATTAGAATATTAGTACTTCTATATTCTTAATCCACAGGAACTCCTAAATTTCTCTTCCTATCTGCTCCTTTTGTCAGTAATAATTGTAGGGTCTTTAAAATATTAGCTGTAATAAGTAAGGAACTTTTCGAGTATACATGCTATGGCCATTTTGGTTTTTACTAGTTTTAGGGAGAAATATACAGCGATCCTTTAATGGCCTTAGTAATTTTAAATACACCATCTAATAGGTCTCCTATATTCATCCTTACTAACCAGTATAGCGTAATAGCCGCCTTCCTTAAAAATATAGTAGTTTTTAGCGCTATTAGGAAGCGTAAAATTAATACTACATATAGGAAGAAGATTTTCTCGTTCCGTAGTTAGCCCTTTTATGCCAATAAAAGCTAAAGATTAAAGAGTTCCTATTTTAAAATCTGTGGCTTCCTAAAAAGAGTAAAATAGCTATAGCTTCTCCTGCCTATATATAAAGAGCCCTTTTGTATTCCTTAGGGTATATTCTACTAGATAAAGTAAAACATCTTAAATATCTAACACAATTCCTAACTTAAAAACCACCTCCTTATTACCCTCTTTGTACTTATAAGGTTGCAGACATTAAAAAAAAAGTTTTCTCTTAAATTAAAGATCTCCTTTTATATCTTTAGTAATGAGTATTATATAAGGTTTATATGGTCGACTAATAGTAGGGCTGTAGTAGGAATCTAAACAAGATCCGATAAGGAGAGGATATATATTGAATTTTGTAATAGCTTATTTAAGCCATTCCGGAGATTTAAAAATATACGCCTATATAGTTGCATATAAAGTAAGGGGATCTTTTATACCATTATTTGCCATAGCTCCGTTAATGTATTATAGTATATAGGATGCTTAAACAATATATAGAGCGAAAATATCTTGGCTGCTAAAAGATGTAGTAAGGAGTGCTAAAAATAGGGGTATAGAAAATGGGGGTTTAGAAATATAACTAGAGGTAAGCATATAATAGAGGCTCTTAACCTCCGCAGTTTACTATCTTCACTTACTTAAGCTAGCCTACAACGGCCTCTGCCCTATAAATATAATAATTAACAAAGCCGATAACGATACGCCTGCTATCTTATTACTGCTAGTATGCTAGGATAGATTGATGAAGACCTTATTAAGGCGCATATAATATTTAGTAAGCCAGGTATATAGCTGTTAGGCCTTTAAAAGACTTATACACTAACTCCTTAACGCTCCTTTCCTCCTTAGCCTTAGTTTAAATTAGGTATAGAAAATTTATATTAAGCCTTAATCCAACCAGGAGCTCTAAATAGACCCCGCTCTAATATATACCTAAGTATATAAGATATAGAAAGCACAGAAGCCGACATTAATAAGCGAAGACTCTTAAGAATTCCTCTTCCAATCTCTTAACTGAATACACTGTGAGCTTCCTCTATACGTGCCTCTATGTTAGCGACTTAGTTAATCGAGGTATAAGTACGGCAAGAGGGTCGCGCAAGCCTATATAATTGGATTGTCTATAAATGAGGATCCAAAGCTAAAGATATTACTTTTCTTTATTTCCTTAGTTAAGTATAGTATTAAGCAATAGGTATATAGTTCTTATAGTTGGCTTCTAAACTAGAGTAAGCATAGTAGCGGCAGGAAGAATTTAGTTAGCGCTCCGTAACGGCCCTTACCCTAAATAGTGCATAGCTATAATAGAATATATATATATACATATATATATATATAGAAACCCCTACTAGCGTTATATAACCCCTATATTTAGGATTGCTGTCTTATTACCGTCTAAGGGCCTTTAGTGCGAAAACATAGGAGGGTCGACTTATTAATAGGACGCGAACGCCTACATAAACGCCTATATAAAGCCGTTTATAAGGCCTTTAAAAACAAGCCTAAATATAAGGTCTATATAGAGAGGCTCTATTAAGCTCTGCTTAAAGTATTGGAAAACAAGCTCGCTCTTATAGGAATCTAACCAATTAGACAACTTTGACTGTAATAGGCTCGTATAAATGCTTCTTTATATTTTAAGTTAGAGTAATAACTAGGATAACAGCGACTAGCAGAGTTATCGCAACTATGTAGAAAAATGCGCCTATGTAAAGCCCTAGAATATCCCCTCTCTCTTAAACAATGCCAAATAGTAGGCTTTGCGTCTTTGCTAAAATATTATATAGGATCACAGTAGGTATAAGGAAGACGATGGAAATTATAATGCCTAATAACACTCTTAAGGAGCTCTTTAAAGGCAACCCTAGGTTTTAGAAGTATTTTGTTAGGCTACGTAGTCTATCCTAAATAGTAGTAATAAATATAATACCTATAATAAAGGAAAGCACTAAACCAATAATAAGAAAGTCGCTAAAGAATGAACCCTTTAAAATGTTTAGGGTTTGGTCCAATAATAAGATCTTTTACTCCTTTGCCTCTGCAGACTGTAATAATAAAACTAAAAATAGATTAAACAGCTTTAGTAAAAGGCCCTTATAAGTTAGCCTATTATTAAACCTAGTATAGTACCTGCCTATGCCCAGACTATAATTAAAAGGGATGGCGTTACCTAAGGTAGTTAAGATTGCGGTACTAACGGCCCCTACGGCACTCTAAATATCACTAGCAACTAGAGGAATTGTAACGTTTATATTATTTATAAGGGATTTTAATTATTAAGATAATAAAGCGAGGCCATTACTGTCTGGGACTAACACTTGGCGTTAAGTAAATAAGATTTTATTAAACTAGGGGCAATTTAAGTATTAAGAGCAAGTAGATGGATAAGACACTTACTTTAAATATAAGGATACCCTTCTCTAAGTTTTCCGGCTTCTAGAGCGTCTAGGCATATAATACTATACAAGTAATAAATACAAGGAGGTAGGTAAACGACGCAATTATAGGAATTAGAAAAGTTTTTAATAGTATAATAGATAGTAGTTAAGTGAACGAGGGCTTATTTACCTATAAATACTCAAAACCTCTTTACGCATCCCACTATATTCTACCCTCCGTTTGCTAATATTATTAATAGTAGGTATAACGTATGCAAGTCAGATTAGAAAGTAAGGGCTGGAGTTAATACCTTAAGGCTATTCTCCTCTTAAAGCCATTACGTCTGCAATTTCGTAGAACCTTTTAGATTGTAAGTGTCGAACATTAAGGTCACTGTTAAGTACCACCTTATAACTCACACCCTATTTCTTGCCATCGTATATCTTACTATCTATTTTCTATTACCTATTCATTACCTATTACCAACTAAGTGGCAATATCAACCTAGTAGCGATTGAGTAATAGCTCCAGAATTGTTGTCAGCGTCGTTATTAGTCTTTTACCCCGACCTTATATATATAGAGAGTTTCTAGAGCCAGCTTTAATTAACAAAGTTCTTATAAGTGACTTATCCGTCTAATAGTAAGAGTTAGAGAGGACATCCTCTATATTTAAGCTGTATACTATTTATACCTAGCTTCCTAAATAGAGTCCTAGTACTATTGTCCTCTAATAAGCATCTATGTTAAGAGGAAAGAACCGGTAAACTGCCTAGCTTAGACGGAGATCTTTTATAATCCCCCTCTATCGGCTATACTCCTTAGTGTTTATAAACTTATTATCTTCTTTAGAATATTCACTACTGTGGCTATAATTAATGTCACTATCGCTTAAGCCATCCTCATCTTCGGCTAGGCGTTCACCCATTCATCGACGGAATTCTAGCAGCTTTGCTGCGTAGTGCATGCGTACCACCCTTAGAATTGCCAAAGAATATTATCGTATTCTTTAGGTTAACTCAGTTCCTATTAATCTACTCTTTTTATATCTATAACGACTTAATATTTCCCTCTAACTAAAGTGGAAGTTATAATCTTATTTAAATATAAGAAATATAAACATTACTAGAAATTTTATGCCCCTTAATTTATATCTACAGGAGTAATTACGGTTAGTGATAATAGGTAAGAACTTTAATAATCCTCCGCCACTAAAAAGAGATAAAAAGAAAGGCCAGAAGTAACGGGAGAAGTATAGCTAAAAACAAAGCCAACAGAAAACCTATACAATATTTCGGTTAGTATTTCTATAGTTCTTATAAAAAACCACTTCTTGGACGCTAAATAACGCGTATCTATAGTACCTGCAGAATCCTAATAATTAAAAATGTCTTAAAAGTAAGATTGAATATATAATGAAATATATGCCCGTGTACTTTCTTGGGGATTATATAGAGCTAAAATAGACTATCTCAGTTGCCTATTACCTATTTTAGTTACCCCCACTATAACGTACCACCTTATATATATATAGTCTCTATTTCTTTATAGATTAGTCTTTATATAAGTCTTCTACCTCCATTTTTAGGTCAACAGATTAAGAAATACCCTATAGTAAATTTATAAAGATCCAATTCGCACCTAGAATAATACTAATAAAAATTAAAGGCTATCTCTAGGAGCGCCAGATAGTTAAGTTGATTTAACCTTTTATATATAACTCTGCTAATAACATTAAGTGCCGTTTCGTTGGGTTTAACTTAGTTAGCTATTATTAACCTTAAAAGTTCCTAATTTAGCTAGTTTAGTAAAAGGCTTTCTATAATCTAGGTGCCGACTAGGGCTAAAAGCTTTTAACCCTTTATAACTGCTAGTTTTATAAAGACTAGTACGGGTACCTTAAGGACTTTATTAATAAACAAGTAAGTGCTATTTTCGCCTAATACGTCTTAGATAGCTAGTAGATGTTTAAGCAATAAGCAGGCATCGTCTTTACTTAATAATTCAGCGTTAATATTCTTAAGAGCTAAGTAGGCATTATCTTTACTCTAAAATTCTAGTTTAATTTAAGGCACTTTCTTTAGCACGCCTAGTAAAACCTCATTATCGTCTTTAAACTTAATGGGGTTTTCTTTATCCAAAGAGCACTAAGACTCTCTATTATTAGTATCTATTATTAGGTCGTACTTATACGGAAGTTTAGCTAACTCTACTATTTAGGATCTTAATTAGTTTAAAGGGCCGAAGGGCAGTGCGTTTTTAATTACTTGGTAGATAAGTAGCTATAATTAATAGTGCTACGGTGGGATTTAGAGCAGTATACGCCACTATTATAAAGATTTTATCCTTATTCTTTAGATTGGGATAATATTAGGCTAATGAAGACAGCGGATTTTCCTACCTATTATATTAGCAGACAAACTAAAATAACTAATAGGAGGAATGTACTATTAGCTAAGTATAGACAAGTATTTTATAGTAAAAAGAAATAAAAGGTAGATAAGTATTTCTAGGATTTAAGACTAGGCTAATAGTTATAAGTATGGGATTATTAATAGGCAGACTGACGGTTATAAAGTATTTCCAATTAAGGTCCTAGAGCCTCTTACAATGAGATAAAGTTATTATTATTTTCTTCTTTAGATCTTCTAATTAATAAATTGTCGGTGAAGATAAATACAAGGTTAATAGGGGATTGTAGCCCAATTTAGTGTATATATAAGGAGACTGGAATCTGTAAATATCGCTAAGGCCTTTTGCCAAAATATAGTGAAGATTCTTATAGTGCAAATAGGAAACCCATATGTTTTTCCAGTATAGTAGATTCTTTAGCAATGCAGTTCTTTTAACCACTTACGATCTAATTATCAATTTACTGCACTAAGAACGACCTAAGCCCGAATTAGCGCTATATAATATTTTAAGGTGTGATTTATAGATAGCTTACCTTTAAAATACTATTAGTGGTAAGCTTGGTATCCTCGTCTCTAATAAAAGGTATAGTGTTAACAATATCGCAGAGGTCTTCTTCTCTAGCTATAAGCTCGTTATTAAGCTGCTTTAAATACTCTTTAGCGCCAGGCTCCTTACTAACTTAAAAAAACTAAATACCTACTTGCTACGCTGGGGCATTGTATTTATTAAGCTTCTTAATAGCGGCGATAATTAAACTCTCTACATTATCACTTACTTCTCTATTAGTAATAACAATAATATTTATCGGCTTAGGCTTTACGCTTTCTAGAGCTGCCTAATATTCCTAAAAATACAGTTTAAGAATTTAGCTCAACCGCTATCTAATAGGCGTGCTACCTATTAGGCGTATAGAAGTGAAAATCCTAGTAATAGTGGCGGGAGTAGTAATATTATAATAATGGGTACTATCGGGGTTATTTAGAAAGTAGATATTAATGCCGTTAGCATTATAGGCTGTATAAATTAGTATAATAGTTTCTAGCGCTTTCCCGGTTTCTTACTATAAGCGGCCTACTATACTACTGCTATTATTAATTAGGAAGATAGTGTTAAAGGAACTTAGAAATGTATAGTGGTTATTAGTAGGGAGTTGCCTAGCGGTGGTAAGAGATTATATTAGTACCGCCTACGGTATAGGCGTGTATACTAGAGGTGGCTTATTTAAAGGCATAGTAAACGCGTTTATACTAGGACAATCTATAAAGAAATATAAGCCTAAAGCAGAATAAAGGAGAGTATTTTAATATAATTTACCTAGTTAACGGGTAGCGGGCGATAATAAGCTAAAGGGGTTGTTTAACAATAGTAGAACACCACGCCCGGCGATTAAATGTATTAATACGCTTGTTAAAGAGGTAGGGTTGGAGTTCTTACGCGCGAACTTCTTTTTAATATTACTAAGCATTTTACCTAAGTTTCGGCGAAGAAGTAAAGGAGAAGGATTATTATTAGGGTTAGTCCTAAGTGGAATAGAGAAAGAATAGTTATTAATATTTTGCTAACTTAAAGCAAACTACTTTATAATTTATGTCGTTACGGAGTTAAATATTCTATAGTTCCTAAATTAAACCTTTAATACTAGTACTTAGTTAGCCCTTTAAGGAGATTTAGTATAACTGTGGTAAAGGCAAACCTAGCCTTGTAGTCTGTAAAAGCGCCTTAAAAAAGTTATATATAAGCCCCCCCCCTATAAGATAAGGGTACCCGTATTTTAGCCTAGCTTATTTTTTCGCTAAGTAGCTTAATTATAGGAGGTGATTGTAATTTAACTATAGATGGCACTATCTACTTAACGATGCTTGTAACTAGCACCTATTTTAGGTTAGCGTAAGCATAATAGGATTTTTCTTATAGTGTGCTGTACGTGCTTACCTAGGCAAGACTCGAAGCGACTTTTCGCAGCCACTATTTTTTATTATAGCTATTTTTAAGAGGTTACTAAAATATAAGGACACGAAATATTGCAGGTATTAATATTATTTTTTAAAATTAGCAAGCCGTTCTTCGCCCGGCTTCTAGTTTTTGTATACTACATAACTTTTATCCCGTATACCCTCTGTAGCGCTTAGTATGGACTTCTACTACGGCTAAAATATCGGCTTTAGTGCAGCTTTCCCTGGCTACTTAGACCTTAGTAGTTGCTAAACGTATAACCTTATAATTAACTCTTATAGCTAATAGAAACCCTTCTTAACTCTATCTAACTCTAGTGGACATACACCCATATATCTATTAAGACACTATAGTCCCCTTCTATATAGGTTGTCGAAACTTAATATAAAAAAGTATAACTAGAAAGACTGATTATAATTAGCTAGGGTAGTTAAGAAGTAAATCTAATAATTCTCTAAGCTGGAACTTAGTTTAGCCAATTCTATTAATTCTATTTGCTTTAGCAGCTATAGAAGGAACTTAACTAACTTAGCTAGATCGTTACTAAGGTTTAAAGACCGTAAATGTAAACGGCGTAGGTTCGTAAACTCTCTAAATAAAATGGCATCTCGTAGCGTATACCGTAGAGGGGTGTTAAGTTTAAGGTATTCGGCTGTCCAGAAGAGCTTTATTAAAAAATATAATTAGGATCCGCTATATAATGACTTTAGGTTAGTAAATCTCGCTACTATAGGTTTTAGGCGTAATTAGACCTTAAAACTAACGTCTATATCTTCTAAGAGTGCCCTATAGAAAGCAATATACTTTTGCACCCTATCTTTAAAATCTATAGTTTTCCGTTCCGGAGGATACGCTAAGAAAATAGCAACGCCTATGACCTCTATATTACGTTCTGCCGCTTATATTGCCGTAAGTACCCTCCTAAAGATCTGGCCGATATAATTAAGGGTATTTCTGGCCATTATATAGTAAACAGACGGCGCGCCGTTCTCCTATAAAAGTCGATTAAATCTATATAGCAAGTAAGTTCCTTGCCAAACGCTATCGCCGAAATTAGGTAGCCTAATAGTAATTTCTTAGCAATCTAGGTTTTTGATAATAGTTGCTAGTATTTCTATATTTAAATTAGTTTTTTAAATTTTGGCCTAGTTCTCCTAGAATGATATAATCTAGAAAAAGACAGTTTAATTAATATAAGCTAGACTGTTAGGGACCTAGTAAACCTAACTTTATAGATCTTTTTCAGTTGCCTAGCTATAGGAGAAGATATAAATTGATATAATAAATGTCCTATATACGCTTATTAACAGTTCCATCGCATATTTAAGGTTTAGCTCGTTTATAACAATTAGTAGGCTTCCTTTATATATAAAGGTATCTATAAAGGTCTTACGGGAGACGCGCTTAAATGCTTTACAGGTCCCGCGGATATCCTATAAGTAAAAGCGGTAAGAGTAGTTAGCGGTAATAAATAACTATATAAGATCTAAGAGCTCTTCTAGAATGCTATATATGTTACTTATAACTACTAGCATAAATAAAGACTAAAGGCGGGAATAGTTAGTAGAGGAAGGCGCGGGAAAGATAACGATAGCGCTAATATAAATAGGCTCACTAAACTAAATAGGGTTAAATGGCTCTAGAGAGGTAGTGGAGAGAATAATATACCACCTTAGCGGCGTAAGGGCAGCTATAGTTAAAGCTAAGGTAAATTAGGTAAGGTCTATACTAAGTAGTTAAGCGGTGTGCAAAAACTAGAAGCCGATTTTGCAATAGACTGTATCCGTAGCCTATAGGCTTATTTTATAAATTAGACCCCCAGGGAGAAATTGCGCCATAACGTAGCTAAGGGCTAGCGCTACGCTTATGGACCTTACCCTAGTCCTATAGACTCCTAGACTAATTAGATCGCACTAAGAGGAATTTCTCCCTAAGGGTTTAAGAGCTTATAGGCCCTCTTTATATAAGAACCTATATATAATAGTACTAAAGCGCGTTACCTGCTACTTTCTGGGCATTCTGCCAAATTCTGCCAAATTCTGCTATATTCTGCCGACACTACTTATAGAGCCAACTAATTAGGATTTTCCATCTCTGGGATAGAAAATCGCTATTAGCTTGCTTACTACTAGCGCTTTAGCAACCCCTTTATATCTTGCCAGTCTCTAATAAACTTCTTCCTCTTTTTAGCTTAGTATTCTTATATAGTAGCAAATTACCTCTACGTTATAGTAATATTATAGCTCTATTTTACAAGAAGTTAGACATAGGCAGTCGGTTATTTTAGTCTATTTTATTACAATCTTGCCTTACTACTAAAAATTACATACTTCTCTACGTCTAATTATCTCCAAAATAGTACGAGTTAAAAGCCCTTCGTCTTCTCTATCGCCTCTATATTATAGCGATATTGTAGCTTTATTATATAAGAAGTTAGATATAGGTAGTCGGTTAGTTTTGGCCCAAAATTTACAAAGATTTAATTCTAAATCTAACTTAACTTTTGCGACGATATATCTCGCCTCTTAATTTAGGGCTATAGGATATATTTATAAAGATATAATTACCTAAAGAACCTATTACATCAAATAAAGTATTAATAACTATTAGTGGGGTCTTAGTAGAGCCAGTTAAAGTTGAAATACGCGATCTAAAACATTCATTTCTTACCAAAGCGAGGCCTATAAGCTCTTAGACGCTCCGCAAAAAGATTTTTGCTAGTAGTAGGGGTGCGTAGGGGGCTAATATTAGTGCGCTATTCTAATTAGTCTAGAAGTTAGTAGGAGTTAGTCTATACGCTATCCCGTGTTACTGGAATAAATCTTTTACGGAGCGTTTAATTTATAAGATAACTATAGGCTAGGGATACAATCTTTACTACTTACCTCCCCCTATCTTACTATCTATTCTCCGTTGCCCGTACCTTCCTTATATATATATAGAGGCCCTAGAGCCACATTTAAGCGTTTTAATCGGCTTATACACGGTCCCACCTTGTGCACGCTTTTTTACACCACTAAAATTATAATAACTTTTTAGCCCCTTTATATAATAACTTAAATTTTATATATATTATACTTACAGCTATATAATATAATAATATATAATAATTTTTTAAAAATATTATATATTTATAAAGTTATTAGACTTTTTAATATTTTAATAAAAATCTTATATAGTTAAATAATTAAATAACTAAATATAAAACTAAATATA
>Ga0307515_10008175_pt1 | contig 20478 bp, 29 predicted proteins | sample 17_EM_MG_FD_194513 | JGI IMG/M metagenome (GOLD analysis project Ga0307515, IMG submission 194513) | Populus trichocarpa ectomycorrhiza microbial communities from riparian zone in the Pacific Northwest, United States - 17_EM | ecosystem: Host-associated > Plants > Roots > Unclassified | place...
CCTTGTGTATGAAAAGAGGTCAGTGCTTACGGGGATGATGAGGATGCGAGAGTGGGAACAAACCTTGAATTTGGCGGCGGTTGCTCCGTTGTAGAGGAACTGATACCAGAAGTTGAGCACGAGCCCGATTCCGGCGGTCACACCACTGATGGCGACGGCCCTCTTGGCAGCGGAGTCGACGGAGAAAATGACGTCGGGAGCGAAACCAAACACAGTAGCGTTCAACCTGCTCGCCAATGTCAGTGAAAGCGCGCAACCTTCAGCACATGGATCATCATACCCGCAGAGTGCCATGAGCTACGAACGCATGTGATCAGCATTTCTGAAGTGCTTCAACGACCGTGAACATACGATATTCATGCCCCACCGCCATTCACTTCGAATTTCGTCCAGGATCTTCTGGAAATCAGCATCACACGCAGCGCTCCCCAACTCCGCGTACGGAGAGACGCGATTAATCGCATCTTCGAACATGTTAAGTTCGACGTTCACTATAGCCTCTTGATCACGGTAACGCGGGAGGATTTGCGCTGCGGCCCACAATACAAACCCTATCTCGGCTGCCTTTATATCGTCCTCCTCTTCTTCGACCCAGGTCCCTTCCGACGGCCGGTCGTCGCAGAAGGTACTATCATCTTCTTCGTAAATAGGTGGCTCTTCGTCAGTCATCGAAAGATCACTTTCTTCCGTGTCTAGGCGATAGCCCTTGATCCTCCCCGTCCGCCGTTGTCGTAGTTGCGAAACGGGTTCGTGTTCTGAGATCTCGTGTTCTGACATGTGTGACATGTGCGATTCCGGCATGGTATCATCTAAATGCAACGGTTAGAATGGTGGGCGAAAGGAAGAGCGGTAGGGAAAGATTCGGGCGTACATCCACTGAAATGGCCATCCAAGTCCTCGATGGTCACATCCGAGGCAGTCGAAGTCGATGCAAATGGTTGTGAATCAGGAGCACGAAGTCGTAGAGCGATAGTTGCGAATTTCTGTGCTTGGCCTTTGGGGATACGCTTGCTTTTCCCGTCCAGGCAACCAAGCTTCAGCTCCACACCTGCTACTCCTGTCAGCTCACAACATATGAACGAAACGACGTGGAATCTCACGGGGGGAAGCGACAGCCCTATCCAGCAGCTCTCCAAAAGTTATCGAGGTCGACGCGGCCAGATGCCGCTTCTTGCCTTTTCTCTTACTCTCGGACCGCTTCCAGACCTTGATCTGGAGTTTTGAGGTTACTCTAACGTTCTGACTGATCCCACAATAACAAAGTCAACTCTCCGGCCAGCGGTGACGCGCGAGCAAACAAGGAAAGACCTACAAGAGGAAGGGGGTTTTAAGGTTAACGTTCTGACCATCACAACCGAGCGTCGTCTCTTGCTCGGGGTGGTAATCGACCAGGAAAGTAACAATCGGCCTCCAGGACTTTTCGGGTCGAAGGAATTTGAGGCCATTTAGACGGAGTACTGGATAAAGACAAATTCTGTAAACCCCAAAATCCGGATACAATGACGTGTTGGTGTCGCTCACCGGTCAGTGACCATTCTCTGGGCGCGCGGGCAAAAGCTATGAGCAATTTACGGTCAACAGCCAAGAATAACGGACTCACTCGCACGGCATCTCGGGCGATCCGACGTCTTGTACCGTTCGGTGTTGGGTACGCCTGGAATTGGAATGGGAGGTAGAGCGAGGGCGGTGGGGGTGGAAGCCAGAGAGTCAGCGGGGTACAGCCTCCCATCAACTCCATTATTATATTTGCCCCGCCATCACATAAGTAGTAAGCACCCGATAGCGCCCTTGACAACATCGACAAATCCGGGACCGAATGAAGTCTACGTGTGTGTTGTGTAGTGTACAGGACGTCGCATAAAATTTATTTCCTACCATCTTCGTTATTTCGTGTAAGCTGGTCGCACCATGAAAGCTAAGAAATTCGGAATTCGGAATCAAACGTCGTTATCGCTGGCGTTCGAATCGCTCTCATCGTGACCCAAAACCGCGAACATTCTCCTCCCAGCGTCATTAGTGTCTTTCGATTTTGACCGACCCCGATGGCTGCTGACGACAGCGCCTCGACCAAAGTGACCGCGTAATGTCGGTGTCCTCGGGGTGTCCCCGGGTTCTGCGCGGTCCCTCGCGAGTCTCCCCCGGAACTGTAGATGGGGTGGTCGCGAGGTAGCAGAACTGGGTTCGTTACCATCGCTGGTCATCAGGTCGGAAGATTCTCCTTTCATCCACTGAACGTGGCGGGGAGAAACCTTCGGTGGATGGGGAAGGGGCTCCACAAACCTATCCGGGGAATCTACGCCAGACTCGATCCCGGATTTGGAGAACGCAACTCGGCTGAGATGTGGATTCCCTTGGCTCAAAGCCTCCGCTGCGGCTTCTGCGTTATGTTGCTTCCAGTCCTTCTCGGACTTGGGGATCGGCTGGGGTTCCACGGGCTCAGCTTTTGCTTCTGTCTCCGCCCCAGAGAGGTCATCAATGTCGAATTTGTCGTCCTCTTCCTCCTCTTCCTCACCCTCATGACCCATTTCCTCATCCTCCTCCGCCACTTCGTCGATGGCCACCGTCTTCCCAGGCGTAGTGGAGCGCCGCCTCGGGGACTTTTTGCCCGCGGATTCCTCGACCATCACGAAAGACTTCTGCCTCTCTCGCTGGTTCCAATTCAGTGTCCTAGAGATGGCGGAGAACCAATCTGTAGACTGATTGTTCGCACATACTGTTGGGAACGGATACTTGGAAGCGGTGACCCTGATGTGGTCGCCCTCTGTTAACCGGATCAGTAAATCAACGCCGATATGTATTTGAGTTATCTTACGCTTAAGCTCAATGCGACCACGACCGTCGAAGGAAGCCCAAGCTGTACTCCTCGAGTTGAAAGGAACACAGACACGCAGCTCCATACCATCGGGTAAGAGCATTGGACGGAAAGACAGGGTGTGCGGGCAGAGGGGCGTGATGAGTATCGAAGGGATCTCAGGGTGAACCAGAGAACCTCCAGCGGAAAGGGAGTACGCCGTAGAACCGGTCGGGGTAGAAATGCACAGGCCGTCTGCCTGGACCGTAGTTAAGTGATCGTCATCAGCTGTCAATCTGGGGTGAGGGCGCAGTAGCGGCGTGTTGCAACGCAAACACGCACCGAATAGCTCCAATAAACTGACGTAAGGACTGGGACCACGGTCCACCACAAGGTCATTGAGAATTTCAAAACTCTCAACTGGCCTCGTAGTGAAACACATGATTTGTTTTTCTTTGCCGGTCAACATCTCCGAATTCTGCATCCAACCGCCCTCTAGAGCTTCCCAACCTGCCTTCCCAAGACCCTTCATCAAGATTTCACCCGTGTCAGCTCTCTTGACCGCCTTCCGCTTTCCACCTTCCTCATGTTTCACAGCTCGGTACACGGTACACGTGAACCGCATCCGCAAGTTAACCCGGATTCCGGACTCTATCGCAGAGTCCATAACGGCCTGGTGATTGGCGAAATCGAAATTGGTGAGGAAACCCAACGAACCCAATGCGAATGGCAAGACAGGGGGAACGATGCGCTGGAACAGCCACGAAGTGAACAGAACCGTTCCGTCACCCCCGAGCGTCACGACGAAGTCAAAAAGGTGAGGACTTGTGTTGCACATGTCGGCGGTCCAGTAACGTAGCTGTCCTTCGTTCGAGTTATTGTGGTCCTCCCTTCCACCCGAACTCGAAGACGATGAGTTGGTGGAACTCCATGATGCCCTTCGGTATGGGAATGGTGCAAATAATTCAGGGTGGTCACGTTCAATCCCAGCAGCGTCAAACCTCCTTGATGTCTGGAGCTGAGCGTCCACGTAAACCACCAAACCACGGTCCCCGTGGCGATGCTTAAGCATCAGATACAACGCGAGCTCTCGCGTCAGCTTGATGAGCCTGTTATCACGGGCTTTCGTGACAATCAGGACATGTTGGACGGTGGAAAGAACCCGTGCGCGTCCTGTTCGTCATGATCAGAGAACGAAGCACCACGATAAGTGAAAGCTAAACGTACCGAGTTGTTTGCTCGTCTCCCGAACACTTACGGCCGTCTCGGCCAACTGGGCAGTCAAACTTCCAGCGTACTCTTCGTCGTCTTCATCGTCGTAAACAGCCCCGTCTATACTCAGCTGATGTGGCCGTTTCTTTCTTGCCGCGGCTTCCTGCAAACGTTTCGCCCTGAGCCAATCTGTCAGGGAAGCGCTGTTATTGAGATGGGAATGGATGAAACAAGGCGATCTTGTTGGTTGCGCCATGCGTGGTGGGAGATGGGGAGGAATTTTCTGTGAGTGGAGCTCGGCCGAGCGGGGCTCTCCGCCGTTGACGATCGATGAGTGGTTCGTGGTGGGAGTGGGCTCCAGCCCATACTCCGGGGAGGCCTGAGGGTCGAGGATGATGCCAGATGTCCACTCCGTACTGGCGTTCGAGATTTGTAGGCTGGATGGCCGGCTGTTCTTCCTAGACAGAGACGTCTTAATCAGGATCTCCGGAGGCGTCGGCGTCGTGGGCGGTGTGGAGAATGTCTCGCCATCTGGGGACGGGGGTGTGAAGGTGGAGGGCATGGTAAAGGTATCGGTTGAAGTTATGGAACGTGCGTGGGCTCGCTGAAGCTTATAAGCCTTCGGCGTTTGCACACCCGGGTTCAGGTTGCAATCATAAGGCCATGACCTATAACTAGCAACTCTGACCGATCACCTTTTCGCATCTGTTCACCATCACCAGTCACCATAGCACTATCAACGCTCGTTTACATCGTTTGTGGCACAGGTTACAATCAAAACCCCTGGAATCCCCGCTCAGAAGAACTCGGTGTTGGTCAACGAGAACCGACCCAATTGCCTGTAGTCCACCCTATCCTTCGCCCCCGCCCACAACCAACCATCCAACTCTGGCAGGGTTATTGAGTTTACCCACAACAAATTCTTATCGGTGATGGCCAGACTCCGTGCAGTGCTAACGACCACTTCACAAGCACACACCGCTGCTGCGCGAAGGGCGTAAGACTGCTCCGAAGTTAGCACCGGTCCTTCCTTCGGAACACCCTTCGCCGTATTCTCCGCGGGTGCAGCCAGCTGCAACAGAGCATCCGCGTCGACATCCAAGAACAACTTGTCCAATCCGAGAGTCGCAGAGGACAAGTCTATGATTCCCAAGTGGACGAGTATCGAGGGTATGACGTTATCGGAAAACACGGGCAGTTGAGATGTGTCCGGGACAACAAATTCGTGGGGTGACGACGAAAAGCGGAGATTGACAAGGTGAATCATGAGCAGCGCCTTCTTGAAGATGTATATTTCTGTAAAAGGCCAACGGCGGCCAGATTGCATATCAGGGAAATACAAAGGATGACCCAGAGAGGGCAACCAACCTTGTCCGTCCACAACAGCCATATCCCGGAACGCCGGGATACCGCGCACCAGCTATACCAAATTTGAGCTTCTGCCAGCGGCGTTACTACCCAACCAAACCGCGCGCACCTGTTGTAGCACAACGTCCGGGTCGCCCTTTGCCTTTTTCAACGCCTCCAAGAGAAACGTGCCTAGGTCCGGGTATCCGCCACCTTGAAGTGCCTGACCGGTCTCGTTCAAGATCTTCGTGATCATTCGGACCAACTCGAAAATCGGTCCCCCGAGTTCCCCCAAAATGACACCCGGTAAGGACTTATGGGGTACCTCCACGTGAATGTGGTTGAGCACGCCCATGAGATCCGCGACTTTCTGGTGGTCCAGGGCGACCATCCCCCTAGCAGACATATAGTCTGCTTCCACGGTTGAGGACAGGTACAACGCCATCACGAGCATCCTGATGTTATCGTACGCTCCTCTCCCGGTTGCCTTGTGCAACGGCACGCGGTACCCCGAGGCCATGTTGAGTACCGTCAGAATAGACATGACGTTCAGTTCTGCCGCGATGGAAGGGTATTTCAACGGCAAGAGTTGACCATGGGTCACCTTGAGCCGCTCAAAGGAGGCGGTGAATGCGGGAGATAACAAAAATTTCTCCACGGCATTTTGGTTGATCTGTGCGGGGAAAGAGATACGGATGAGTGATCGTGAGAGCTGTATGGGAGGACGAGGATGAAAGCTAACATATATTTTGTTCTGCTCAGTCAAGAGCTTGGACGATCCGCGTACAGCATCGATGAAGGATCCTTGAGGGAAAGGTGGAATCTTATCCGAGGGCATTTTTGATCTTGATCGCTCTATGTTTGTAAGTGCGAGCAAACCGGTCACGGAACCGTGTGCAGAAGGATCGCACCAAAGAGGGTCTATTGAATCTTTGGTAAGAGAGTAAAACCTGGATATTTTATTTGCATTCCTCTAGCGCCGTGAGCGAGTAACGTGTAACCTTGACCCATTTTCACAGATCTCAAGAAACGAGGCGGCGGCGGTCGTAAACTCGCCAAGGCAAAAATTCCTTCGCTCAAAAATGCGTCCGCTGGCAGCCGTGACCCCAGATTCCACAAAAACGGTGTTACAAAAAGGTGACATTTGATTCCGAATTCTTTTGGTACACTACATTCTATGGAATTACACGGCATCACCAGCACAAGCACACCGACTTTCCACGCAGCGAGCGGAACCTCTAGGGTAATAAGCATGAACCAAGCCCCGGGTCCTTCTAGCTTTCTAGACTCAACGCTTGAGATCGCGCGGGAGTCTGGGTTCGTCTGGCTGGTAAGGCTCTCCACACTCCTTCCTGAGCAGATCGTTCAACCAGGCACCGTTGGGCTTCAACTTCTCGCCACGACAGCAGTACATCAGAGCGAGGTACAACCAGGCTGCGGCATTTCCGACGGTTCCGACCTCGTCGCTGACGTGGGTCCTGGCGTATTGGCTCATCTCCCTCTGGAGGCCGATGTCGGTGAATAAGTCATAGAGATGTCCAGCGACCTTGTCGTTGTCCCCGGGCGTGCAGAGGTATCCGCTCTTGCCGTCAACAATCTGGAGAGGGATGCCACCAGTTCGGGAGGCGATAACGGGGATACCAGCGTGGAGGGCCTCGGAAACCTTGACCTCGAAACCTTCACGAGTGGAGAGCTGAAGCGCGACGTGGGCGTTATCCAAGAGAGCGTTCAAGACTGTAGATATGAAGATTAGGCTGACTTCTCGATTGTGAAAAATACTCGACTTACGCTGGTCACTTGGGGGAATCCTCATAACGATAATATCCTTGGAGTACTGCTCGTACTTGCTGGCGATCAAGTTGAGAACTTGGTCATAGATAATGCTAGCATCAGGATCATCGACGGCACCATGTCCACAGATCAAGAGCTGGGGAATCTGAGATTCTTGAGCCTTTCCGTTAGCCGTGAGGAGCGCACGGAACTTGGCGTAAGACTCGAGGACGTGGGGGATACCCTTGGAGGGATCGAATCGGGCAACCTGGACGATATATTTGCGACCGGGCCACTTGAGCTCGTTCATCTTCTCTTTGACGCACATGCCCCTGAACTCGCCCATGTAGTATTGAGAGTCCCAGATGCCGAGCTTCTTGTTAAGGCCATCAAGCCAATCGGTTGCAGCGCCGAGGAGAGCCAGAGTCTCTACTGGGACATCGTCCGGAACGAAGTTGCGCACAGGATGACTGATGAAAATGTCCGCATGTTTGATGTTATTCCAGAGGTATTCCCAGACCTCCTCCTGAGCGGAACCTTTCCTGTGGATGAGGTCACTCCGGATCTCGATGTGGGAACGGTAGATGATGGGGAGGTCTGGGTTGGTCTTCTTGATCAGAGGGATCAAGCCTGGCATCTGGGGATCATCTGGAATGAGGGTCAGGTCGATTCGTTTGTGTACCCCGAGAGGACCCACCAATGAAAGCGATATCAACACCGCCTGGGGCAAGGGGACCGCCCTCAGCGGTCCATCGGAGACCGTTCTTGAGAATCCAGGCATCGAAAGCGGCCTTGGCCTCAGGAGTCAACCTCAGGTCTGGATCTGCAACACCTTGGAGGATGTTGTGGTTGTTCTTCGTCGTCCTGAAGACGGCCGGGCTTGGGTTCGGAACGTACCTGGTGATGGCAGTCAGGTATTACACCACGCTGTGATAAGTGACACGCATACCAGGCAGCATCAACGTCTAGAGCAGACAGGAACCTGATGAGAGCATGTCGCATCTATTGGGTAGCGAACCATGAGTTTATCGAATGAAGTGATCAAGAAAAAAACTTACCAGGGCGACTCCACCTATTGAGCGGATCACCGGAGACCGATCAGTCGATAACGTTTATGACTGAATTACGGGAGAGATACACACGTACCTCCCTGAGGTGTTGATGAGAAGAAGCCGATCTTAACCTTCTTGTCGCGGAGCTCGTCGGCCATCTTGATAACGCAGTTCCAAGTGCTCTCTCCAACGGTCTTGCGGTATTCCTCGAGATCGTCGACGAGGTGGATTTTCCCTCCAGCATCTACAGCAACCTGGTTCCGGGCAGCAATGGTCAGACGAGGATTGTTTCCAGGACCGTAGTACATGAGACATTTGCGAGCAGCAGAATCAGCCTGTTCGTCGATTGTGCGCTGGAGAGGAACCTTTTGGGTGACTCCGGACTGGAGATTGCCGGAATCGGGTTTGTCCACGAGAAGAAGTGGCGTCTCGGCGCCAGAGGCGATATATGAACCGGTAGCAGAAAGACGATGCTTCAAGTTGGGGCGGGTAATAGATTCGGTGTGGAAGCCCTTGATGTTGAAGACGACGGGAACGATGTCCAACTCCAGCCAGAGACGAGTGCAAAGGTTAGGTGCCTGGTAAATGTTCAACTCTAAGTTCGGATCAGATTCTGGGGAAATAAGCGGGATGCACCTCGGCCAAAAGGGACATCGTGATGCCAGCACCGAGGAATTTACAGAGATGCTCGGAGGAGAACTCGCGAAGGGCGTCGACGATATGCGACTCGACAGCGTTGGAGGACTTTTCAGAGTCATTTGGGTAGGCGGTGATGGTTTCTGACGAAAAATCGGTATTGTAAACCGAATCGTGAATCGATATGGCGATCTCAAAGCCCGAGCCGTTATTGACTGGCGCCCCAGCAATGCCAGCCCACATAGGCTAAAGGCGATGGAGAGATCAGCATACAGCGTCGAAAGATCGCATCGACACGCTCACCTGAAGACTGGAGATGGCGGCGGGCCTGGCGGTGCTGTCCAAGCTGGACAGTCTACGCCTGGCGGCCGAGGAGAATTTTGACTGGAAGGGCTGAGAGGTGGGGGCCATGGTGCGAGAGGACAAGATGGGTGGGGAGCAGAAGAGGTTCGACGTTGAAATTTATACCCTGGGAGTTACCCTTGCTCCCGCAAGTGGTAAGGTAGATAACGAGATGGGATTCTGAAATCTATGATGGTTCTGGCCAGCTGATGTATTCAAGTGACTGCGTGGGATTCACTACTACACATAAATATCCGTATATTAATACGGTTACGGGGTATAAGATGGCCCAAAAATCGGAAGGTACGCTATAGAGCTAGACCACGTTCTTGGTTCTGGAGAGGCGGAGACCTTCTTGCTCTCGGCTAGACGGAGTTTCGTGATCCACGCGCGTTGCCGCAAGGCATTGTCCAGGCGAGCCACCAGACTGGCACGGAAAATTTAGCCGGAGAGAGCCTATTCGACCCCAGGTTGAACGGGTGAACATCTCACCTGGGTATAGTGGCGATGGCGAAATCAGCTCTCGTTCGAAACAGAATAAGACGGGGGCAATGCGGACAGGGTCTCTATCACGGATGGATCTTGTGTGCATTCAAAAAGGAGAATGCAACAAACCCCGGCTGCTGGGCGTTCGGCGCAAATAAGACGCCCCGTAGGTTGTCAGTCTGCAGCAGCGACTCGCATCAAACGGGACCCCAGGTGAAAGGCACCCAACGTAAAAGTACCCGGCTAGGTCCTCGATGGGGAGAAGCGACCCCAAAGGCGGGAGATGACCCTGAAAACAAGCTCAAGCATGGGTGGTGGGTAAAGAAAAAGATAACAAATCGGTTTGTAGTCATTTGTAGTCGGATAACAAACTCGCCACCAATAGTTCCGCCACACCCCCTTGCCTCTTGCCGTCGATCCACATCGATCCAGCGCGTCCCCGCTGGCTCTACATGTCCCGCGACTGTCTCGAGTGTGGCCAGAATACGCAATGGGACGGCGAGTTGGGCACTTTCATCTGTACCGCTTGCGGAACTCTTCCAAATTCGACCCAAATTACGCTCGCATCCCATGTGAACTCTTACGAAACATCCTCGGGTCATGAGGGCCCCTTCTCCTGGGACATGGGTAACCCAACGCTCAAAAGCATCCGCAACAAGGACGGACGCGCACTGTCCGGACAAGGCAAGGAAGTCCGACGGCGACAGAACATGGCACGTCTTTGATGCTCCTCAACTGTACTTCCCCGTGGGTGCTGACGATACGTTCCATACCAGTTTTCCACTTATGCATTTATCACTACCGTGTGCAATCGCCTGTCTTACCCCGGGTTGGCGAGCCGCGCGCAGACACTGTTCAGTCAAGCAATGAGTAAGGGCCAGTTTCGTTGGGGTCGTAAAGCCAAGCTAACCGCCGGGGCATCCGTCTCGATTGCCGTCCGCGAATCTCGTAAAAGCGTGTCCCTGCGTGACATCTCCGTGAGTTTTGTTCCTCAGATTTATCCTCTTGCTGTCATGCTACTAATTGCGTCATGCTTTTTCCCAGGTGTTGTTGGAAGAGCCCCTGCCTTCGCTAACGAAAACCTACAATGAAGTTGTCAAAATTTTTGGTTTCGACCTCGAAATCTCTGATCCGGGCGTTCATCTCACGACATTACATGCCCACCTGACCCGCATCATCTCTGATTCGGGATCTTTCGAGTTCCCGAAAACCCTCGCATCAGTGGTTCGGAGCTTGCAGCCACGCCTTTCTTGCGTGCTACGAACCGCCGAGTCATTGGCTGCTCTCGTAACCCGGTCCGGAAAGGTTTCTCATCTGGCGACTGCACCCACGGCATGTGCGATCTTTCTTCTCGCGTTGGAGGGCGAGTCCCGCTCCCCGTTACCAAACTGTGGTACGCTAGCCCAAGCTCTAGGCACGCGGTTCGACGTGAAGCAAGGGGTGGTTATGGACCGGTACCGGATCCTCTACGGGATCATCGAGGATTGGATCAAGCAAGTTCCGTGGTTACAACCACCGATACAACCGCGTACCCGTGCTTCGTCATCCAGATCGAAGGTGACAACTCGGGGTGCTGTCGCCAAGGGGTTAAATGACGTCGTCCAATTTCAAGAGGAGATCTGGAAGAAGGCTCTGTGCGGCATGGAGAAAATTTCCCTCGATCTGGATTCAATTGATGAGTGTGACGGGACCGGAGATGAGAGGATGACACCCGCGACTTCTCTCGATGATGGGGACGATGAGAGCGATTTTGGCTCCACCACCTCCGCTTCCGCGGCGACGACTGCCAGTTCAGCGACGAAGCGGAAGAGTTTTGTCTCTTCGAGGGAGACCTCCGTTGAGCTCACCTCTGAGCCGATCAAGAAACGGAAGACCCGGCACGACCGTTCCGTAGAGTCCGCGTCTCAGTTTCTCCTCGATCCGATCGGACCCTCAAGATCCACCGAGGACAACCAGCTATTATCTCACCTCCTTTCCTCAGACGGTTGTTCATTTTTACACGCGTTTATCCGTCCCCCCACGCGCCTCCAGCTCCTCCGTGCTGCACACCCCGGCGGGTCTGAAGCTATTGCCGATGAGGAGTTATTCGAGGAGGGAGAGTTGGAGGGTATGTTTAGGACTGAAGAGGAGATGAACGTACTCGTGCGGTTGGTTGATTGGGACGAAGTGGAGGAGGAGAAGAGGTTGAATAGGGCACTCAGGGCGTCGCGCCATCGATCGACGAACCTGGACAACGATGCCTCCAAAGAGGGCCCAACCCCCCAGCGAGGGACTGGAAGAATTGACATGGATACCTTCAAGAGACTCATGGACCCGACCTCGGACCTCAACAGCTTTGTCGTTGGGTGCGATAACGTTGTTGAGGAGCGTATATCCGGTGATTCAGGATGCGAAGACGGACGGGGAGATTACGATCCTTGGCTCCTCAACTTGCCCACGTCTACAATAGGTATCGATTCCAGGTCGCCCATCACGATGCCGTCAACGCCCCTATCCCTCACTCAGAACTCGGATGTACAACTGGGGATAGAAGAGGAGGGAGATTGGAGGCCGATGTCTCCCGACCGGAGTGGGATGGGACTTGGTTTGTATGATAGCAAGGACTACTATTACTTGTAATTACTGTTTGCCTAATTCTTACGGACATTTTGCAGTCCTGGTCGTGAACTCTGCCGGTGTGTGGGCAGTGTTTTTCCGTTCGGGAGGAACCCACAAGAGGCGCGTTTCTAATACCGACAGCCATCCCGACCTTCAACGGTCTCAGAGTTGCTTTATATTTGCCAAGGGAGACCCCTATCTTCCGTCGCCGGGAACGGATAACTCCATCACCGCGGCATCGCCAAGTCAAAGAGAGCGATCGGGGATCAGACGGGGCGAGGTTCGATCGAGGCCGCACAAGTTGCATCCGCCGTTTTATGGAGACCCCTGTTTCGTCTTGGAGCCCGTGTTTTTGAACTCCAAGGTCGATAAAAAAAAAGACTTGCATAACGCGTGAAGCATTTGTTTTATGCTTGACTGGGGATTGGGAACAAGTACCGGCGGGGGGAAGCGATTCTCTTATCTTTTGACTCTGCCGGAATGAAGTCATAGCACACTAGTGGGATAGGCCAACGCCAGAGCGCCGGGCTAGGAGCAGGTTAGGTATTATCTTATCGTCTCACATAATAATTCGATTCGCGTCAAGGGACGCATTATAAATATGGAGCGACAATTGGTCGTCTCCGCACTCACACTCACGGTCTAAACTGTTCGGATGAACGTCGTATTCTCGAGCCAGGATCCCTTGAACACGTCCGTCATCGATCTCGAGACGGACGAAACGTTATTCACAGTCTACACCGAGTCCAAGTTTATGGGTGGACAGACGACTGTGCGGAAGCCAGTGAATATTCAGAGAGCGTCGTCTTCTAGGTTGGACGCAAACGAGGACGGGTCCGGAGGGTGCGTCGCCCAAATTGATTGGCATAAGACACGACCCTCGGTGGTGAGGATTGGGAAGAGGGTGATGCCGCTGAGTATGTTCCTGCATTCTGGGCACATCGGTGGGGCGTTTGGACTGTGAGTTATCTTATATTTTGTGTGTCCAACGTGGTGACAGGGATGGCACTCGCCTGTAGGTCGCGTACGTTTGTGGGGCCGAACGAGGAGGAGTATGTGTGGAGGTCGAAGAATGACCAGCTCGAGGTCAGGGTTTGCTCCGGTTCTCCACACCCCGTTTGAAATGAAACATAAGCTTATCTGCTTCCGCAGTTGTACGACAAAAGCGAGCGCAGGCTCATTGCGGAGTCTGGTTCACAAGAGCTTTCGCTGGCCGTTCACGAGCCCGCTCTCGCATTTCTGGAACATGTTGTGCTCACTTTCCTGGTCATCCGAAAACAGAAAAAGTCATCGTTCAAAATGAGCCCAAGTTTCACTTCTCTCTCTTCCAAGTCGTCGTAGGACGCGGTTTCTCCTATAGCTCCTGTATGTATGTATTTTACTGGGAGTAGGTTTCCCGAATGTGCCTTTTTCTTCTTCTTCGCTTGATCGTACGCGAGGATAGCAGTTCCGCGGAATGGTGCGGCAAGCTTGAGTGTAATATCCAATACCTTGTCACCCTTCCATCCTCTTCCACTTCCTCCCCCTCCGCCCATTCCCCTCCACTTCGACCTCGTCGGTATCGGGGGAACGTATCTTACCCCAACCCCGTTACCCCGTTGCCCTGGATCAACCGGCAACTACACGAAAGGAATCGCGCGCTTTCAATAGCGAACTCGTGTCAACCACGTTCCTTCCAATTCGGCTGGGGCTTGTTTATTCAAGCGTCACCTACCTAAACCCCCAGCCCCCATAACCGACCATTTATTCCCATTACAACGTGGTCTTCGTGCGGACGCAGTCATGCACCGTTTTCGGTACGTCTCCCATGCGCCTTTATTTGTATTTCACTCCGACATGTGTTCATCGAAACGTCCCCGTCCTGGCCCTTTTCCAGGAAAAAAACCGATTCCAGAGGTTCTACCAACCCCGAGGTCTCAAATCCCATCGACGCAGATCACCAAGAATCCTTGCTCGTGCTGCCTCTCACAAGTGATTTTCGGACCTCTCTCATACTCCCAGAGTGCGTGTGTATACCTTCTCCCTTGTCACCCTTCAACCCCCATCTCCACCTTACCTCCACCTTTTGTTTGTCATCGCCGGCTAATATGCTGTGGCACAGCCTGACACGCCGATTCACCCTCTTGCGTTACGAAGACGGAGAGCCTGTAGGACTGGAGCACCTTAAGGCGAGGTTTGCGGAACAGAGGGCTCGTGGCGCCCCCAATCAGGTTTCAGAGGAAGAAGAGACCATGATCCTTGAGGCTTTGGGTAGGATGCGTGTCAGGACCCCTGCCGCCGAGCAACAAGACGACCTCTTCTCCGATTCGGCCATCTCCCAACGGCAATCTTCTACCAATTCCCTCGACACCTCTGCCTCCTCCTTCATGGGTAACGTGATTGGCAATATTACCCCTTCCCCCTCCCCCAAGAATACGAAACGTGGGCAGAAACGATACAGCAACAATCTATTCGGGTCTGGAAAGTTCAGGGACGATGTCTACATCCGGACCGTCCGAGGGGGGAGTGGGCGCAGCGCCCTGTCGAACGCCGGATCGGATCCTGCCACCATTTCACCCACACTACGGACTAAGGACAACTTTCTACGCCCAAGATCCCCTGAGGAGGCTGACTCGTCCGGCATTTCTGCTCCTTCCAGCCCAAACGTGCCCACGGATCGCGATTCCTTATCCGCCTTCCAATCCACTTGCCTCGATTCTCCCTCCAACACCTCGGCCGAAATCCGGCTCTCTCACGCCTTCCGTCCTGATGCATTCAAACGTGCCTCGCTGGCGTTGGAGGAGGCGATTCGGGAGATTGAAGAGGAAGCTGAGGAACCTGGAGTGGACGACGATATCGTTCTTCTACGCTCTCCCGCCGCTGATCAGCGGCAAAAGGCCGTTAACGATAGCCATCATTTGGTACGTATGGCATCCTATGACCAATGGCTTAATACTCAATTATTCTTCCTTAATTATACCAGGAACGGGAACGGGAAGATGATGAAGAAGTCTTCACCGTTACTGCGCTGTCTCACGACGACCATGTGATGGACCAACCTTCCGCACAATTGTCAGCGCCGACGTACGAGGCTTCGAGGGGAATGTCCCCCACTCCCCGGACACCTGGATACATCCCGGGAATGCAACGCCCCATGACGCCACACGACATCCTCGAGCCCGATGAGCAGTCGTCGACCACCCCACGGGCATCGTCCCCGAGGCTTCCACTGAATGGGAGTTACAACAGCACGATGAATGTGACCAATTCTTCCTTGGCCCGGCGAGATTCCAACGCTTCGACCGCGAAACAGCCGTCACGGACTGGAACACCTCTCTCCGCAGGCCCTGGTGGGTTCCTGTCAAGGAGCCTGAATGGAAGATATACCCCCACAGAGGAGCGACAGGGTTCCGATCCGTTCGATTCTGAACGGAATTCATCGAAGAGAAGACCTGCCTCTCCTCTGTCGAACGCATCTTTCCAGCCGATGATGACACTTCCGAATGAGCCCCCCTCCACTCCTTCTAGAGCTAATACCCCTTCTTCGAATGCGATGCGGCAGCCACAACACTTACAGCAACAACCGATCACTTCTACATCAGTTTTCCGCCCCACGCACGTCAGACGTGGGAGTGGACATAGCCGAAATGGCAGTATCTCAAGTCTCAGCGAAGTTCTCCATGGTTCTAATTTTAATCCCAACCCCATCACCGCAACCGCCAAACCCGACTTCAACAAGGCTACCACCCGAAGTATCCGTTCTCCCACCCTCCCTGACTCTCCGCGCATCGAAAGTGGACGCTGTAGTGCTCAAGGATACTCCCCAGGAGACAAGGAGAAGGCAGGTGACCACGAGAGGGCGCCAAGCGTGATTTCGGGGATGGACAATGGATCGCCATTTTCTTTTTCGAGAATGCTGAGGTCACCTACGCCTAATGGGAACGTTACGCCGACGACAACCACCACCGGGACGGCGAATCACCAAGAGAGTGTGGGAAAGAGGGCCAAATCACCTAGCTTTTCGATCGACCAGCCCCATAACACGAGTACGCCAACGACCACGACGAAGATGGGTAAGCACCAAAAGCACGAGTCCGGAACATCTTTCGTACTCTCCCTTGGGCCCTCCACGCAACCGCTTGTTCTCACTCCATTCTTGAACTCGAGTCGCTCTTCGTTCGGATCTGAGGGATCGAGCTACCATTCAATAAATGAGGAGAGCGGGAAGAAGGATCGCGTCAAGGTTCTCTTTTCAAAAATCGAAGGCGAACCTCCCGAGTGGTACGATTTCACGGATGTCGGTATCGAACCCTCACGTGTGCCAGGCGGTCCAGAAGAGGTGTCTTTCAGGAGCTTGGTGAAGGAGGAGGAGCTGGTCAAACAACTGAGCGGGTTGAGCAGGGATGATTTTGTCGCAGTCCAAGAAAGGTTGCTCGATGCGGTTCAGTCGAGGGTCGACAGAGGGGATAGGGACAAGGCTGGTAGCGTGATGAAGAAGAGGCGGCCGTCGACCTCACAGTCGTTCTACACGAACGGGGCCACGACCAGCGGCAGGGTGAGCACTTTCTCCACGTTCCTTTCATTAGCGGTGGTGCTAACTAAAAATGTGCATTGAAGGTTGGAAGCCCTTCACCAGCGCACATGAGGTCCGCATCTCCTTCTGCGGCGAACGCGTTGTCGTCGGCTTCGGCCGCCACTTCCATGACTGCGGCGACTACGACTGCGACTACCATGGAGACAAAAGTGCAACCTGTCCAGATTAATATTCAAACTACAAAGGCGGACTCCCTTCTCAATTCGATGATCGATGCCATAGAGTCGCCTCGGATGGCCCCTGGCCTGCTTACTCCGCAGTCTTCAATGCAGTCTCAGGGTCAAGACATCCCGGAATCTCCTGCGGTCTCGGAATATTTGGATAGTCCTACGAAACGGAACAGAGACTTAGCTGATGCGCTTTTTGGTCCACAAGACCCTGTGGATCGTCCCGCTTCCGCCACTTTGCAAGTCCCTACCGCATCACCACTCATTATCTCGCGTTCGGTTTCGAACGAGGGAACCCTGACGAGCACCGTTTCCACCCCTCACTTACCTCGAACGCCCGACATGCCCAGCGCAAGATTATTCATGGGCCAACTCAGTTCTCCAAACTTGACCATACCTGATGACGACGAACTCGCGAAACAGGTTTTGGCCAAGGTCGAGGCTGCGACGATGGCCCTTCGAAAGAGTCCTTCGAACCCCAAGTTCCCCGATGGGTTAGGCCCTCCTATCCCCCCTGCGGCTAAAAGGAAGGTCGATAGAGACCAAATTTCTAGCCCGACGCTATTGTCCGCATCCATGAGCGTTGATACTATCGCGTTGCGGCCAGCCACCCCGACCAATCGTCCTAACTCTGGGTCTGGGTCGAACACGCCAGGGACACTGAAACTTGGAGAGAGGTTCAAGAAGTTCAGAGGAACGCTCAAAGGCAAACCCCTGCCGACCGGAGAAGAAGTTTCGCCTTTCCCTGTGGATCTCAAGCCGTCCAAGTCGATTTCTCCCGCGACTTCCCCGAATTTGCTTCAGCACCCTCTCGTCCATCCGGGAGACGCTTCGATTTCGAGTACGGAACGCAGCGAATCGTTGTCTGCTATGTCTGCCACGACGGTCACGATGGATTCGCAGGTCCCTCCGGCACCCGCCCCTTCGAGTCCTGGACCGGGTTTCAAAGGGTTCATGGCGAGGTTCAGGAAAAACAAGGACAAGGGTGGAGACAGCAATCTTCTCACCGCCAAGAACGCGAATGGCTCGATGCTGTCCCCTGGATCCCCTGGCACGAACAACAGTTCCCTCCATACATCCCCCAATCATTCCCCACCGCAACCGCAATCCGCTCCGCCTGCAAGACTGTCATTCAGTGGTAGGAGGACAAATTCGATCAAGGTGAAGAAACGGTCGGAAGACCTGAGTCATACACTGGCGACCATGTCTACGAATAAGGCCACAAAGTCGGAGCAGGAGATGGAGGAGGAAGACGTGGATCAGATTGCTTTGAAGCAACTGTGGGACGCGGCAAGTCAGTTGAAACTGGACTCTACGGCGTTGAATAACTTGGTTGCCCGCTCCCCGTCGAATGTCTCGAAATCGTCGACTTGGTCCAGGTCAATTACAAGGACGTCGCTGATTCCTAGTCGAAAGAGCAAGCCGATCGACACGTTGCAGGAGGAAGGGCCACCCTCTTCTCGGCCATCATTCTCTGAGGGAAGGTCGAGTTTGGAGAGTCTGCAGAGGGTCTCGTCAAAGGTTGCCGGGCCGGTGATCAGGAAGCTGTCCATTAAGAAACATCCTATTCGGAGAAAAGACGAGACATCCACCCAGCAGACCGGGTCCACGGTCCTCCGCCCCCGACAGCCAAAACAAAACGTTCCACAACCACAGACGCATGGCCATCAGCCGCCCCCGCAGCCAGAAGAGAAGTCTAACCCCAGAAATACAATTGTGCGGCGGACGATCATTGTCCCCTCGGAGTCGAAGATGCTTCCACCCGAGATCCACAGTTTGCTACGGAAGGGCTCGACTAAGCGACGTCGATCTGCAAGCGCTGCGTCAACCCATTCTGTTCAGGACCGCGCTCCGACCCCACCGCCACCGAAAAACGGTCCAGGCATCAACGGGAAGAGGTTCTCGACGGACGCTTTGGCTAACCCCATGCCAGGCACGAGTTCTTCTCGCAACAATTTGGAAGTTCCTGGTGCTAATGACAAGGTTAACTCGGCTTACGATTCACTGTGAGTGCCCGTTTGCAGGTCGTGTGACCTGATCGGGGATGAGGTTGACACAGACTCTATAAAGATACGAGATGTACGCCGAAGACAGCAGGGCTCCCAGTGTTACTCATCAGAGGGACGACGTAGATGGGGCGTGCCCGCTCGAATCCGGTCCGGCGATTGAGGTGGTTGAGCTTGCGAATGGAGAAACTGTGTGGTACGTACTTGGTCATGTGTTCCAAGGTATGCTCGGCATTCACGCATATATTGCGTTCAGGTCGATCGTCAACGGTCTTCGGGGTGACGACAGCGAGTCCTTCTATGGAGATCGGGCAAGCTTCGCCTCCGAGTATTCACTTCGGGACGGACCAAACGAAGGGGTTCAACTTCATTTCAAAGAACACGCCCGATCGGGGTCCAAAGGAAGCACGAGCTCGTTTGTGTCCTCGAAAAAACAGGGGATGGTGAATCGGCCCGAAACCAAGGTACGGCGACTGCCAATTTTGTCTGGGCATGAGGATTGATCTGACGCGACGGCGACTTGGGTGTTCCCTTAGGTGTTCTTTAGCAGTTCCGCACAGATCGGACGTCTGATAGAAACGATGTCAAAGGGTATGGATTCAGGGTCCTTCAATATTCTTCCGCACCGACCTACGTCGCACTCGACCTCGCAGAGTGCCGGGTCGTCGTCCGAGAACCATTGGACGGTGGAGGAGCGTCTCGAACAGTTATTGGGTTCTATGAACTGATTTCTTGTCCTTTTTTTTTTCCGCTTCTGTTTCTGCTTCTCTTGTGGATTTCCTGCTTGCCTCACTGCTCACTCGGTTTTTTCATCGATCCATTGTTCTTTCTTGCTTTGCGCGGACCCCCCCAAACTTGCTCACTCTTTTTGCATTTCCCCCTCTCGTTCACTCGCTCTCATCTCTCTTGTCTCAATGCTTAAGGGTGTTTTTCCTTCTTCTATGCATAGTGTAATGGGATCACATCTTCATTAACCGTGTAACGGCTTCTTTGGGCTCATTCTGATCGGGGTAGTTCGCTTGCATAATGATATATGAATATCTAATACGACATAGAAAACAGTTTGGACAGCCGTGATCGCAAAGAGGAGATAGCGGAATGTACGGAACCACGGAGGTAAAAGAAAAAAGGAGTAAGGCGGTGGGGTAAAACTAGTAGATAGAAAACAATTGGAAGAGGTAATGGGGCGCCTGAAGTACTAGTGCGTTTGTTGGTGAGGTCGTTCGTAATTTCTCTCTTGTGAGGGGGGGGGGGTTATTTCCCCCCCCTTTGCTTTGTCGCGCGTTCTATGGGTCTTGAGCCGTGTGCATAGTAGGGTGGTCCAACCATTTGTTTAGACAAAGGGCGATGAGAGATTCGAGAAGGAGATGTTCGTTATTGAACAGATAGGACATGAAAGCGTAGGAAGGTCCTATCGGTGTGTCTTGAAGGCAGCGTCGGTAAGTTGCGATTCTTCGGTTGCCTTGAACGGTAAAGAGCTAAAAATTTTCAAAAAGCG
>Ga0307515_10008176_pt1 | contig 20477 bp, 25 predicted proteins | sample 17_EM_MG_FD_194513 | JGI IMG/M metagenome (GOLD analysis project Ga0307515, IMG submission 194513) | Populus trichocarpa ectomycorrhiza microbial communities from riparian zone in the Pacific Northwest, United States - 17_EM | ecosystem: Host-associated > Plants > Roots > Unclassified | place...
GCATAGGGAGAGGTGGGGGCATATACTTAAAGTCAAACAAGTGGGCGCATAGGAAAAGGGGAAGCATAGGGGGTTCGAAAACGAACAGGTGCGCCAGTCTCGCGCGCGGCGTTGCAGTCGTGGGAACGATCGTTCCTGATCGGGAAGTGATCTTGATCGCGGGCGCGGGGACTCGAGAACAGTGTTCGAGATCGTGGACCAGAGTTCGAGAACTTCGAAACTGAATAGAAAGATAACGCTCTTGATGGGACAGCATTAGGATGAGGTAACCGGGTCGTAAGAGGGAGTTTTAAAGGGTTTTAGACCTCTCGGAGCGTTCCTATCTGAGCACTTTCGGAAGGGAGAATGAACCGGTGATAAGAAGACGTCGTGTCGAATCGGGAGTTCGAGGGTTACGAGGGTAGGGTCGTCTGCTGGGCGGGAGAGTCGTTGAGAGCCAGGTAACAGCCGGTCCCGTCATCGAAGTGTTAGGACTTTAGGAAGTTACGAGGGCGGTTCCTGGGGGCTCAAAGAGGTGTAGAACGCGGAAAAGACAGCGAGTTCCGATTTCGGAACGTTCGGAACTTCCGGAAGCATCGAATCCACCGGTACATGTACGAGGAGTTGATGCCCGGATAACGTGAGCACCAGAGGGTCAGAAGGGAATATGAATTGACCGGTAGTAATTTTTCTATGATTTACCTCATTCAGTGGACTGAGGCTGACTCCTGTTGTGTTGTAGCATGTCCTGATTGTCGTTCTACGTTCCACCCTCCCACTGCCCAGGTGCACTCACCTCCACCAACCCAGATGTGCCACCTGCCATTCTCTCACTATTGCCACCGTCACTTGTATCCATGATCGCTGTTGCCGCCATCACTTGTATCTGTTATCCTTGTCACATTTTCAGTCCCCAATCTACCCCCCCTCTCTTCCACCCATGGTCCGTGTACGGTGGTCACGGGTGTTTTGTTATCATAGGAGTACGGCCATCGCATTGTGTTTTTTTTTAGCAATTGGATAATCGGTTTTCTTAAATACCGGTCCAGAATAAGAATAAGAATTATTACTGTCACAATTTCCTATGGAATCTGGGAATCTGAGATCCACGCTGATACTAGATTGGGGCAATTTTAGCACTGCATGCCATTGGCCAGTTCAGTTGTACTACAGCCTGGGCTGGATAACATTGTCTAACCGGATTGGGTGGAGTGGAGTGGCTCAAATATGGTCATGAGGGTTCAGATATTTTCCTGTCAGGCCAGAACAACTTTGCCCAGCCGGGCAGCTACATACCTGGCCAGGTAGGGGAATATCTGGCCTGATCTGTTTGGGGCGATTTTGCTGATGTCCATCTCACCTTTGTTACTTTATCTTATTATTATCCTCATTCAGTCACTATTATTTTTGCTCATGGTCTTTCCATTCTTTACATAGAACTTAGGGTACAAGTAAATAAAATGTACAGGGTACAGATAGATCCCTACTGGGGGGACATATAATTGAACTCCAGAATCAATAGCTCTCCAGAAGCATAGCCAGCAGCCAGATACTGGCCATCATGTTGCACAACACTGGGGTTTGCAAATCTCCCAGACAGTTGAAAAACCACCTTTCCAGTATCTACATCCTTGATTCTGGACAGACTGGCATCCCACAACATAGTATCAGTGAGGTGGAGCCTATCTGTGAATACACCAGGTGGCAACTGAATAGGGGATGGGCCTGGGGTCTGGAAGTCCCACCCCTGGTATTCTGATTGGCTGTAGTGAATCCATACCCTTGAACCATCCACAGTAAGGGATCCTGAATATTTGAAATCCCCAAAGTCCACCTTACCCACAACCTCTCCTGTCTGCAGAGACCATGCATGAAGGAATAATGAATCAAGGCAGAAGACCTTAAGTCCATCTCCTGATATCTTGAGGTCTTGGAATGTATATCCAGATCCATCAACTTCCCAGAGGAGTTCCTCTTTCTTAAGATCCCAGGTATGTATCTTCTTTTTTGCATGCCAAGTAAGGATTAACCTGCCATCAATCAACTTGACATCTTCTTCACGGAAGGCTTCAGCTGGGGTCTGGAAGGAAGCCTTACAGAAACCAGTTGAGATATCCCAGGTCTTTACTACCCCATCTAAATCACTTGTGATGGCAATACCATCTTTTGCTTGCAGAGTGATAGTTTTGATTGGAGATAAAGTGAGGGATGCAGAATTTGGATTAGTAACAACTGAGTCTGTTGATGGGGCACCAATTTGCCAGAACTTGATCGATTGGTCTTCAGATGCTGAGATGAGGGAGGTGGGAGAAGAAAACACAAGGGAGGTGATAAAGCTGGTATGGCCAATGAAGGTTTCAATAAGGTGAGGATCCAAACCAGTGATGTCCCAAATATATGTAGTGTGACCAGCAGCAACTGCAACAAGCCTGCCATCAGGAGAAAAACAGCAGCGGCGTGTATTACTGTCAGGAACATGGAATCCAGCCACAATTGCCCTAGAACCAGAGTCCTGTATGGTGATAAATCTCCCAGTGCACAAAACAAGCTGAGTGCCATTTGGTGAGAATGCAAAACAAAAGCCATTGTATGTAGGTGGAATTTGGTGGCCATCAATGTCCCACTGCCAGATTTTGTAGTTGGATTTGGATAGAAGGTACTGAGGGTTTGTGGGAGAGAAGCTAACATGGTACACAATATCCCATTGCTTTATGACACCATGGCACTCCCCACTCTGAATGTCCCATAAACGCATTGTCTTATCTTCAGACCCTGAAGCAATCTTGGTGCAGTCTGCAGAGATGGAAACAGACCAAACCCAGTCAGTGTGACCAGAGAAGGTCTTGACAACACCACCAGTCTGTATATCCCAGAGTTTAACAGTCATGTCATTACTTCCAGATATAAGTGATGCCCCATTTGGTGAGAAAACAAGGGAAGTCACCCTATCTGTATGCCCAGAAAAAACTGCTGCCTGGCTCCCAGTAATTGCATTGAAGAAGATGATATCCTTATGCCTGGACCCAACTGCAATAGTGTTTTTCCAGTATGAGAGGGCCAATGGAATATTATCCAATAAGACTGTGCGGAAACACACTCCCCATCCTGCTGGGAGTCCCTTGACTGCCTTAACCATGGGTGAGGTCTCTGCACTGTAGCATTTGCAAAGCCAAGATGAGGAAGGAAGGAATGGTAGGACAGAATGGTAGATGTGGGAAGGGGAGTGGTTGATTGTATCAAAATGTTCCAACAGAAAACGCTGACTGTCAGCTGTCCACTTGCACAAAACCCCTGCCTGGATAAACATAAACACAGGTTTCAGTTAACAGATTGTATGACACTCACCAAAGTACACCATTGCTCAACATCATTCATGGCATACACACCAACACCAAGATTCTCTGTGAGTGCAAGGACCTCAATCCAATCCATCAAATGTGTTGTGAAGAAGTTGTCAATTGCTTCTTGCACTTCCTCAACACAAGAGCTACTACCAGGGACCTCCAGAAGGTGCTTTGTCCAAAAACAGCATGCATATTCCAGAGCATCTCCAATGTGGACCTTCCTGTGAGCAGAAAGATCCTTGACTTCACTGGAAACAGCATAGTCATCCAGGTTGCAAATGTTCCTCTTCAACTGTTCCCTCATCAGGTTAAGGCATGAAAGTAGAATTTCTGTGTGATAAACTGTAGGCTCCACAAAAAACCATTTGTCTCCACACCGCTTTGGGTCTGTGAGAAAGTCAGGGAATGACTTGTGGAAAGTGCGAATTGGGTCTTCTATCTTCTCTGGATCTGGGACAAGAAGGAGAGAATGTAGAGAACGGAGGGTGGTGGAGATCCTGGACACTTGTAGTAGGTCTGACAGTGCCCTCACTGGAAGAGGGTTAAACACAAGCAACACTGCCCCAACCACAGTCTTGAAACGGGAGTGAATTTCCCCAGCATCAGCATCTACATCATCAACTGCTTGCTCTAGGATCTGAGTGTAAAGGAGGTCAATCCCAGACCTTCCTTCATGAACAGTGCTTTGTGGGAGTGAGACGATTTGGTCCAGCTGTTCAGTGGGTGCACGGCTCTTGGATGTGACGAATTTGATAACCATTGAGGCATAGATGAAGAACCCTGCTGCCTTTTCACAAAGAATGTCGATGTCCGATGAATTTGGCCAATCTTCCATGAGGTCACAGTCGCTCCGGGTCTTGGCAATACCGGTCAACTGAGTCCTGAAGAACAGCTTGATATCACTATCCACCAAGGTGCGTTCAACCTCATGCAACCTAAGCACTTCTGTGATGGGTTGGAGTGACTCGAGACGAAATCCAGAACGGATCCGAGGTTCAGGACGACCGGTGATAAGGAATTTGACCTCGGGGATCTCGTCCACGTAGCGGGAGAGCACAGAAAGAATTGCGGAGGCAGGTTCCTCGTCTTTGCACTCGTCGAGGGCGTCGATGATGATGAGAGTCGGAATGCGGGTAGCTTTGAATGGGCCAACAATGATTTTCTCCAACTGGGAACAAAGAGATTCACGCCCAATTCCGGGGTTGGCCCTCAAGACTTGAAGCAACCGCTCTCGAAACAGGGGGTACTGATATGCGAGTTGAAACGCGAGCGTTGGGAATATTGCCTGAATGTTACTCCTGTCCTTGAAGTCTCGCGAGCAGAAGAAACTTGCGCCAAGTTGTCCCTCCGCGAACGTAATCTCGGCAAACGTTTGGGCGATGGTTGATTTTCCGGTCCCCGCGAGGCCGTTGAGCCAGAACACACGTTGGCCTTGCTCATCCTCCAGCCACTCTTTGAGTTGTAGGATGATATCCCTTCTCGTTCCCCTTAGGCACCCCTGCCTGTTCCCGGAACGGTGTCCAGCATCAATGGTGTGATACATGCCGTTCAGAAGGATCCGGTCCATATCCCCCTACCCGGATGTTACTACACGTGGTCAGACAGTAAGGAACTAAGGCTCACAATGAGTTGACAGCTCTTGTCATAGATATCTTGTTGTAGTGAGGTCTGAAATGGATGTTAGGCGTGGGGGAAGTGAATTCGTTCTGACCACGAACCTGATAGTCCATCATAGCATCACGAATATCTTCGACCAGACTGCTAAGTTTATCCGCATTCTTGACGTTGTTGAAGAAACCCTCAGGGATCCCTTGCTTTGCCAATGGCTTGAGCTCTTGGAGGATATTTTCCAGTTTCCTAACGATCCCTGTCAGGCTCGAGTCATGACTTTGGAGAGTGTGGGTGTACCGTTCAAGTCTCTTCCTCCGTTCTCGCTCGTTGGCATCATCAATAGGTGTGCAGAGAGATTCAGCGAGCGCCTTGACCCGGGGTGTCAACGATTCTATCGCTTCCTTGTTCGCTCCCGTACGCTGGGGCATCTGTGAGTGTTGTGGATATGAAACGGGAGGAAGATGATACCTCGCAGTTTTCCAGGATAAAGCAGAGACCTCCGGTGGCAGCCTTGAGCGGAGGGAAGGCATCTGCGGAGTCTCTCACCCCGCGGAGGAGTAATTTAGCCGTGGCAGACGCAGTAGACTTCCAGTTCGATTTTTTCTCGTCGGCGGCAGAACTCGGTTCAACACTCTCGTCGGGGCGAAGATCATCTGGTACATGATCAGGGACGATAGATGCGCCTGCGTTGTCTGAAGGAACGATCAGAGGTGGTAAAAGAAATAACAATGTTCACGTACTGTCGGGTTTCTCGCTTTGCGGGATCGGAGGAGTAGATGGAGAGGGACCAACTCGCTCGACTTCTCCACTTTCCACCGCAACCTCAACGTCCAGGTCCAGACGCGAGTGCATATGGCTGGCTTCCCTTTCGTCGTTTTCAATTCCCGCCGATACAGGCTTTGGAGATCGATCCGTCGAACGGGCTCGCCGTCCGTCTGCGTTCGTCCCATTTCCATCTCGTTCGCGACCACCGCCCGCTACAACACGAGGTTCCGGTCGCGGAAGTGAGCCCGTTGAGTCAACTCTCTCCCCACTTGCGCCAGGCCCTGTTCTATCCGGTTTGTCTCTGCTCCATTTTAGTGGACGTTTAATCTTCTTCTTCAGCTTGGAAAACGAATCCCGTACGTCGTCCATGTCGGTGTCAGCTCAGATGGTGGTGCGATAGTGGATAGTTGGATCGTGCTGGGCTCGTGACTTTGACCCGTGCCGGCGCTCGGCGCGGGTGCAATGGAGAGTTTTAGAACCAGTGCTCGAAATTTCTCAAGATAAAGTGTTGACCTAGGCAGGTAGATAGCAGCACGGACCTCTCACCTTTTCCCCACCCTAACTCGCAATGAAAGCACGAAAAATCGCCGAACGACCGTCTCAACCGTCCTTGTTCCTCAAAATTTGTGACACGGAAATTGCCGACCGGGTCTTGGCCATGCCTTCTGGGGAACGAAAGCCACTTGGGTCACAAAATTGGCCCGTAATCTTGGTGGTGCTTTTTGTATCACCCGCCCACGTCTGGAATAATCGCGCTCATGAACAAAGAAAGACAAACGGATTTTTCGGTTGCTCGTTGACGATTCCGTAGACTCTCGTCTTTGTTCATTGGGCTGGTCTCTGTTCAATGGTTTGATCCATGGTCTAAATCCTGGCAATGGCACTGCTCGTTTATGACTGGGGGCATTACAAAAGCCCAAGTTGCTGGAGCTGTACCGTAGGCGATGTAAACCGTTTGCGGGTCCTCACGGACCTGATACTTCTTCCCCCGCAAGATACGCGCTGTGGTATTGGGCATATTCGGAATGGATGTCTGTAACACCACCCCTTTCCGCACCCCACAACGAACCAAAGAATTCCTGACCGATCCTATCGGCGCTTTCCTTCATCCTCTTCAATCTCCTCTCCAAGTTCTCTGCGAACTTCTCCACGAGCGTCCTCTCTCTACGCGGCTTCACACTCCTCTGGTACCTTTAGGGCCGCCTGAGGCGTACGGGGAGAGAGCGAAGCAAGGCCCTTGACGCTTTGGGCCGATCTTCGTTGCGCCATCGCGGTACCGGTAGTGGGAGAAGAGATGGCCATCCTGCGCCCGCCTCGTTACACTGATGATTGAAAATGGACCGTTCCGGTTACCTAAAGTTCTCTTATCTGATGGGTCTTTTGTGACCTCGTGCAATTCCATGGCTCTCGTAAGGGTAATCGCCGCGTAACTGCTTCTTCATCAACTGCAGCCGACGATGTACCTTAGTACCCTACTCCCCGCTTCCTGGCCAACGGTACACACTATCTCCCGTATAGCGGGTGGGCAAAGGGCAATCAGAAGTGTATGAGCATCACCCTCGGTCCTTGGTCACTGTAGGGCCTCAACGGATCACTACGATCGTTTTGCTGGAATGGAATGGGCGGTGCCGATGATCGCGACCAGTGCGGTATGTGCACAGTGTAATCGTTCAACCGTGTTCGTCGGGCGTCATCCGGTAGTGTGTCCGACAGATTCGGGACCCACACGAGGGTTACGTCCCTCGACACTCGTCGGCGGGCCCGGAGAAGTCTCAAGGGCCCTCTCAGTCTGGCAGCTCGCGATCCAGCCGAGATCGATCCCACCCTTCACTTCCACGGCATTCGGCACATCCGCAATCACCCGTCCATTGTCGCTCAATGTCAATTTCGGGGGCATTCGCAAAAGATACCGCGACGTAACCACATCAGCACAATTGATTCAACCACGTTACGTGTACGCGTGTGCATTCCACTTTTCACAGAACGGTCGCCCAGCACAAGGCCATTCCATAAAAGGATACCCAGGAGGATCGGCGAACCTCCAATTTGAGATGGTTCGTGGTCGCATCTTAGCAGGAAAGTTTTTCCTGGGTAACAGGTCGGGGGTCCGGCGCCCGTTTGGCATACAACCTTCTGGACGTGGGAGGGAATCAGGCCTCACCCGTTTACCACAGCTGGATTGTTCCTTCCAGCTGGACTGACGCCCAATTCAACCAATTTCTCGCATCATGCCAGCGCAATGGGGTTTTCAGTTCTCACTTACGACTGTGAGACATAATGGCCTCCCCCTACAACGATATCACGCTCCTTGTCTGAGCATAACGGCCCGACTAGGCCGACCTGATCATGTACAGTACAGATCAGCTCCGTATGCAGACCGCTGTAATCCAGCAATACACGAAATCGCACAGAGAATGTCATGAGGGCAGGAGGTACTACACGTGAATCAAGATCAAATTGCTACGACATAACTGGGGGTCTTCACTGTTCAACACTCACCCCCGGGAGCTGATTCAGCCGCGAGTCGGACATCTGGGCCTATGGGATCGACCTCACGGTGAGACAGCACTCAACGTAGTTATTATGGGAGACTATTTTTGGAAAACCTCCGGACCACCTCGTGGGTGCGTTCTGGCGCATTTTGTTTCACCCGGAGCGAACCCTCCGCGAGAAGTGCTTGGAACGCGAGGATTGGCTTTTGACATTGTGAAAGGTGTCCGGGCGGTTATAGCAAAGAGGGGAAGACCCAGTGGAGTCCTGCATTAATGTTTCGGAACTCCGTCAACGGAAACTCGATGGAAGTTTCACAGCCCACCCGGTAGTGACCGTTGCATGAGATCCGACCCCAGTGGTCATCGAACATGGGATGGGGAAAAGTACAACTCATAGAACTGCTCCATGTGCCGACTGCGTGAGCTTCCTCTCGCAGGGGGGACTGTCCGTGGATGTGACGTGATGTGGAAGCTTTGCACCGCGGCTTACTGCATCTCCACTACCTTGGGAATCACAAGCGAGTTGGCCTCGCAAAAGGACAGCATCCCACCGCATGAGCGTAATTCGCGTGTGGGGACTCTGAGAGATGGTACGTCCACGTCTGATAGATCATTCCGTGACCCTTGGACACCTACAGGGATGTTCCGAACACGACAAAGCAGGATCAGCCCCCAGCAAACATGCCGGTCGGCTGTTCGAGGGGCTCGAGTGAACCTACGAGAGGCGGAATTCTATGGCAGAACGCTCCTGATAAGCCACGCCAACATGGCGAAGACTGAGTCATGCATTTACCTTCTCTCCCATATCGAGACGTTCTACCACCCGGATGGCTTTTCTTTCGATCGTAGGGAACGAAGTGAGGCAAGGAACATGACGGTGTCGGGTGGTCGGCGGAAGAGAAAGTTCTCACGCGCCCATTTTGGGTTGCCCCTCGACGTCAAAACAGAGAGTAAGCGATCTGCGTAAAAGGAGACGGTACGGCCACTGCGTTTGAAGGGATAGATGGTACGCAGGCCATTGGATCTAGCATTCCCTCCTGGTCTCCGCCGATCTGATCCCTCTCTTCCCCTCTAGACTCATGTAAGATACGGAACGTCGAGATCTCTGTTCCTCGGATCTCAATATCAATATTGAGATCCGGGGAACAGAACAATGTCATGCAAACCCGTGACGAACCACTAGGGATCAAATCTTGAATTCCTTCCATGGTTTGCAAACAACTTGGCCAATGTACCAAAAAACTCCGCATAAACCACCCAGAGTCTCAAAAATCGCACACAATAGGAGATAAGGGTGCACAAAAGGGGCGCTACAGGCGCCCGCGGCCCGCTGGACTTGTAGAACAAAGGCGAGTTCGTGCCGGATAAACCTAACTTACCAGGGGCTGCGATCACACCGATGGACAGGACGCACCGGATCGAATGCTATGAACATTTCCACAGACTTACCAAAGTCAAATCCACTTATCGCTGTTCAGTGCTCCGGATCGCGCGCACAAACGGGTAAACCAAGTCTTCGACCTCAGACCGAAAACGTAAGATGCCCACTCCTACAATCGTGGTTGCGGTTGTAGAATGGGGGGATCGAAACTCGGTCGAGCCGTTGCTTGTGTCCGTTACCGGTTACAACGTAACGAAGCGGACTCCCGCTCCACCGTCATCCCTTCTCTCGATGCACGGGTTTTGGGGAAGGCGATCACATTCCGGCCGGGAATGACGCGGTGACCTTCTCTGTGCAGGGAAAGTTGGCAACAGTCGGGAGAACTTATCCAGCAGTTGGAAAAGCTCACCCCAACCGAAGATTTTACCTATTTTTACTAGAGCCGATATTTATCGAGAAACTCGCGATCCATTGAACGTTTCTGGTGTTCACCGAGATGACCGAGCTCGGGACAAGCAAGTCGTTCGATATCCTCAGCCATAAGTAGTTGGAAGTGGAATGGACGTGTTTCTTCAACATGAGCCATTGTTCCTGGAGTAGAAGAAAGAGCGGGGGTACACATTATGCGGGCCTCGTCTTTCATCAGCCTACCCTCCGATGTTTGAACAATGCTAGTCTCGTACCCAAATGTCGACGGAGGGATAAAAGCGCCGGCGCAAATAGATCATTCGACAGGGCCACCCAATGCTAATTTTGTGGACAATCCTATGGCGAATGTCGCTCTCCCCAATGAGAAACGTACTCAGTGTTCGGCGTCCCGAGGTTAGGTAACATGCATCCAGTGACACCGGGGACAAACGGTGTCCATACTAAGTACTAGTCTTTCAGCGCCGGGGAGATCGATAACTGCCCCCCCCAACAGTGGCTAGCTTTGGAGGGAGGCGAGTATTCGAATTTTAATTCGTACGTATGCTAATAATGTGGGGGTGGATTACGATTGTGAGAAGGACGGATATAATGATATTGGAAAAAACCGATATCGGTCCAGTCCACAGAATGGAAAACAAAATAAAAAACAGGAGATATCGGAAGCGATGGTGATGTACATATGCGGAAACAAACGAACACAAGGGATGACTACATGGATCTGAATGAGAAGCGGAGGACGAGAACAAGAACGGGGAGGAAATGGCGAACAAAAAAAAAATAGGGGATGGCATGATACAGAAACTCCGACCCAGGTTAAGATCGACCCAATCTCGAGGCTTTCAGTCAACAAACGACGCATCCGTTCGAAAACCACCTAGATATAGGGAAACCATCGAGACCCAAACGCGGGAGGCAGGCATCAGCCATCGCGATCAAAGCCGTCGGTGTTCGATCCGACCCCATAGGACAGTATCACAATGGAGAGCACGCTCACCAATTGCTGTTTAGCTGATTGATCCAATGGGCAACTAGCTTCAGCCTTAATCTAGGACTTCTTATCGGCAGCAGCTTGGCTTTTTCGTAGTCGTCGATCGGGAGGACCTGAAGAGGGTCCCATAATTATCCGCCTCGGACCATGCATCAGATGAACAAACAATCTTACCAGTGCAACCCAGAAACTGAAACTCGATGCGTCGGTTGGCATATCTCCGTATGATTCGTTGAGCTTTTGCACCATCCACGGAGCGGCACCATCCCTGAGGCGCTCGACGAAGGTACGACACTTATTCATTAGGGCCTCGTTGCTCGTATCCAGCAGGCGACGCTCTAGATGTGGGACTCGGACCCAAGAAGCATTCGGCGGAACAATCAGTAGAGGAGGCGTGGAAAGCGTTTGTGTCACGGTGGATGGAGATGGGTGTGCAGGTGTAGCCGGGACGAGTGTTGCAGAAGGGGCCGCTTTTTGATTCCCAGCTTCTAATGCGGCCTTCTCTTCAAGAGCAGCGTCCAGGGTATCTTCAACCTCCTCAGTAAAATCTTCAATGCTGTATCTGAGGCGTTAACCGAACAAACCAAACCTGAGCAATGGAAGCACCCACTATTCGATCCGTCCAACCATATACCCATCAAGCGTGCTCCTCTCTAAAATCCTAAACCGGGATCCGCCCCATGTATAAACCAAACTCCGGCCATCTTGCAGCATCCTCACACCCCGAATCTCCAGCATGGTTCCGAATTCCATGGTGACCTTGGTGGAGGCTGTTCTGGGTGGCATGATCATTCCGAATCGCGGGGTCGGCGACTCCAAACAGCGCCTCAGCATCAATCGGTACCTAATTTTTACCCGGGGTTAGGCGAGTGGCGTAAGATCAATAAGAGGACATCCCTCACCTTGGTTCAAAGAAGTGAAATTTTGTCGGGACGCCGGGGAAAGAGAGTTGGCCGACGAACAATGGAGTATCCAACCTCGCGCTCCGTTCTTCCTCTTCAATAAGCTTCCCACGTTCAGCATACAACTCAGGGAAAACCTCCAACTCTGCCATAACATGTGTGAGGGTCGAAAGAAAAGAGGGGTTGAAGAAAGACACTGTACCTATCGACAAGATGGCTTTGTTTTGAGGAATGTCATGCAAGTATATATAATCAGGCAGGTCCGCCCTGCAGATAGGACAGTGACTCCTGTGGTCCAGAGACCTTTGAAGGCACCTCCCGCAGAAAGTCTTTCAATCAAAGTGGTTAGATGAAACAATCTCCATGAATGCAAAACGTTGGTGAAAATGAAATGAAAACGTCCGGATCTAACGTCGGTTGGGGTGGGAAAGTGAAAAGAAAAAAAAAGCAGGCAACTCACATGCTGACACGGGGTAGTCACCGGCTGATAATAAATTGTGAAACATATCTCACAACTCAACTCTGTCAAAATTTCCTTGTCGATTCTGGCTCGCAAGTCTTCGCCGCCCACTGGATCCCGACAAGGCTCGGCATCCAATCGGTTCGACTGCGGCCTATTTGCGTTCGGGTGATTTGGACTGTCGGAGTTGTCGATTTCCGCCTCCGGTTCGATTGTGCGGGATTGTGTCTCCAGATCGGTCGCTAAATGACGGGTATCACGCCTCGGGCGCTTCTTGGGGGGTTCAGGGCTCAAATCGCTGCCGTCCGAGCTTTCTCCGCCGGCCGTTCGAGGGGGAGGGGAACAGGAATTACCGGCGTGCCCGGGAGAAGAGGAGAGGGCGTGTTCTACCGAACCTGCCGAGAACACGCTGGTGGAACTCGCGGACGTCAGGGTCGGCTCCGATTGATTCGGGATGGTGGACTGGGAGGCCAACCCCGGGGCACGACGCCGTCGCCTACGGCCGAACGACCTGTCCATGCCCCTCGCGACACGAAACTCGGTTTCCCCATCAGAAGAGGGTAAAGTTATCCTCGGTGGAGGTTGGGTTGGGAGGTGGACCTGGTGGTCGTCTCCGTCGGAGGTGTCAGGATCCCCTTGGTTCGAGGGTGGGGGAAGAGGCTGTGGATGACGGGAAACGACCTCGATTAGCTTGCTGATCGTGATGTCGACCCGTTGCTCGAATTGATCAGTGGAAGTGGAAGTGGACTGTCGAGCGGATGGTGGGGGAGGCGCTGCGGGGAGATAGATGACTCTGGAAGAACTGGGGATATTTGGGCGAGCGGTGTCGGGAATTGGCGTTGACGAACAGACAGGCAATGGGCAGCGTTGTGTAGGGTCAAGCGTTTTGAGGTGGGATGAGCAGACTGTGTGGCCGCAGTGAAGGGTAAATGGATGACGCAGGAGTGGGAAGGGTGCGCGGCCCCTACTGACGGCGCAGAGGGGACAAGAGAGCAGTGGGAGGAGACGTCTCAGCGGCATGGACGATGGACGTTGGGAAAGAGATGCATCCTAGTTTTGAAATAATAAAAAGTAATCTGGCGGTCAACGATGAAGGGCACAGCGCATGCCAGACATCGATCGGTGTAGTCGATCTTCTCCCTTTGCGATCGTCATCTCTCACCGCACTCCCGCTCGATGGATGACCAGTACACGATTTCGTTCCCATACCACACGTACATAACAGGCAGTCAACAACCAAGTACTACTTAATCGTACAATCTTCTCCATCTTCCAAATTCACAAAGAACTCAAATTGGTCGTCGGCCACGCGCTGCGCTCCCAATGGTCAGCCCAGCTCCGGCTCGAAAACGGCGAAAAACTCACTATGACTCCGTAGATCGCCGGAACCCATACTTCTGAACGAACGAATCTAGTTCTGTTGGTCCACGAGAACCGTAGGGATATTGAACTGGCCTTGGTCGAGGTCCACTCTGTCCCTCGATCCAATGCAGAATCGGGGTGAAGATCTGTTATCACATTCATCAACTTTGTCATTCTCACACACACATAAGTCGCACGAAATAGTTGCCGTACCTTCCAAGCAACCTCTAGTTCATCATCACGCACAAAGTTCGAGTGGTCTCCCCTGAGAGCATCCAGGATCAACGCCTCATAGGCCTCGGGGATGTGAACCTCCCCGAATCGACGCTTGTACGTCAAGTCCATGTCCACGGGAACCGCACGGGTGTACAAGCCAGGAGTTTTTGCGTTCAACTTGAGGTACACCGCCTCCGATGGTTGGATACGAATCACGAGCTCGTTTCGAGAAATGTCTTTGAAGATACCCTGAGTGACATCCTTAAACTGGATTCGGATCTCGACCTTGGCCTCATTTAAAGCTGTAAGAGAAAGTCAAATGAAGAAAACCAAGAGCTCGGTCATTTGCCTGCTTACCCTTTCCGGCCTTTAAAATGAAGGGAACGCCCTCCCAGCGTGGGTTGTTGATCCACAAAGTCGTAGCGGCGAACGTCGGGCAAACCGAATCACGGGGGACGGTCTCATCGTCCAAGTATCCGGGCTTGCCGTTCGCCGCAACGTACTGGCCCAATAAGGTATCGTGCCTTTCAATGGGGGGGATAGCGCGAAGAACTTTGACCTGGTTCCGCCCGATTCAATACGTTTTTAATAGTACGCCACTGATGGTCGTATGACCGCTCGTTACCTTTTCGTCTCGAATGTCCTCAGCCGAGAAAGAGACAGGGCGCTCCATAGTCAAAACGGACAACACCTGCAACAGATCTAGGCGTAAAAGCACATTTGAATGCCTTACGTTCACTCGGCGTGATCGCCGAACTGAATGGCGCGAAAAACTCACGGTTTTGCAGAATATCTCTAATGATACCGAACTCGTCAAAGTAACCACCTCGACCCTCCGTTCCGAAAGGTTCCTTGAACGTGATCTGAACATTACTGATGTGGTTTTTATCCCAGGCAGCACCCATCGAGACGTTGGCGAAACGCAGGACGAGCATGTTCTTCACCATCTCTTTTCCTAGGTAATGGTCGATTCGGAATGTTTCGTCCTCCGTCCAGTTCTTCTTGACGGCCCCAATGAGCTTCCGGCACGACTCGGTGTCTTTACCGAACGGCTTCTCGATGATGATTCTGTTAACACCACCCCTGATGGTATAGCAGTGCTTCTTGAGTTGCTCGGTGACCGGGATGAAGACGGATGGAGGGAGGGCGAGGTAGAAGAGACGGTTCCGCTCCTTGGTCTGATATTTTTCTTCGATCGACCCAAGGTGAGCGTTAAGCTCCTCGAACGACTCATCCTTGTCGTAAGCACCAGAGATGTAGGTAGAGATGACTTTGAAGTCCTCGATCTGTTGCTTCACCTCTGGACTGTCATTGGGGTTGTTGATATAGGACGTTATCCGCTTGTGGTACTCCTCAGTGTCCATCTTCGTCCTCGCGTAACCGACGATTTTAACATCTCGGGGGAGGAGACGTTGACTGAAGAGCCCGAAAAGAGCAGGATACGTCTAACGTCATAAGCAGGGGTATGGTTAGTCTTCTGTCTACCGCATCCTCCCGCGTACCCCTCTCTCGTTTGTTTTTGGGGAACAAACGAGGAGACGCAGAGCCGACCCAACGCGTACCTTCTTCTTGGCAAGATCACCGGATGCTCCAAGGACTGATTTTCGGAAAAGTCAGAGGACTTGTATGTCCGAGTCTAGACAAGGGTCGATGAACGATAACGCACTGATGACGATCGTGTTATCTTTCAGCTCGTCGCTCGTGGTCTCCATGGAGGGAATGGTACCCGACATAGAGCGTGGCCTTGTAGTGGCAGACATCGTACTGCGAGGAAAGGGCGAGAAGGAGAGGTGGTGGTGAAGCGTAAGGAGACGGAGGATCGATGACGGTCTTTATGACTGATTACGGTGGTGGTATGCTCTGTAATCTCTTATCCTCCGGCAAATGCCGGTCAGTTCCTTCCGACCCACCATTACACCCAACGCCGGTTCAGACAGTGTTCCCACACACCCCAAGATCACCGCTACACCGACGAATAGGGCGAGACGTGCTTAGTCCAACTCCGCAGTTTTCCGCCACGCACCCCGGTCGAAGTAAACGACAAACCTGACTGGAAGAGAGAGCTTAGAGAAGCCATTGTTACTATGTTGGATCACGACCACGAAGACCCGAACTCCGTCATTCAACATTTGCACGGGCTAACAGACCCTTCGACGACGGGAAACTACGGCCCACAGGTCGTCCAAACCCGTGCAATGGCTCTTTTCGGCCAGCTCAAGGCCCACAATCGCGCCGCGAACGCCCAAACGCGCTCTCATAAGCAGGCCACTGCTGACGCGCGCACACAAATGGATCAGGCTCATTTGGCCCTGCAGAACTTGTTGTACGAGAAGCGTCATTTGGAACGCGAGATCGAGAAATGCCGTCAATTCGCGTAGGTCCTCCTCTGTTCTTGCTACCTATTTTTTGCTTTCGCTTTCTATTCTTGGGGGGGCTCTAACCAGCTAGCCAAAGCCCCGGCTTTGAATAGGGTGGGTCACGAGTACGCGACCTCGATTACCTCCCCCGAATCGAGGCTTCTCTTGTTGCCACCGGCTAAAGCCAATCCTGATCATCGTTTCTTCCTTTTTCCCAACTAAATCATGTTAGAATTGATGATGGCGAATCCCAGATAGGTCAATACACCAAGACATTCCACTTTATTCAATGGAACTCTTCACCATTCTCGCTCCTGACGAGTCCAAAACCGAAGATATCCTCGATGACCCTCACCAGCTTATAATAAGCAGGCTGAACTTTGAACTCACCGAACGCCAGAGGTAACTGTTACGTCCACCCTTCCCGTTCCCCAGATCTATTCTCACTCGCGTTTACCCAGACTTGACAAACGGAGAAAGGAACTTCAACAACAGAAGGATGACCTTATCAAAGAAACAAAGGCCAAGGTCGCCGCAATTGATAATGTTAGACAGCAACTGGATATCTTCCTGAAGGTATGTGCGTTCACATCATGCCCGGACTCGTGCAGGGATGAGCACCACCCGTAGGCTGCCACCGAAGCCCAAAAAAAGGTCGACGACCTGATCCAACCACTTCAACCCGGTACCTCCACGGGTTCCCAAGGTTCCCAGTCTTGACCAGTACCCTTCCGTCTTGCTCGTTTGTATGACATCTTACCAGGCCCGCGAACTCTTTCTGTACGATATCATTATGTGGGAAATGGTTGATTCACGTGTCCGTATATTTCATTCAATTCATTTAGTACGTCAATGGGAGACCCGAAGAGAGCAATTGATGAGTGGAAAGATGACCGGAGGGGAGGCCACGCCGGTATATGCGTCAAGTAATGTAAACCGGTTTGGGGGTTCGGAAACGGAGAGTGAGTGGGAGTGAAAAGCGTGATTACGAGGGGGGGATGTGTATATGCAGGATAGTGGCAGATGAAAAGAGTCGTGTTGGAGTTGAGAGTCGGGACGTTGGATAGGGTGGATGGTGAGTAATAAAAAGAGAGGAGACCATAGTAACACAACAGAAAACTGGGGCCGAAAAACTGGCTGAAACGGGGTGGTATTGGGACAGGAAGGGGTGATGAAGACCCAAGACGAGCCGGTGATGAGGGGGGAGCGGCAATGAAAACAAGCGAAGTTATGAAAAGCGCGATAACTGGGATGAAGGGAGGGCAATTGAGAAAATCCGAGATTCAGAGGGAGGATGATGGGATTGGAGCGGTGAGCGAGGGTGGTCAGCGGCCACCTCAGATATCGTCTTCGCTGATACTCCCCACATCGCTCATTTCCTCATCCTCATCCTCATCCTCGTCTCCTGTCTTGCCTGCAGCAGCGTCGGCTGCTTCCTTGGTCGCGAACCTCTGCACGTATTCTGGGATTTCGCCGTTAGATCAAGAAACGCACGTGCAGGTACGTTTTGCGCACCCTTAACTTTAGCCTCATACTCTGCGGGATGCCTCATCAGAAGGGCAGCGGCTTCCCCATTCAGTGGGTCGTTGGGATTGGGGTAACGGAGTAATTGGGGTAGGAACACTTCAAAGATGTTGATCATATCTATACAAATCAACATGCTTCATCAGCACGGCACCACCAGGGAGCGTGGGAGCTCTCTTACCGAACATTGGAGACCAAGTCTGGTTGATGACATCCAAGCAGACGGACCCACTCCTACAAATGTATGAATTGTCATCCACCAAAGGCGGCGGAATCCCGTGAAACGTGAACACTAACAGTTCGTCGATATTAGGGTGAAAGATCTTGTTCATGAACCCGATGCTGGGGGACTTGAACGGGTACTGATCCGGAAGTTCGACGTGGATCTTCCACACGCCGCCGGCGAATGGAGCTAAACAACCCAACGTGCACACGACCAGTAAACTTGATCAGTACGTACTCTGCGGTGATCCAGGAGAGCGAGTGGGGTGGGGGGACGTAGGGCAAAGGGCTAGGGTTAACGTACTCTCTTTCGGACCATAAAATCGGACGAAGAACTCCTGCATGCTATCGTTCACAAGGTTGACTTCGTAGTCAGACATCAACCTAATGCAGTCCCAAGGTCTCGTTAGCTACCAGGAAGGAGTCAAATTTTCCCTTTGGTGGACACGCACAGTTTCATGACATCGGTCTCAATCCGGCGCTTTCCTGGGTTGCTGTGCTGGGATGGCGTTTGGATTCAATCCCTGCCGTTCTAGATCCCGGAGAAGGGGTGTACTTATCATAGTGTCGTGCGCGGAGGGCAAACCAAGCGACAGGCGAGGGGTGTGCGGTATGTGGCGGTAGGAAGGAGAGGAAGGGGAGATAAGTAACGTTCAGAGTCAAACCCACCCTCGGGAGAACCGGCACGCGAACGTCACCGTGACTGTTACACCTTGAGAAAAGTACAAAGCACAAACGAAGACCACATGCTACCACCTGTACTTACGCAAATCCTGACGCATACATCCTACAAATTCATCACCAGTACGAATACGACCACTCCTCAACCACACAGTACGCGGCATCCGGCGAACAGGGCCTTTGTCCTCCAGTGTGACCACTCTCGACCCTCCTCCCACTAGATCCTCCTCCAGCGGTGCCGCTCCCTTGACCAGCTCCACGGACGTCCACAGTAGGCGTCAAAGCCGCACCGGTGGAACCAAGCCCTCTGTTCCTGTGTGCTTGGTATGCGATCAACATGGCTGAAAGTGCGGATCGGGCGTTTGGACGAAACGTCCGGTCCCTCCGAGGTCAGTCACCGTCGCTCTCAGAATAACCGGCCCGCAAGCACAAGGGATAGAAACGAGAGGGGAATCCCGGGAAGAGAGAACGTTGGCCTTACGCGAGGCAAGCACGCACATGATCGCCCGGAGGCAGGGATCCGAGGATGCAGGCGGAGGCGTGCGTTGCCATCGATAACCAAGCAAAGGGAAGGGGAGAAAAGCGGAGAGCACGAGACCAGGGTAGGACCGAACGTACCTAACCAGAATAACCCGAACCCTCCGATGAGAATCATCTCTTCTTGAGTCTGCGTGAGCAGGTGACCTTCTCTCATGTGGTGTTGAGCGACCCTGGATATATGCATGCCGTGGGTTCCGCATATCCATCTTTACACTGAACCAGGCACTCACAAGAACACCAAAGCCGCAAGGGCCAAAATGGCAACGGACGTCTGCGCGAAATTGAACACATCTGTTCGGGGACAAAGCGGCGGATGAGCACACCCCCTCTCCGTCCGGTGAAAGCAAGGTGAAGGACGCACTGTGCGAGGCAGGAAGGTTCGCGACAAGTTGATACCCCCCAAAGACGATTATCAGCGCAATCCCGATGAGTTTCCTCGAATTCTCTCCTCTGAATATCGGCATGACAATCGAACAATCCGAGTCTAGGAAAGTAGCAGTTCCAGCGAACTTAGTTTGGGTATAGCGAGGGCGAAGAGACGGAGGGAATCGTCGCACGTTGCAAGTTCCAATAACAATAGACTCCATCAAACAGCCCTTTGCAATGTTTACTCGGCGGGGATACGTAGGTGGGAGGACACGAGGCCAGGACATGTGTTCATACGTTCAAGCTCAAGCGCTCGAGCCTTACCTCCGATGGTGTGGTTCTCTCACTTGCGCAGATCTCTTCCAGGGCGGGGTTAGTTGCCGAACCATCAAACAAACCCACACTTTGGAGTCGCCACGTTCACTGGACAGTAGGTTAGACCTTTGAGTTGGTTTAAAGTCGGATCTTCGGAGGACCAGAGAGGCACTTCAGCGAATTGGTCAGACAATCCGGTCCGAACCCAGCGAACAGAGCGGAGGTATCTCCAGGCCGCACCGGGAGAAATGCGAAGCATAACATTTTCAATAAAACGCTGTCTAAGATATGTACACTGTAAAAAGCAGGACGTAGGATGCGCGGCGATCCCCATAAGAGGAGACAATCAACTAAAACGTTTTGTGGTCGTGGAATATCGTCGAATCAAACACATGGGGGAAGGGGGCAGGCAGTAACGGATGGGATCTCTAACAACGGGGAATAAGACGCGGGGAAACCGTTTCCGGGGGGTGGGGGGTAAGTTCATAACAGGGGATAAAGAAAGTTGAAGCAATCTGTATCATGCACCATATTCCCTCTCGA
>Ga0307515_10008177_pt1 | contig 20477 bp, 25 predicted proteins | sample 17_EM_MG_FD_194513 | JGI IMG/M metagenome (GOLD analysis project Ga0307515, IMG submission 194513) | Populus trichocarpa ectomycorrhiza microbial communities from riparian zone in the Pacific Northwest, United States - 17_EM | ecosystem: Host-associated > Plants > Roots > Unclassified | place...
GCTCCTCAGCTTGATATCCTCGTCGTAGGACAATCCAATTGTACAGGTTGCATGCGTGTTATGCCGTGCTCGTGCCTCGATTGACTGAGTTCGTGACAATTAGAGTTAATCTGTTGGGTAACCACTCCACCAGTTATGTTTATGTTGTTAACTATTCTATACCTACATACCCAGCCCATTAACAAGTCCACCGTAGTATTTCCTACAAGGCTTCGTTACAGCTCGCTTCCCAGTCAGCTACGTTACTCTACCTTAAGGAGTCCTTACACCACACCTATATCCCCGCGTGACATAATATAAGGTTGTGTAAAGCTAGTTATTATTATTTTTTTACCCAATATTGGCAATATTATATTGCCGATATATTTCCAATAACCGATATTTTATTGGTTCGTATTGGTTCGTATCGGTGCCAGGTCTGTTTTAGAAGCTAAAGATATTCTTTCTTTTTTCCCTTGGCTTTTGGGAAACAAGGCTGATTTATTTAGGGCGCCATTAATTATGGACAATGGTAGATCGACACCCCCTAATTGATATTCGCACACCCCCTAATTGATACTCGCACACCCCCCTTGATTTGGCTTAGCTCCCACCACATCTAGTTAGAACGTCACGTGTGTTTGGCTCGTATGCATCTGCACTGGTGCGCAACTGTCGCGCGCCCATACCCAAAACATTACCTCTTTACTATGGCTCTCAACCCAACCCCCCCACAAGGTGTACGACTTCCCAGAGCTTGCAATCGATGATATTAACGAGTTTGCAAAAGGGCAAGGCTATGCGGTTACCAAATTCTGATCTAAAACCGATAAGCAGATACCACCTACGCGTGGTCGTGGGCGCGGGCGGGCGCGGGCGCGGGCGCGGGTGTGTATTCGCGGAGGCAGCTCAGACACCAAATAGAGGTAGCAGCACTCAAATTGGTTCAAGCCAGGCCTCACAAGCCACTGCGCAATCTAATCAATCGACTCAGGAGCAAGTACGTAGTAGTATAGGTAGTGAGTACGGTGGTGAGTATGGTGGAAGTCAAGATACTACTGCAAGTGCATTGCTGAGTGTTGGCGGTAATATTCAACGGGCTTACAGAGGTCGGGGGACCTTGCCCTTTCAGCAGGACTTTGCTGAGGGGTCCTTTGGTGCATTCCGACTTTGATTTGAACTCTATTACTTGTACTATAATTAAAATTAAGACTTGATTGAGGTGGCGCAGTCGTAAAAGTTGCATTTTGAAAGTTTGATTTTCGCGACGAGATGCATACGAGCCAAACACACGTGACGTTCTAACTAGATATGGTGGGAGCTAAGCCAAATCAAGGGGGGTGTGCGAATATCAATTAGGGGGTGTCGATCTACCATTGTCCTTAATTATGATATGCGCACGCCCCCTGCCCAAACAGGCTTGATCCTTCCCCTTAAGGTTAAACATCACGTGTGTTTGACTTGTTTACATCTGCAACTAGTGCGCGCCCATACCCAAACCAACTCCTTACCTTTCCCCATCTCCACTATGGCTCTTAACCCACCCCTGTTGAAGCTGTACGACTCTGCTCGGCTTGCTCTTAATGATATCCACGAGTTTACCAAGAGGCAGGGCTATCCCTTGACACGGCAGCGTCCAAAGAGAAGGTGGTCTATGCGCGGACACTGTTTTTGAAACTATGCGTATACCTACATAGAATTCAATCATTAATTACACCACCACCATGCCTTCCAATCGTACTAGAACCAATGCAAATCAGTTCAGAAGGCTCAACATAATAATGTTCCCCTAAATCAAATTGCAAAAAACCCCTGGCATTGACTCTTTGCGGGTGATAGAAATTCTCGAGAGCTAAGATTCTAGGCCAAGAGAGCGGCTTGGGAAAAGCTGGCGCAAGCGAATTTCCTATGACCGCAATTTATTCAAAGCCAGCCTTCGATCGACTTACAACCTTCATAATCAATCAAGCTGACGTCAAAGCGTCGATCAATGGTCATATTAATGGTCACATCGGCGGTCACGTTAATGGCCTAGCCTAGGAGTGGAAGTTGCTTCCAGCGGGAGCACATTTTTAAACAGGCTTAGCGGCTGTCAAAGCGGGAGAGCAATGGAAACGACATTCTTAAATTACTCCTACTAGATCCCTGGATCCACCTATATCGGTGCGGAGAGTGTGCTTAGAGCATCAATTGATGAACTTGCTTTAAGGAAGCACTCGCTCCACTAATGACTCTCCGAAATCGTCCTTACATTTCTACAAAGTGGCCGCAGCTTCAGCCCTCCTCATATTATTAATCCTCTATTCTTGTCCCGTTTCTTTAAAGTGGTAGGTCTCACTATTCCAGTATTGCTCTTTAGGTGTTTCATCTAGCAATCTTTGCATTGGATGGTAGCTTTGGTTGACTTGGTGCAGGCTTGCCGAAGTACTATAATGGTCGTGTTTAGCATCCGCCGCGAGCAGTTTCCTTAGAAGGTATTACTCACAGCGAAGAAAGGCTTTGCTGTCCCATTGACTTTTTGTCACTACTTAAGGAGGTCCTAGTACCTAAAGCCCGCATCAGTGTTGCTTTGATCGACGTGAGAGGTAAAAGGTAATATCATACCGAAAGATTTCTGTGCGGTCTCGGCTGTCATGATTCAAGCGATCGTCTAGTGACAGGCGGATACCCGGGTTTCTTCCTGGGCTGGATAATGTATGAATCGTCCTCAAGGCCCATGGTGCTTTTATATGCCTCAAATGTTATGCTGAGGCGAAGGGTAGTCTGATTCAATCAGGCTGCAGGTTACAGGTAAGAAGCCCTGCTCTGCCTTCGTTTCTTTCTCAGAAGTGCACAAAGTCTGGGCGCCTAAGATCATTGGCAGTGAGAGAGGAGATCAACACGGACCTGGCACCACGAGCGATTTGAAACTGATGGCTGGTGACGAGAGACTTAATGCGATTCTAAAGCCTTGCAAAAGCGCCTTGTTGCACTTCTGTTGGCCTATCCGGGCGATGCGGGCTATCTAAAGACATTCAAGGCGGAGTAAACTTAAGTTTGTGCCCAACACTCGTGTGTACTGCACTTTTGCTCCTACACCTTATTGGCCCTTGCTGTCCCTGTCCATCGGGCTAGGTTTGGATTGTGTTGGTACTACAGTTTTGCCGTTGGCTCTGATTCGACAGCTCGGATAGACGTGGATTGCACTTTTGTCAGCCAATGAGGCAAAGGCGTACGGTAGCGACGCTGGACACTACTTCATGTAGCCGATCTTGACCCGTTTCGTTCGAAAATACGATAATGTTCTTAGGGAAAATTGTCCAAAGATAGTTGAAGGTGATCTTTTTTCCCGCGTGCAGTGACGAAACTTCTGGCAACCTCGGCAAATATTTCTTCCAAGACATCGATGAGGATCTGGATATGCTCTTTTTCCTTGGTTCCTGGCTCTTGTCTCTTCAGGATGTCAGGAATTCTGCCGTATGCTAAGTACAGCTCTTTGAATGGCCGAGAGATCTTGATGGTTTCCGTGCTTAGCGTTTCAAGCTTGCCTTCAGTCAGGATAGGTCCTACCTCGCGACGAATGATGGGACTCTGGATTTCGATGTACGAAATCGTGATGGGCGTTAATCCGTCCACCACGCTTGGTTTGGGTCCATTAGCGTCATGTCCGTAATGATCTTTGCACTTGTAAATCCGGATGGCAGCCTTTTCGTATTTGTTTTAGGCCTCTTTCGGAATCTCCACTGGTTGGCGTTCTACCCAATTGATACAGCATGTGCATTTCTTCGGACCCTCAAAGAACGTCTGGACAAGGGGTTCGTCGCCCATTTGTGGTAGCTCGAAATGGACTTCAGGAAGTTTAGGATAGGAAAATAAATCCATGCCTGGCATAATCATGCCGGGATAATCAGTGGCGAAAGATTCGGTGCCGAGTGGCATTAAGCCGGGCACATCGTGCCCCCAGATATTAGTGCCTAGTCCTAGGAAGTTAGAGTCGGCCATCTCCGGGATCCGGCAGCGTATGTTATGGAACAGCAAGACAGCGAATTAGAGGAATATCTTAGCAAGACTCGCGGGAGCTCTCTGTTAAGAAACGGAGGAGAATCTAAGCTGACGGCTTTTATAATAGTCGCTATCTCACAGCTCGACAAGGCTATTAGGCAACAGTGGTACGGATGTGTCACTACCACACAAATCAAGCTAATTACCTTTAGACTGCTGCATATTTCCAGCGTGTTCACCCTCGCACTCGACTAGATGCCACGACGTCTGATACCAAGAAATGTGTCATCATCTGTTGTAAGCGTTGCACTCTTGAACGCGTCGCGTCTATTAGAAAAGGCATAAGAGATTAGTTAACACGTTGGTGGGCCTATATATTGTGTTGCAGAGGTAAGTTCTGTGACTTCTGTCTCGCTTTAAGGAGTGCTCGACATTAAGCAGTTGTCTAAGATAAGAGACCCTAAAGCTTGCTTTGCTTCTGGAGAAAGTCTGCAAGCACAGAACCCTCAGCCTTCGGTTTTTGGTAACGATTTCTCTGAGCCTCTAGAACTCGGAGAATTTCTCCACGCCCTATTTTAGGGCGTAATGTATCGTGTAGTTTAGAGTACAATTGGGTGATGAAAGGAGAGGTAAATCCATAGTCGCATTGCGTCGATCATTGTTGATGATGAGTTGTGCGTCAGGCCATTGCCAGCGGAATTAATCAAGAACCCCTTAAGGCACCGGACTACTTGTGTCCCAACTACAGAGTATTAGCTCTCATACAACTGGTCATAGGCATTAACGCGCACGATTACAAAAAGAAAGCTAGCAAAAATGGCTTTGTATGGCGAAACACCGGAAAGTGCGGAGATTTTCTAGCTTCACAAGAATTTGTAGTGCCGAGGAAGAAAATACAGGGTTTTTGTGCCAGAAGTCTTTTATGCAAAGATGTCGAACATATTGCGATAATTTGTCGCCATCATTAAGCAGTCGTTGTATCATCCACTCCGGCATATAGCTCTGTTAAAACTAGATGCAGGATGTCCTCTACGAGTGCAGCAAAGTTAATTCCAGTCATCGTCGTACTCGCATCGTTTCTCGTACTATGTATTGCGGCTCTCGAGAAGCGGAAAATCTATTATTTCCGAATTCTAAGACCAGTGACCTCGTGCCTCTCCTGCATCGAAAGACCTATGCAACACACGTACTCTCCTACACCCAGTAGACCAGCAGCACTGTAATTGTCAATTAGTTTTTTCAGTTTACCGGAACCCCCGAGTCTCAAATGCATCTAGTTGGGTGCCAGATGATAGCGTTCGACAACTACGACTCTCCACACGCGTACCCAGAGCTTGTAACTTCACGAAGTAGTGGCATTGTGCGTCTGCTACCTAAGGATGAGCATGCGTGTCTCACGACCAGGCAGATAGCATACAGCTCTATATCAAGTGCGATGTTCCACCAAAATGATATTCCTGGGATTTTCAACTTCGCAGGGAACCTTAATCTTACAAGAAGATAGAAAATCTTCGGCCACACTCGGTTGTTTACCTACATACTCAATTAAATGGGTGGCCTTCATTTGGAAAGAAACCTAGTGAGGTATGTGTGATCCTCGTGCTGTTACCGTCAGGTCGATGTGCTAATTGTATGGAATTGCAGTCGTAATCTGCTCTTTCATAGTTGGACAATTCGAAAGCTCACCTCATACGCAAATACTTCATTAAGCTTATTCGGCTGGCGTGGAACCACCTTATACCCCATCTAGCCACGAGGGCATTCACCCTGGAATAATTCGTCATGCGACTTTAGGTGGAGTAGATGACGCTGAGAACAGAGTCATGAGACTCAGGAGTAGAGTGGGTTACATATGTACGCTGGCCTTACCTCGGTGGCGTTGAAGACCCATTTGACGGAATAATGATGGAGCAACTCCAGCAGGTATAGACATTTTGCGCGGGACTTTCACTTGATGTGGGTGAATTCTGGGCGAAGATGAGAGAAGACTTCTGAATAAGGTTCTTTGACTGGAAAAGCTTTTAAAGGACATAGCCTCCGGATATGCAAATAATCAGTGATGTTAACCTCTACTGTTGTCTTAGAGGATCTTAATTAATGCTTTCTATAAGTCGTGATTTTGATTTGAGCCTTAGGACAAGTGGTCTGATAAATTTAATATTTGCCAAAGCATTGGCACTCGATCAGGTATTGGCGTCCCAGCTGCGGAGCTGGCTCCGCAAGCTGAAACTAAAATTTGGTCTCGCCCGCCTGACGCGGATATGGTGGCGCAGCGCACCCGAATGAAATACGTAAACGAAATTTTCGTGGGCATAAAGGCGCATGGACAAAAGTTCTCTCAATCTAAGAGGGTAGCATGTGTCGCAGAAATGGACTCGTGGCTAAGCTTGGCAGTGGTAGGCGCAGCGGACCTCCCCAAAGCGTAAGCTCCTTACAGGAAAGGGGATCTGTATATAGCTACGGACTTCCTTGCGACATTCCCAGTTGACAATAGATTACCTGGTATTTACCAAGGAATTCGCTCCTTTATATCTTCACGTTCACTCACTCACTTCCATTCCTTTCGATTTTCGATTTTTCTTTGTTTCTCGTCCCACAGAAAAAGCGGAAACGCCAAAATTTCCATGGATCGCAATCGGATTATCTCACCGAGGGAAATCGAGAACTTCATTGCTGAGGGCCAGCTCATTGTCATTCACGAAGGACATGTTTTAAGGCTGGATGGATGGTTGGGAAAACATCCTGGTGGCAAGTTGGCGATTCTGCATATGGTGGGAAGAGATGCGACCGACGAGATCAACGTGTAAATATTAACTACCTTCCCTCTTCCTCCCTTCACTTGTTCGATGTAATTTCCATTCTCGGAAAAGGTGAGGTGGATTGCCTTGCATGATGCCTATGCCGAAGGTAGGTTAATTCGGCCTTTGGCGCAGTCGGCCTACGCTCTCATTTGTTCGGCAAAGAATAACCTCATGCTGACATGCTATCTTATGCAGGTACCATTTCTCCAAAACCCTGCGGCTGATGAAAGCATACCGAATCGGTCGCATACAGCAACCTTGGATAAATCTCGAACCTCCCCTTAGAGGCGGCGTCTATCGTAAAGACGGCGGGATAGACGAGTCGGAGATAAGCGCGTCTGATGGAGAGGAGGATTCGACCTGGAGCTCCAAACAGCTTTCTTTGAGTTCGAGTGCGTCGAGCGTGTATACTTCGACAGACTTGGAATCAGAGATACCAAAGGAGACAGTCAAGGCTGCAATAACTGGTCAGGCCATACCTGAACGTGGGGACGTCTTGGTCTCCTGTACTCGACGGAAACCCTTCGCGGCGGGCGTTGATGAGATACAGCAGCCAGCTCTGAAACTACCAGACACTTATCCGGCCAAGAACCTTTCCAGAGCGGCGTACACAGCTATCTTAGAGCAGAAAGAGATTCTCGACGGTATTCGCGCCTACCCTTCGCTCGATATTGAGACGCAGGGAAACATTGCATTGGAATACAAAGCGTTGCATGAACGAATCAAGAATGAGGGATTTTACGAGTGTCGTTACTCGGAGTACGGCAAAGAAGCTATTCGCTGGACGATCCTCTTTTGCGCTTTTATTTTCCTACTAAACGCCAAATGGTACCTAACGTCAGCAATTTTCCTAGGCATGTTCTGGGTATGCTAGCCGCTCTATTTGACCTAATATCAGAATATTGTTAACGACTTTGCAGCAACAAATAATGTTCACTGCTCATGATGCCGGACATCGTGGTATAACAGGGAACTTCGTCGCAGACACTCTAATTGGGGCATTCATTGCTGACTTCTGCTGCGGCCTCTCCATTGGTTGGTGGAAGAGCTCGCACAATGTGCACCATCTCATTACAAACATGCCCGTATGCTCTACCTATCTCTCACCGCGTTCACAACTCTAACATCATCCAGGAACACGACCCGGACATTCAAAACGTCCCTCTCTTTGCCACATCCCCCACCTACTTCAAATCCATCCTCTCGACCTTCTACAACTTCACCTTCATCTGGGATGCTGCGGCCGACTTCCTCGTCCCCTACCAGAAATATACCTATTACCCGATCATGGCCATTGCCCGCTTCAACCTCTACCTCCTCTCCTGGCTGCACCTGCTCTCGCCACGTGCCGCGAACCTTGGCTCTGCCTGGTGGACGCGCCCCGTCGAGCTGGCTATGATGGCGTGTTACTGGGCGCTCTTCGGCTATGGCCTGCTGTGGTGCACGCTGCCAACGTGGCCGATCCGCGTCGGCTTCGTGCTGATCTCACACTGCGTGACGATGCTGCTGCACGTGCAGATCACGCTGTCGCACTGGGGCATGCCGACGGCGGACCTGGGCCCCACCGAGTCGTTCGCCCAGCGCCAGCTGCGCACCACCATGGACGTCGACTGCCCGCCTTGGCTCGACTTCTTGCACGGCGGCTTGCAGTTCCAGGCGGTGCACCACCTGTTCCCGCGGGTGCCGAGGCACAATCTGCGTGCACTCCAGGTGCTGGTGAGAGAGTTTTGCGAGAAGACAGGCATAAAGTACCAGTGCTATGCGTTTGTGGAAGGGAACCAGATCGTGCTTAGTCGGCTTGAAGAGGTCGGGAAGATGGTGGAGGCGCTGGTGAAGTGCCAGCTGCATATGGCGGAGACGGGGGAGAGTGGATTGCATTGAGGTTTGCACTGTGCTTGTTAACGACGGCATTAGGACCGGTGTTTGAATGGGGCTATAGATGAATATGGCGAAACTGGGATGGGTTCAAGTTACGCCAGAAGGCTAGTCTTAGGATTAATATAGAGTATAGAGGCATGAGACTATAGAAGGCCTTGCTGGCCAATTTAATTTGAGACCCGAACTTTTTACTGCTCGCCTTATCATTGCTCTACCTCATGACCTTGTAAATCTATGTTAGGTTGCTGTGTTTGAGGAAATAGATGTATATTTGTACCTTTTCTTTTCCCCTTAAGTTCTTCAGAGGTAGTCAGGAAAACCTCGAGCTAGCAAATCGTCAGGAAATTTGGTTATGACACGCTCTGTTTCGCGAAGGTGAATTACTATACGGAGAAGTGCAATAGATCAGATAGATCAATGCTCTCTATATCTTTCATTACAAAATTTAGAATGCCAGCGGTCTATAGAATTTCTGCCATGATGACTAGCATCACAAGGGATTTTATGATATCACTTCTAAATCTCCTTCTCCGGCACGACGCTGCCCTCATTCCAGGACTCCGTATCCCCAACACTCGCCTCCGGCACTAAGCCATGCTCAAGCTACTTCGCAGCGGCTGTGTCCTGGAGTCGTTCGGACATGAAGATGAGATCGATTTCCTCAAGGGAGCGGCCGCGAGTTTCGGGGCAGCAGTAGTAAACTACGAGCATATCAGTAAAAGATACTTGTGGACATAGCAGGCAAGCTCGGGTGAATTCGGATAACATAGAATGCAAGGTTGGACGTCTGTATGACGCAGCAATGGCGTTGAAGACGAGGAGCCAGATCCATGTCTTCCACCCAACATTGGTGTCTGTGATGGCGATGGCTAAAAGCTGTTAACATAGAAGTGCGCCTGCCCAACTTCTCCGTGAAAACGACTCCGGTGAAATTAGTTATCGCAAGAATCGTCGTACGTGCGCCAACTAGTCCAGAGGCCATGGGTGGTGCGGGGCCGATATAAGCTTGGAAGATCGTGGTAGTATAGCAGAAGATTATGTCAATGCCTATCAGATATGCATCACCGACTAAAATCACGCCAGTGTGGATACGGCGCGCGGCTTGCATATTGGAGGTGTCCCAGAAGAAGTCTTTAATGCGGAGACCGGCGGTTGCAGTTCGCTCAAGCTCAAGGGAGGTCAGAATGTCCTTAGCTTGGATGACTACAGGTTCATCGATGGATTTCTCGTATAAACGCTCTAAGGGAGCATCTCCTTTGGCATCTTGGTCTTTAGCGTAGAGGTATCGAGGAGTGTCTATTTGGCTAATTAGAACACCTCTGGGTTAAAGAACTTTCACACATGCGCCCACCTGGACTCCAATAGTGAAACAAAATTGTCAATGCCGACCAGACAATTTAAAACGCCACAGGAAAGCGCCACACGGCCTGCGTATTATGTGCGAAAACCATACCAAAGTAGTTATTCAGAGTAGTCAATATGCAGCTCTGGCGCTTTTCCGAAGAGTGCAGACTGCAAACTTACACCCAGTATGCGAACGCCGTCCCAAGACTGGCGCACGCAATCGTTGCTTTAACACCTTGCCCATGCTTGCTGGTGATGGTAGCCATTTTGGCGACGAAAACTGGAACCATGGAGGTACAAAATCCATTGCCAACGCCCTATCAAGATTCATTAGCTTCTGACTCGAAGCATCTCTAAAGGTATTCTTACAATTAGAACTCTCCCAGCAATCATTTGGCCATAGCTGTAACTTGATGCTGAAATGATAGTTCCAATGATTTGAGTGCCACATCCTAAAATGATCCATGCTCTACGTCCTATAAATATGCCGAAGAATGAGGCAATGATACAGCCGAGCCATGATGCTAGTAGAAATACTGGTGTAATCATAAACACAACGGTAGTGCTAGGATTCTAAGAAATGAATGTTAGCTTCCAAAGAAATAGAGTTTAGTAGAAACCTCGCTTCAATAAGCCCTATAGTACTCTGGAACGTAACGGCAGCATACTGACAAGACGAACTATAGATAAAAACTACGGATCTTAATGGGCGCTTAGTTTGCCAGCGCACGTCTTAGAAAATATGGTAGACATATCATACATATAAACCACAAGCTTCTAAGCGACGAATAGTTTCCGAGAAGTTCCCGCCATGGCGAACCGAGTTACGAATATACGGAAAACTCCCAAAAGCTCAAATAAGCACGGACAATGAGCATGCTGCAGTTCAGTCAAAAATCTCTAGCTCTTTTCGCTTATCCCCATGTAGCAGATCTTTCCGTTGGTGAAAGAACTTAGGCACTGGGTTGACATAATATAATCATATTTAGGCGTTATCTCGCATCTCGACAAGTACCAGATGGCCCATCTGAAGAAGAGAGTGGGCTAGAGAGATGTGATAAGCCCGTTCTGGCTTTACATGGTGTTGACGATATCCAACTACTCAGGGCATCGGGAGACGGAGCCAGGAAATGCAAGTCGTGCAGAAGGGCCCACCCGGCACACAAGCACATGGAAATCCTCGAGCGAAGACCGTTGCGGGTCTAAACGTCCGAGCCCTTGAGCATGTTGCAAACCAGACATGGGCAAGACTGCAGGAGGTCGAAGGTGCTTGGAGGGGAGGAGTGAGACTTGAAGTCAAAAATTGCTCAGTACGACTCGGCGGGCGCTCAGCCGAGCGGTCGATACCACCGGATCTGGTTGTAGGATCTATCGGCTTTAGTTAGCCGTTCTGTTCCGAGGAATTTTTAAACTACAACTCGCGTCAAGGACCTCTCCACTAAACTCAGCCCCGCCACAGAAGTTATGCTTTCATAGACACTGAATAACCTCCCAGCCACCGTTGAAAACTTTCTATACTATCATGGACCAACAAGAAGGTCTCGAAGCCCTTCAAAGCCGCCACCGCAAAGAACAGCGTGACTTACAAGCCCGCGTTACGCAGAAGAAAAAGTCAGCTACCAAGAAAACGCGTAAAGGAGTCAACGACGAGTGCGCAGCTCTTGAGGTAGAGCTTAAAGAGCGGCAGACACGCGAACTAGCGGCCTTGAATGGGGAAAATACTGAAATCAACCCGAATGAAGTGGATGTGCACGAAGCCCATTACGACGAGGCCCAGGATACAAGTGGAGAGAACGCAGATGGCATCCAGTCTTCAATGGAGAGTCTTTCAATATCCTCGCCCCCTTCAAAACCTATAGATCCTCCGACGTCGAATGGCATACGCAAAACGCTTAACCGAGCCAAAGCTCGCCTCGCCCGTCGCGCGGCAGAGCAAGACGCCTTGGCTCGAAAAGCTGCCGAGGAAGCCGCATCTTTACCTAACTTACGAGAGCAGGAACGGGCACGGATGCGAGAACATTTTACAAAGTATAGATTACAAGAGAAAGAAATCAAGGCGGATGGACACTGCCTATACGCTGCTGTCGCGGACCAAATGGATCAGACTGGGCTCGGTCTTAAACCTCGAATCACCCCAACTATAATCACGGAGAAGAAGCTAGAAGGGTCCAATGACACAGAGCAAGATTTGCCAGGTTATAAAGCTGTTAGGCACGCCGCCGCCGATTTTATAGAGCGGAATCCTGATGATTTTAAACCATTCCTTGAGGAACCGCTTCCCTTCTATGTGCATAGGATTAGAGAAACGGGCGAATGGGGTGGTCACATGGAATTGGCAGCGTTGGCCAAAACATACGGCGTCAAAATCCACGTTTTACATGGAGATGGGAGAGTGGATAAGATTGAGCCAGGTGAGGATGCTGGAGCGGGCGGTGATGAAGAGAAGGTCATTTGGTTGGGATATTACCGCCACGGCTTTGGATTGGGCGAGCATTACAATTCGTTACGGAAAGCCCCTTGAAGCCAATTGCCAGCGTATTCGCCATCTTAACACGGAGTGGGCTTGAAATATCTCCATTATCGATACGGGCGTATTGAGGCGAGCTCAATGTTTATGCTTCCAAATTCCTACCCAATCCGTACCTTTCCCTACCTCATGCGTCCGCTCCGGCTGCCAATGCGCTATGCGCACTAGTGCCTTCGCATTGTCCTTAACCGGCGTCTGCACTACTACAATACCTTCTTTATCATACTGGATCTCCTCGCCTGGTCGTGTCAGGATTTCTTCGTATACTACTGGAGGTAAAGCCCAGGGAGGCCCGCCTGCAGAAGGAGGCTTGTACGTAGGAAATTCGAGGCAGATGAGGCGGCCTGTAGGAGATAGGAGGGAGGACATGCGATCCGACCAAGTTGGGCGGAGGGTAGGAGGAAGCGCGCAGAGGAACTATGCAAAAAACAAATAAACCCATCAGTTTTTGACTTCTTTGAAGACTGTCCAGGGACAGTTGATAGCATGAAGATGACCCACCGTATAATCATAAACCAAATCAAAACCCTCCCTCAACCCCCCATCCACACCTGCTATCCACTTGTCCTTGAAAAAATCTCCCAACACAAATTTCACACTCCCACTCCCGACCTCCGTGTTCCGCGCCGGATACTTGTCCGCCTGCTCTGCCGCATGCTTCTCACACATCTTGACCGCATTCGCACTCGCCTCAACCCCATACGCGTCGTACCCGAAGCTCGCCAGCAGCAGCACGTCGTACCCTTTCCCGCACCCGGGCACCAACGCCCGCTTGCGCCGCTTGGGCCCGGTTGCAGAGTCGGTAGTAATGGCAGGCCCGAGCAGTTCAGTGCGCTGCTCGAGCGTGTCGACGAGAGCGGGATTGGGCGTGCCGCGGTCCCAAGGCAGGAAGTCGCCGGTTTTCCAGAGATCGTCCCAGCGCGAAGGGTGGGTGGAGGCGTCGCTGTTCAGGAAGTGCTGGCGGAGGCGCTCGCGGGCTTCGTCGGTGGGGGGAACGCCGGGGGTGGTTGAGAAGATCGACATGGTGCTGGAGTAGGTTTGTGTGGTGGATTAGGTGGTGGAGCCAGGAGGGGCGGTCTTTAGGATCAGTTATGCCAACGGCTTCGGAACTGTAAGCGTCATGGTTGGCGGGACAAAGGCGGAAAGCCGGATTTTGGCTCAAATAGAATAAATTTGTGCATTTGGAGGTTTTCGGTGATATATTTTAGTTCCTAAAGAGCTGTGGTTCACTGTATATTTTACTTAATCGAGGAGATGTTGTGACGGTGGTATTTTTGAAGATTGCAGCATTCTATTCCGGTATAGGGAATACGCCGGACACGCAGGTACTGTCAAGCCTCCGGTACGCCACCGATGTCGGCGGTGAGCGGCGGTGAGCGGCAAAAAAGGCTTGTTTGCCTCGAATGCCTCTCAAATTTTTCAACAAAAAAAGTTACGTTAACTTATCTTTAAAGCCACACCATATATAGAATTATAATATATATAAAAGTTATAAAGAATCTTCTTAAGAATATCTTTGGTATATAAATTTCTATGGGATAGCTTATAATTAAAGTAGTATTAATATAATAATATCTTACCTCGTTGTGACGTGCCATAAGTTATATTCTTGGCAGTAACCCCATAAAAGATTTCCAGAAATCCCTTAACCTGTATGGGGTATAACTCTACAATAAAAGAAGATATTAAAACGCCTACTATTTTAAAAGAATCACACTGGCAAGGTCTATAACTTTATAACTTAATACTCTTAAAAATATTAAGGCGTTATAAAGTTATACTTACAAAAAGGGTTGTGTATGGGAGCTGCTTAGTAAGGAATTTGTAGAAGATAAGAAAACTGCAGTAGGACCGGTTCAAACGGCATCTTGAAAAGAAACTGAGCACTACCATTGGCTACGCATTCGATGATCATTCGATGATCCCTCGATGCTCCCGACTTACTCCATCTTAACCTAGGTATACGCATTCATGACTTTACCGTACTCTCTGAATGGCTCTACCATGTCTTCCTCTCCCTGCTCTCTCTCACCGTCGCGTGCTCTGCCTCTTTCTGTGGTACTCATACCATCAAGCCTGGTTGCCTGGTGGCCTCGTTGCCTCATTTGCTGCCCTTTTGCAAAGTACACCGGTAGATTTTCCTCGCCGAGCATCCCCCCCGAGTATATAACCCACTGGTGTGATTCCTCCGAATTTTGAGGCTGTAGGGAGGTGAGACGGGTGTTACGCTATCTTGAAGATTCAGAATTTTTGAACGTTTTGTGCAGACACTTGAGCAGGAATGGAAGACGCAGCCAAGAATGAGCTAGGGCGCAGATCCTTACACGACAACAACTCAAAGGAGTCGATTGTCGAGTCACCTATTTCCAATAAAGAAATTGGCATGTCAGACACGAAAGAAGACGCAATGTCAATCGCACTGCCGACTCCCTCCATCTCCTCTCCCGTATCCGACCACGACCCTTCCCCTACCATCCCACCGCCTTTGCCTGCCTCGATGGCTTCTCTAGCAGTGCCTATTGCAAGAGGTCAGCGGAGAGGTCTCTTCAGCTCCCTCACTCTCATCCCTGAAGTTACAACTCCAACGAGCTACCCTCGCCGCACGAAATGGATTATAACGTCGCTAATCGCGGTTGCTGCTGCTGCTGCACCTATGGGTTCTTCAATAGTACTCCCTGTGCTTACTGATATCGCGAATGACTTTCATACGACTGCTACTATAACGAATCTCAGTGTCGCTGTTTACATGCTTGCCATGTCTGTATTTCCATTATGGTGGTCCAGCTTTAGCGAGACTGTGGGGAGGAGAACAATTTATCTGGTCTCATTTGCTCTTTTTGTTCTCTGGGGCGTGCTATCCGCTGTCTCCACCAGTATCGCCATGCTAGTGGTCATGCGAGTCCTCTCTGGTGGGGCCGCTGCTTCGGTGCAAGCAGTTGGCGCAGGTACCATTGCGGATATTTGGGAACCGAAAGAGCGAGGACGTGCTATGGGATTTTTTTATATAGGACCTTTATGTGGACCACTCTTTGCGCCTATTATTGGCGGTGCTATGGGGCAGAGGCTCGGGTGGCGGAGCACGCAGTGGTTTCTGACCGTATACGGATCATTCACACTAGTAGGCCTGTTATTTGGACTTCCGGAAACGCTTAAGAAACGACGAGACGTTGCCAAGGAAGTTGAGCAGGAAGCAGTCCAGCGCACAGCATCCGAAAACCGAAATGGGACCGTAGAAGCGACGGATCCAGAAAATATGCTGGGAGAAGCAGAGGCTGGTTCTCAGAGGCCCACCCCGCTCACTCGGGTTTCTACCAGGCAGTCAGTGCAGATCAAAACGAGAACATATCTCTCTCTAATACGCCGCATCTTCCTTGATCCGCTTCTAGTCTTGGCATACCTTCGATACCCTGCCGTCGCATTGACGGTCTACTATGCCTCCATCACATTCGGGTCTCTCAACTTCCTAAACATATCCATACAATCCGCATTCTCCACTACCCCTTACAATTTCAGCACCCTGATCGTCGGACTCTTGTACATACCCAACTCACTAGGCTATATACTAGCGATTTTCTTCGGCGGTCGTTGGATTGACCGCATCATGCATAGAGAGGCCAGAAAAGCAGGCCGCTACGATAGCAATGGAAAATTGATATTCAGACCGGAGGACCGCATGAGGGAGAACGCATGGATAGCGGCGGTTATGTGGCCTGGGGCGTTGATATGGTACGGATGGATGGCTGAAAGGGGTGTGTTTTGGTTTGTTCCTGTGAGTTTGGCCTGATTCGTCTTTTCTCTTCTCTTTTTGCGGCAATCCCGCACTCGCCTCAGGTCATACTTTTGATCATACCCGTGTGTCCTCTGCCTTCGTCAACAAAGTCACAAATTGAAATGATTGAAAGATTGAGAGAAAGACCCTAATGAAATGCTACTAGATGCTTGCCAACTTTTTCTTCGGCGTCGGTAGCATGCTAATCTTCGCGCTCTCGACGACCATGCTCACCGAATTCATGCCGCGCCGCGCCTCCTCTGGCATCGCCATTAATAACTCCGTCCGCAGCATCTTCTCTTTCGCCGGCGTCTTCGCCGCCGAGCCCACCATCAACGCCATCGGCAACGGCTGGCTATGCACGATTCTCGGGCTATGGAGTTTGATAAGCGGGCTCGCGGTTATTTGGACCATGCGGACGCAGAGAGATAAATGGAGGCGAAAGATGGGCGAGGGAGGGATTTGAGAAAGGTAACCGGAGTAAAGGTTGGAAATGTTTTGTAAAATCGAGATAAAAACTCGACGAGTACAGAATCGGTTCTGGGGGAAGGGGGTCCAGATATCTGCATGGTATTGCCGCCATCACCCGGCGATGGAAAAATAAGGGATCCGAATCTGTGGGCCTCGGGCTCGGCTTTACCGCAGCAAGCTCAGACCGTAGAATCAATTAGCGGACTTACGTATATCCGCAAGCGGATATCGCTAACCTTTTTTGTCAAAAAGTTGATTCTATGGTCTGAGAGACTTTTTCAGACTTTATTAAGAGATCCGACTTATTTATATGTAGAGCAGTCACCTTCTTCAACGAAATTGTTAAAGCCATCCACGTAAGGTCTAGAGCTGCATATAGGCTTAAAATAATCGCAAGAACCAGCTCTATAATCGATGAATTTTTGGGCCTTATATATACACCCGTTGCGACGTCCATTGCGACGTTTATTGCGACGTCCCTTGTAACGTCCGTTGCCTAAATTTGTATAGGGATATATATAATCTTTAATAAAGTTAATAAAGCCACCCATATAAGGTCTAGGGCTGCATATAGGCTTAAAATAATCGTAAGAGCTAGATCTATTAGCGATAGATTTTTAGCTTTTATATATATACTTATTACTATATTATAGGTAATATCGGGATTCCTAATAACGGGTTTTTTTTTTGGCGAAAATGATCTTGACTTTAAGCAGTTGTGGGCTAATTTAGACCCGATATTCATAAAATATTAGGTCATCTCTCTAATCGATGAACTTTTGGTAGTATTTTAAGCCGTTGTGGTTGAGTGGTTCAACCGCGAATATAGGGAACACCATAAAAAAAGTCGGAGTTCTTAAGAAACGTTGGATATGTCCCTCAGACCACATTTTCGATTTTACGTGGAGCGGATATAAAATTATTCCGAATATGTGGTCTGAGCTTGCTGAGGTAAGGCTCGGCTCAAAGTTTCCCGATCGGCCTTGGGCCATTGACCTATGATGTGCGTGAACTACAGTTACAAAGTTGCAAAATAAGCAAAGGATCATTGGCTTCAAGTATTATTTTCTGGTTGAATCTGAGGCCACTAATTCATGGTAACTTATTCATTTTGGGGGGATTATAGATAGTAGGACTATATAGCTTCGTCTTTATCGCACCATTAGTCGTCAAATTGGACCAGAGTCAAGATGATGACTCTCTTTTTGAATATCGCCTGCGCTGTTAGGACGTTCACTCAATTCGTGATGCTGTTGCCGTGCCTCTATGAATGGCTTCAGATACTCTAAAGAACTTGCCACGTGGGGGCAGTTGTATGATGGTGTGGACTCCATAAGGTGGAGTCGCCACGAAGAACGACTCTACAAGGGGGTAACATGAATAGGTCAGACGCCCCCCTGCTAGTACAGTAAACAAAATAACCTGGTCCCGCTATGTCACTTTGGACTCGCTTATTTCTTGACCAGTCCTGGCAGGGGAGGCGTCTGCGGCATCGATGTTACCCCCTTGTATATTATCTCATGAATCGGACGCTCCGCAAAAGATTCGCCCCGTGACACGGGATAACTCATAGACCCTCTTGGACCAATTAGAACAGCGCACTAATTTCAGCCCCCTGCGCACCCCTGTCACCTGACAAAATCTTCTGCGGAGCGTCTAAGAGCTTATAGGCGTCGCTTTGGTGAGAAATGAATGTTTTAAAAATCAAATTTTGTGTATTTTTACGAGCGACGTCCTAACCACAAGAGATATTATATATTTTATTAATATAATAGATTCTTTAGGTAATTATATCTATATATTAATAACTTATAACCCCCTATTAAGAATACTAGGGGGTGAGATACATCGTTATAGAACGTAAGTTAGGTTTTGGATTTAAATGTTTACTAAAACCGACTAACTACCTATATCTAACTTCTTATAAAATAGAGCTATAATATCGCTATAATATAGAGGCGATAGAGAAGATAAAGGGCTTTTAGCTCGTACTATTTTAGAAATAATTAGACGTAGAGAAGTACGTAAGTTTTAGCAGTAAGGTAAGATTGCGATAAAATAGACTAAAACGACCAACTATTTATACCCAACTTCTCGTAGAATAGAGCTACAATATTGCTATAATGTAGAGGCGATAGAGAAAAAAAAAGAGCTTTTAGCTCGTAGTATTTTAGAGATAATTGGACCTAGAGAAGTATATAAGGTATGGTAATAAGGTAAGATTATAACCGATAAGTTTTGGATAAAATGCGACCGATAAAAATGCGATTAATAAAAATATGACCAACGAAAATATAACCAACTAGCTATAACGTTGTTATTTAATATAATAGATAGAGAAATTAAAGAGCTCCTACCTTATAGTATTTTTATAATAACTAAACGTTATAAAAGGGTTAAGATACGCGTTGTGGTAGAAGAGTTGTCGCCTAATAAGAAACATTAAGTTCTTATATAAAGGGCGCCCATAAGCTCTCAGACCCTTAGAGAGAAATTCCTCTTGGTGCGATCTAATTGGTCCAGGAGTCCACAGGACTAGGGTAAGGTCCACAAGCGTAGCGCTAGTCCTTCCACGTCGTAGTGCAATTTCTCCCCGGGGGTCTGATTTATGGATAACTTGTATATAGTATCTAAGCAAGAATCACGTGATCTCGGGATACTCCTATGGATGCCCCCTACCAACAGAACTTTGTCAACTTCTCTACATATTCCGGTTCGAAAAAATTCGAAGTCTCATCCAAAACGCCATGCAGTAGGGCGAGGGCTAAACCAATACCTGTTCACGTGCACGCCTCTATCAACTACGCGTGTCATAAATATCGTAAGGATGTCTATTCCAGATGCGCATACTCAAACAGCGAAGATGCTCATAATAGAGACGCTCGGGTTTGCAAGCAGCAGATGCTTGCGAAGATTATAGGCGATCTAATGGACTGGACCCCGGACGAAGGCAGGAGATTGGCTCAATCTAGGAGAACAGTAGCATTCGGGTTGCTGGAAACTAGCCAAACCAAACTACAAAGTTTGAAGAGCTATTCTTATTTGAAGGTCATCTCTTCGTTGAGAACGGTTCAAGGGAGGTACTGGAGAAGGGTTATGGCCAGTTTAAAACCTCGCAGCTGTGCTAGAATACAGGACCGCACCAGTCTTTGAACTACGGCTTAACCCCCGTCGAGAAGAACCCTCCTTAAGCCCTATCGATTAACATGCCAGGATTCGTCCATTGGCAGTCCATAGGTGTGAAATAAGCCAGGCAGAGTAGGCTAATACGGCTGTGCGAGCAGTTTTCATGACGAATTCGACGATATGTCGTCAAGTGGACTAACGGCCTCGTGAGGAGGATTTTTGGGGATTATGTTGTCTTTGGGGCAGGACCGATCAAAAACTGATCTATACTTTCGATTAGAAATTCCAAAACGGTTTGGCTTATGCTCGGCTCTGCAGGTACTGATTCATGGTCGGGATGATAGAGCACCGCACGTTGCAAAATAGATGCCATTAGAGGCGCAGAGAGGCCGTTGATGTCACCACTGTATAACATGCGGAACGTTGATCCCCCAACGTAAATTTTGACCCGAGTTTATAAGTAATAAGCTAATTAATTTTAGAGCTTTATTATATAGACTTTAATTAATATATATAGAGATAAGGTTTTCCAGGGGGAGACCCCCTAGGACCCCCCTATATAGAGCTTTTGCTTAATTTAGAAGTAGTAGTAAGATTAAGG
>Ga0307515_10008178_pt1 | contig 20476 bp, 14 predicted proteins | sample 17_EM_MG_FD_194513 | JGI IMG/M metagenome (GOLD analysis project Ga0307515, IMG submission 194513) | Populus trichocarpa ectomycorrhiza microbial communities from riparian zone in the Pacific Northwest, United States - 17_EM | ecosystem: Host-associated > Plants > Roots > Unclassified | place...
CATGTATTAGCAGTAGGAACCAACATACATTTGTGAAGCAGACCAATCTCAACATACGAGACGCTAAAAGACGTGTTTGGTTGGCCAAACAATTACCGGAAATCTTGGGGGAGAGCAGGGCAGGTTGGTCAGGGGACCCCAGCACGCTGCGCCCACGGAGATGATGGGTATCTATGAAATGTATTAGCTAGGTAAACGATCGGACGTCAACGACAAGGGGGAATGGTAGGTGTTAGGATTCAGATTGCCCTAGAACCAGCACTCCTACCGTTACTATGGATCTATATTCGGGTTATCAAGTCGTTCCTCGTTATTTCTCCGACATCTACACCGCTATATACGTCCATGTTAACGTCCAAGATTTTCACGGCTTGCCAGGTCCCGAAAGGTTGCGTTCCCATCCCGTTCAACGTCGCGAAGTGGTTGTTCGGCGCTTGTATAATCTCCTCCTTCCTCCTGGTACGCACACATATCAACGCCTCGTGGAGTTCAGCTGGCATATGAGGCTCGCAAGACGGCTGCCAGTGCGGACGAAATCAATATTCGAGTCGACCGAATGCCTTGAACCTGCGGAATCTCCATCTCTTCGTTCTCTATTACTTCTCCTTCTTTTCTCCTATCGTTTGGGAGACGCAACACTCACCATCCGTCTACGAATCTCAATCTGCTCATGGTACGTCTGGGTCGTGGCCTGGACACCGTTCACATCCAGATTTTCTGCCAGCATAGGTTTCGGAGCACCAACCTTCGGAGCGACTTGGAACGCGGCCTGGGCGACAGGGGCTGTAGTTGTGGCTGTGGCTGTGATCGTGACTATGGTGGGAGCGGGTCAGGAATATTCTCTTCTTTGACAATCTTCACAGTCATCGTGCTTTCGCCTGTGAAGGAAGTATGATCGACCTTGAGTCGCTTAACGTCACTTGGAGGCTTTCGCGGCGATCCTGAAAGGGGTAGGAGCAGAGGCAGATACCCGGGTGGTTGCGGCGGATGGGTATCGGGACCGCAGTTCCATCATCGTCGCCAATAGTCTCTGGAAGATGGTCGAGCCGCTTGGGTAATATAGGCGGAGGTTGGAGCGCAGGTGTATCAGGAGGCGCCGTGCGTGCGGTTGCAGGTGTTGGTGGGTTGGTTTAGACGGCGCAGCAGTGGCTAGCGTTCCAACCGCATTTGCCTTCGTGGTCAAGGGGGACAGTGGTGAAGATTTCTTAGGGTATGGGACGACAACGGTAGGCTATTCCTCCTGGATGAGATGGACGGCGACCGCGATTTGCCGCCTGGGGAGGCACACGCAACAGCCTGTTTGTTGGAGGGGTTGGTGGTGGAAGACGACTTAATTGGGTGAAGGGGGTGTATGAGAAGTGCTGAGAGAGTTCTTGCGGACCTTGGGAGCATTATGCAATGAGAGTTCCAGGCCGTTTACAGACCGCGTAGGGGTGGCACCTCCGAGTGTTTCTGCCGGTTGAGATCGCAAGTGAGCTCGAGGGTCGTTGAAGACGTGAGACTCTTTGGCAACGGCAGAGGTGGCTTCTCCTTCCTATGAACTCTGATGACTGACAGACAGAGGTGGTTGGGGAGTTTTTGGCGGAATTATTTAAGGATTTTAAGGCATTTAAACGAACAGATGGGGCGCGACGGTGGAATGAGGGGTGTTGGCGACGGTGCTGGATTTGAGAGGAGAGGTGTTGTGGGAAAGTGGATTGGGTCTTTGATTGCGGATAGGAACGGGGATGCATGAGTGAGGGGACCCGTCGCTTGAATTGGAGGTGGGGTTAGCCTGGTAGTGCGGGGGGTTGGGGGAGGGATCTGGGGTAGTCTAAATGGGGCCATGGTTGAGTAGGAGAGTGCTCATAGGCGACTTGGATGGAGAGGAGGGCACGAGGGGACCGACGATGGCGCGCGGCGGGTAGGCGCCGGCAGGATTAGGTGAACCGCGAGTATCTGCTGAACCATTTGGGTCGTCTGGGATATTCGAGTTGAAGTGGGGTAATTAGTTGGTTTTTATGGATTTAAAAGGAGGTGAAGGGAGGTTCGCGGGTACGAGGGCCGTACACGTTCTTAGAAAGGCGGCAGCAGTGTAAACATGGGAGATATTATGCACACGGAGCGGACAGTAGCACACGGTAGATCGAGCTCCTTCGCTAGCCTAGCAGCCCCAGAAATATATCCTCATTAGGATATTATCCCTCCAGTAAAAGAAAAGGAATCGTACTATGTGCATCGTAAGAGTCGATATCCTACGCTCCTACGCTAATCGGTGCTTTTTCGCTGAGTTGAAGGTGCTGGCTGCTCCTTGTGTTAGGCGCCACTCCATCCGTGTTCCACCTTCTCGCCTCCATCTTGACACATGCGTCGATTCCATCCCGATTCGCGTTCGTGTCCTCGCCAACGAAGGCGCAAATGTGGTGACTACCATTTGTATAACCCTAATATTCGAATAGTGAGACTTCGATGTTACAGCGATGTCGCCAACAGGGAACTCTGATATCGTATGTACGGGTACAGAAGTAGAAGTCCAGGGAATGCGGTGTCGTCATGAAATGGAATGCTGCGGAGTGATAAGGTGGTAGTCAAAGATAAACGGAAGTTCGACAAGTGTATTCCACCCATCGGGCCGAAGACGCCGGAGACGCACACATTTTTGTCGGGAACTTCGGTGCAGCCATGTCGACGAGTACGCTACAAACACGTAGTCGAACCCTGAGGCCGTCCATCGGGTATCCAGGCACCGAAGCCCGAAACCTGAAACATCGAGATTTTTTTTTTGGTAATCCAATTTTACGTGCTAAGATCTAATCTATGTTACACGAAACATCGAAAAATTTCCAATTTCCGGCAGTGTGGTCCGTGTTCTTTTAGCCCGGCCTGCGCTGCTTCTCTCACCACCACGCAGTCAGTCCCCAATCTACACGTCGCACTCGCATCGTCGCACTAGTCTCCTGTGAATTTTGGCACCCCGCCTGACTTTGGCACCTCAGCATCAATTTCTTCTCTTCGAGCCGTGTCCTCTTACTCAAATTAACCCGCCTACGTGCAAGATATGTCCTCGCTTGACTGTAGCAGTCCGCTTGAACCACTGGACCCGCCTAATGGCGAAACCATTAATACCTACCTTCCTATGGAACTGCTGCGAGAGATCTTCCTGTATAGCATCGACTCGAATCATATGAAATCTGGTCAATTGGCTTCTGTTTGTCGCTATTGGAGGTCTGTTATCACCACAATGGCTCATCTATGGTCCACCTTGAGGGTTGGCACCTGGACCGAGACGGAGCAGGTTGCTACTTGGTCGCAGAGGGCATACCCAAAGAAGGTTATCATTGACACCCAAAGAGATGGTCAGAACTTATCTGAAGCTCCGATGTTTGCTGCATTCCGAAATTCTCTTACGACCACCGGCCAGTGGCACGAGCTTACTATTTCCTCATTTCCTCCCGAGGACACGGCTAGTCAGCTTGGCGTTCAAGTTGCAAGCCCAATGAACCTGTTGAAAGTGTTACATGTGGCAGCTGGATGTGTTCACTCTCCTTCGCTTGCTTGTCTGCTCGATCTTGTTCCAACTGAAGCTCCACTCTCTGAATTCAGACTTCATTCCGGATTTTCCAGCACCCACTTTCTCCAACCCCGTTGGTTTCCTGTTTTGCAGAATCTCACAGCGCTTATTGTCAATGGCAGAGATATCGATGAGCCATTTGAACTTCTTCCTACTTTTACCCAGCTTCAGATATTTGAGGCTGACCATCTTCGTCTCCCAATTTATGAGCCCAATACCAATCTGCCTTTTATCTGTACTCTTCGGAAGCTGCAGCTCAGAGCCTGTTCGATTCAATGGATGGCTGGGAGACAATTCCCGTCCCTCGAGGAGTGTGCAATCCTCCTTCCTCGTCATTGGGAGATAATCCAGCAGCATGAGGTGCAATTACCATCCTGCGAGAAATTGGCCTACCATGGTTATCCAATGACCACAGCTCGATATTTCCATGTTCCCGAAATGAGAGCAATGGACCTCAGATCTCATGACTGCAATGAACAGAGGGTCTATCGGCACCTACTCCATCTATGTAGAGTAAATGGAAGGTTTCCTAGCCTTACTACTCTACACCTAACATTTCAGTGCAGTGAACAAGCCTTAGTCAAGGTGCTGAAGTATTTGGTCCCTCTACAAGAGTTGGTTTTATCTATTGCCCATCCCTCGCCCTCCTGGCAATGCTTCCTTGAGTCACTGGCTGCCAATCCATCCACAAACGAATGGCCTGCGTGGGACCAATCGACGGGTTATCATCAAAGGTTGGAGCAATGGTGCTCTTCCCAGACCTGGAATGCCAATATCCTCCCGCACCTGAAATATCTGGGCGTACAGTGTCCCAAAGGCTTCTCTCAGTCTGAACGCCTTGAGAATCTCCCATTCCTTAGACTTGTTGGATGGACTAGGGCGCATATGAACCCCCCCTTGAAGCATTTGAAAGTATGGGAGGAGAGAGGGACCATGAATGACATTGCGGTTGACTACATTTCCACTGGATATCTAGAAGAGCATCTTGGAACGCCAAGTGAAGAATATGACGCAGTGGTCGTCGTTGGAATGGCCACACGATGTCTGGTCATTCATGATAATGATACCCCTGCTACCCCATTATTCCGACTCCGTTCCACTGTCCTCTTTAGGCGACTCCAGGATCTTTATCTCATCTCTAATCTCGATCATGAAATCCCTATTTCGCCATCCCTAGAACAAATCAAGAAGTTGACAATTTGGCGTGGGGTGATTCCTGAGTATTGCCTGAACGTTGATTTGCCATTGACTCATACTCTTGAGCGGCTCGAACTGCGTGTTTCAACATTTTCCTGGATGCTTGGGAGGACCTTCAAAGCACTGAGAGAATTCCAGAATTATTGCTCACCCCTTGCACCCGAGGACCTTTCTAGGCGTGAGGGGATACAGGTGAACCTGCCCGTCTGCACGACATTGCAGTTGGAGGACTGTCCAGTGGACTATCTCCATTTATTCTCCTGTTCAAATGTCCAAATTTTTCGTTGGCGACAATATTCACCGTGGGCTCACTTTGATTTGACATATCTCAGTTTATTTCATGGTTTCGTGTTCACTCTTTTCTCTTTGCAAAACCTTGATATTTCCATTCCTCAGACTTCGGGGATAGATTCCTTGATTCATTTTGTCCTTTGTGGTGCACGGGAGCAAGGAATATGGCGAGATATCAGGAGTGTGGAAGTGGAGATCCGGTGTAACTCCCTCGCAGAAGTATCTCACTGCCTCGACGAGGCAGTTGGACACCAGCAGCATTATGAGAAATGGTGGAAAACGTTCACGGTCACCAAGGACGACTGGGACAATAATGTGATACTCAATGCATTCACGTGAATGGTCTTGTACAAAGCGGGTCAGGATCACTCGATGCTGTTCAGCTGTAATATTCCATTTAGAGGCTCGGGATCTTCGTTTGCTTTTTAAGAGGAATTCCAGTACACAATATTATAAGTAATAAGCTTCCCACCATCCCAGCTAAGTTTGGACAGATCGACCCTTCAAATCTACTACTTCCACGTACAAATGAAAGGCAAGCATGACCCGAATGTATTAGAGCGTTTTATCTCTCGAGAATAATAAAAGGGAAGCCAACCAGATCACATGCAAATGAACGTAAGCGCTGGACGGGTAGCAGCAGATCACAGCACTCAGGAATGATCATCAAAGGGGCAGTAAATGTCGCTTTAACATACGAACACAAGTCAAGCCTAGCTGCGTAGTCTCAGGTAAACAGACCAAATGCCACATCAGGTTCCAGGTGGGCAGTTATGAGCGTCCGTCAACAATGAGCAGAGCTAGGAAACACAAGAGGATGTATAGCTCGTTCGTAGGCAATAAGAATATTTACAAGTGAACGGGCGGACGAGGGACTGATGGTAGGAAGGACGTGAATCGGCTCAGTGGTGGGGGGACGGACATCCCCCACATTACACCCTGTAGCATAGTATCGACGTTCACTTCATTCCCATGCTTCTGGCAACCGAAAAATACCGAGCGAGTGTAGGGTGTCCATTCGAGATGACCGTAGAGCTGAGGTAGCTCACGAGGACGTACGTGAACAAGGCTATAATAACAGCCGAGCGACACCTGATAGGTCATAGTCGTAGCAATATCCGCAGTGGTGCTGGTGAGTGTGACTTGGGTTGGGGCTGCTGGCGTTGTGCACGTGCTCGACTTGCATGGATAAATAATAGTGGACAGCGGGTGGTATCTGGAGAGAGGGAAAATGATGGCCGGAGGTCGATACAGTGATACGGCGACGAATGCGTGTCGGCGGTGGAGACGAAGGTGGATGCAGAGCGTCATCTGGAAAAAGCAATGAGAAAGCGTGATGTTTATGAGCCAAGTCGACAAATGGGAAACGAAAGAAACCGATACGCACATGCCGGTGCATGATCAGCTTCGCCATAGGTAGCATGGGTACTGCCGATGGCGCTTGTCTTGTAGGCGGGTCGAGTATCAGCGAGATGGACGGTCGAGGGGCACATAGATAAAATGAGGAATAGGGACCAAGCGCGATAGAAACGTACCTATAACCTTTTGGAAACACTGCGCTGGCGGTGGCTGGCTTGGGCAGTGGTGGTGACCGATGCTGGGGAACCCGTGGCGTTCTTCTGGACGGGTGAATATCCATAGTGGCTTGATTGCGAACGCGTAGAGCATTTGCGCTCCTTCTCACTCAGGCCGATGAACTACCGTTGCCGTTGGCAGCTGGTGAGCTGCGACTGCTGCTCACCGAGCACCTTGCTATTGTTCGAGTCGTCTCCGGCGAGTAGGACGGGGAGCGAAGTGAAGATGGGTGCGAGACCGCCGGCGCGAATGAAGAGGAAGGGTATGAGGGCCAGAGGGCCACTGGGAAGTCGTCGGGAACGTTGGGGGCGTGAGAGTAAAAGTACGCAAGTGGGGCCACCATTGAGGGGATTCCTGTCGGCGGATGAGCGGGAGAGTGGTGCCGTTATCGAGTGCACAGCGGTATAGGGGTCTGGTTGTCTAGCTGAGTGGAGAGAGACGAGTGCATCGAGGCAGAGTGCAACTGGTCGAAGGTTACGACGGAAGAGGGAGGCAACTGCATGGAGGTTCACCATGAGCGGGAAACTAGGTGGTATTGAGGGATGTCTTGGCGGAGTATGCCAGTCCAGCAACACCCGTGTGTTGTTGAGAGATGACATGAGACGACACGACTGTATCTTGTATCATCAGGTCATAACAGGAGAGTGAACTGCGAATACTCGTTAGTCCAGCAGAGGAAAGAGGGAAGGATAACACGCACCCGACCTAGAAGGTTGACCTGCTCACAACGCCCAGGCTAGAGAGAACCGCTTTTCCGAGTAGTCGGTATGTCCGTTCTTCTCTCCAGCTGGAAACGACGACGAAGAAGACGGGAACTCCGTTCGAATGCAACGCGCAGTGCAGCTGAATGGTGGAATTGTGGCAGTAGATCCCAATAGAGCTCCTGCACTGGCAGTGGGAGTCTGCCCTAGAAATCTAGCCTCATTAGGACCTACCAAACAACCTTTTTGGAAACACCGGGCACTGGTGGTGGCTGGTCTGAGGAGCAACGGTGACCAACGCTGGGGGACCCATGACGTTCCTCTGGACGGGAGAATATCCATGGTAGCTCAAGTGGGAACGCATGGACCATTCGCGCTCCTCACTCAGGCCGACGAGCCACCGTAGCTAACGAACTGCGACTGCTGCTCGCCAAGTACTTTGCCGTCGTTCGAATCGTTTACGACGAGGACGAAGAGCGCGGTGAAAATGAGGGCGAGACCGCCGGCGGAGAGCAAGGGTGCGTCGGTCCGAGAAAGTCCCCGGAAACGAGGGCTGGGGAGAGGGTCGACCGATCGTCTGGGCGAGAGTAAGAGTGAGCGAGTAGGGCGATTAACCGGGTAAGTGAGAGTGTGGTTAAAAGCCGACACACAAAGTTTGGTGGAGTCGAAACGCCCAGGGGATCGGAAATACGAATGTCCGAGGAGGCGGATGTATCTTATACCATCAAGTCGGAAGCAAGAAAGCGAACTGTGAATACATGTTGTTCAGAGGAAGAAAGAGGAAAAGAATAACACGCACCTAATTGATCTGCTCACAGCACGAGAGCACCGCTGTTCGAGTAGTCGGTATATCGATGTCTTCCCTCAAGATGGAGAATGATGACAGAGAAAAGGGAAACTTCATTCAAGTAGCCGGTGTGCAACCCGCCATGTAATCAAGTGGTGGAATTGTGGTAGTAAAGCGCGCGATTGAGCCCTTTCGCCTACTGCGGCCTAGAAGTCCAGCCTCATTAGGACATAGTTTACGGGAAAAGAGAACCGTACTACGTGCATCACAAAGGCCAACACCCTCAGCTCATTCGACCAACATGCAACTATCAGCGCCACTGGAAATTGAAAGATAACAGCGCTCGTGCGTTGAATTGAGCACGGGCTGGCTGCCCTCCCCACTGCCGATTGCCCTTGCGTTAAGCGCCATTCGAATCGCAAGCGGACATATGTAGTCCCGACTATGTATCCATCGAATCCATTCTGATTCGCATCCCCCCGCCAATGAAGTGGCAAATGCGGTGGGTATCATAGCCGTGACGATGGTGTGTAAATTTAAATTTTGAAAATTATTGAGACTCCGATGGTGTCGCCAGCGGGCAAAGATAAGGGATCTTGAACCAGTACGTGGCCGATCACCTCTCCACGGTAGGTACCGGGAAAGGGAGGGAGAAGGAAAGCCTTGTTCAAATAATCAGTTGTACATTTTTCAGTTTGTGCGAGTAACGTACCGGGCACCCGCAACGGAAGCGATGAGGTGAAAGAGAGATCACATGCCGTACACGATGAGAGTCACCGTCCCTAGCTTATTTTACCAACCTCCAACGAACTACTGAAAGAAACAGCCGTTCAAGATGCCCGTTTCATTAATTTCCCATTCGAGGTCTGTTTCGAATCCGTTCTACACTGAATAGATCAGCGAGAGCGGGACTAGCGGAACAAAGACTCGATCTCCATTTCCGAGCCAGTTTGTGCCATCGAAGGCTTGAATGGATGTTGAGTGTCACCAGCTTGCGCCCAAAACGGAACGCATGGAGTCACACGTGAAAAAAATTGGAGCACAGAGGGTTGCGTGATATGGTGCATGAGGTATATCGAGTTGGTGTATCGAGTGCAGAGAATGATCGACGGCCGTGCGTGTTTGTGGGTCCCTGAAGTGGTGGGTCTGGCACGTGTTGGGGGGGGAAACCTTGGGCCGATAGGAAAGATAGTTCGCTGCCCAGGATATCGCGAAGTGTGGCCATGTACGACGAGGGTTGTACGCATTTGTCAGAAATGCGGCTGCAATTGGCGAGGAACGGCAGAGGATAACAATATCCACTGTCTAAATAAAATGTCAGCTCAGAGTGGAAGCCAATGGGATGCAACCTTGCGGTGAATAGAGACGACAGAAGCCTACTTACGGCGTTCCGGATTGGCGAAAACCTGCGACTCAGCGTCATTAGTCTCTCATTGCAGGACCCGTGCTCGGGTGCGCCATGATATAAGACTCGAGAATATCATCGCGAGTGAACTGCCGTAGTCTCGTACAAGAGAGCCTAGCAGGTTGAGGCAATAATTGCAGAGGCAGAAAAGGGACGGGTACAGAGGATATCAGTAGGTGTTGCAATGGCAGAGATGGTGGACGAAGATTTCGGTTTCGCGGGTTGTCTGCGAGCAGTTCCCTTCAAGTGCGAGGGAACGGGTCTTGCAAGGAGTATCGAAGAACTGCGTGCAGAAGTAGCAAGGGTCGAGAAGTGGTTTTGATACGTGGAAGAGAGGGCGGCCTAGACTCTAGTCCGAGCTGTTGGAGGTGCTTTCGATGATGTCGGAGACTCTGCCTGTGTGGATTTCCGATAAGACACGGCGCACTAGAGATGAGGAGGGAGTATTTTAGCGTGAATGCTGTATTTGCCCAGAACGAGCGAGCTACAACCGATCCTAGCTCTCGAAGTCGCAAAGGTGGACATGTTGTTGGGCAATGGAAAGGCTAGCGTCTTAGTCGAACCAGCACGGCTTGTGACGTATATCACGTCGATTTACATCCCAAGGAGATGAAGTCCTTAGGCAAATGACTGCGAGATGACTTTGTTGTCCATGTCGTCGTTGTCGGCGTGGATGTGGTGCGACCGTTGCTGGCTGAGTGGCAGCAACAAAGTGCGGTTAAGGTGGTCGTAGTAGGTGATCAAGGCGCCATCTCAGGTAAGAAATAAATATTGGGTTGATGTATGTTGCTCGTCAAACCTCGTGTGCTTTGTCTCCACTTGCAGCGAAATTCCGACGGTTGCGAAAATTGCAAGGCAATACAACAGCCTCAGCCCAGAGCATAACAACAGCAGGACACACCACCCGTCACCAGGTCTTCCCGCTAAGGCTGCCGAAAGGCCCAATTCCCAAAGAGGAATGAGGCTGGGAGGATCGACTTCGGCACCGCATCGATTGTGGTAGACGTACATACTTTTATTTTGTAGAATATACACTTCGAACACTATCGCGTATCCCCGTACTCAGACTGCCCTGAATAGTCCGCCGAGACACCCATCAGGCCGAAGGCGCACACATTTGCCCTGCGGTCGCGCTGGAGAATGTCGCGTAGCACTCGTTCGTGTTCAATCGTGCTTCGTTGGAGCAGTTAGCCGGCCAGAATTTGGATCGTCTTGGCGTCTGTAGCCCGCAAGGGCGCAACCGCGAGGCAACCGCGTGAGAGCAGCACCGCGAGGTTTAGAATCCCATCGGGTCAACTACGCCTGCGTCGCTTATCTCACCACCACTACCACTGGTCAGTCCCCCAAGCCACTGACTATTTCGCTCTTGAAACGCTGCACGTCGAACTCGAATCACCCAATTGCCATTTGTTGCCTTGCCGCCTAACTTTGGCGCCTCAACACCAATTCCTTCTCGCCATCGTCTCACTCGAAAAACAACCCGTCTACATTCAGGATATGTCTGCCATGAACCGTAACCGTCCGCGCTCGACCATTGCTCGACGCGCCAGGCGACGTACGCATCTGGTCCAGCCTTATGACGAAGACATTGATACTTACCGTCCGCGCCCGACCATTGCCCGACGTGTCGGGCGACATATGCTTCTGGTCCCGCCTTATGGCAAAACCATTAATACCTACCTTCCTATGGAGCTTATGCGAGAGGTATTCCTATATAGCATTACGTCGAATCAAACGCAATTTGGTCAATTGGCTTCTGTTTGTCGCTACTGGAGGTTGATTATGACCACACTCAAAATCATTCAGAACCTTCCTACGGAACTTCTGCGAGAGATATTCCTATATTGCATTGAATCGAATCATATGAAATCTGGTCAATTGGCTTCTGTATGTCGCTACTGGAGGTCTGTTATCAGCTCGATGCCTCATCTATGGTCCACCTTGAGGGTCGGGACCTGGACTGAGACGGAACAGGTCACTACTTGGTTGCAGAGGGCATACCCGAAGAAGGTTATCATTGACCCACAGAGTGATAGCCAGAGCCCATCTGAGGCTCCAATGTTCGCTGCACTCCAGAGTTCTCTTACAAGCACCAGCCAGTGGGACGAGTTGACCATTTGCTCATTTCCTCCTGAGCACTTGGTTAGTCAGCTTGGCGTTCAAGTCGCAAGCCCAATGAAAGTGTTGAAAGTGCTACATGTGGCCGCTGGATGCGTTGACTCCCCCTCATTTGCTCATTTGCTCAGCCTTGTTCCAACCGAAGCCCCACTCTGTGAGCTGAGACTCCATCCCCCATTTGTCGGCACCCACTTTCTCCAACCCCATTGGTTTCCTGTTTTGCGGAATCTCACAGTGCTTATTGTCAGTGGCAGAGATATTGATGGGCCATTCAAGCTTCTTCATACTTTCACCCGGCTTCAGACATTTGAGGCTGATCATCTTCGTCTCCCATTTTATATGCCCAATGCCAATCTGCCTCTTCTTTGTACTCTTCGGAAGCTGCAGCTCAGAGCCTGTTCAGTCCAATGGATGGCTGGGAGGCAGTTCCCATGCCTTGAGGAGTGTGCAATCCTCCTTCCTCGTCATTGGGAGCAAATTCGGCAGCACGAGGTGCAATTGCCATCCTGCAAGAAGTTGGCCTATCATGGTCATCCAATGCACACGGCTCAATATTTCCATGCTCCCGAAATGAGCGCAATGGACCTCAGATCTCATGATTGCAATGAGCAGAGGGTCTATCAACACCTGCGCCATCTATGCAGGGTGAATGGGAATTTTTCCAACCTTACTACTCTCCACCTCACATTCCAGTGCAGTGAACAAGTCTTAATGAAGGTAGTGAAGTATTTGATCCCTCTACAAGAGTTGGCTTTATCCATTACCCATCCCTCACTGTCCTTCCAAACCTTTCTTGAGTCACTGGCTGCGAAACTATCCACAGATGAATGGCTTCAACAGTCCTCAATTTATGACTTCGAGTGGAAGGATTGGTGCTCCTCTCAAACCTGGCATGCCAATGTCCTCCCGCACCTGAAATTCCTGAGCATACAGTGCCCCAAAGGCTTTTCGCAGTCTGAGCGTCTTGACAATTTCCCATTACTTAGAGCTATTGGATGGACTAGGGCATATCTGACCCCCCCTTTGGAGCATTTGAAAGTATGGGAGGGGAGAGGGAGCATGGATGATGTTGTAGTGGATTACACTTCCACTGGCTATCTAGCTAAACATCTTGGAATGTCAGGTGAAAGACTTGACACACAGATTGTCAGGGCAATAGTCACACGACGTTTGGACATTGAATTTCCTGATACTCCATTATTCCCACTCCGTTCCACTGTCCTCTTTAGGCAACTCCAGGATCTTGAGCTCGTTGGCGAATATAATGATAGAATCCTTATTTTGCCATACCTGGGCCAAATCGAGAGGCTGAAAATTTCGAGAGTATTCATTTCTGAATATTCCTTGAACCTTGACTTGCCATTGGCTCATACTCTCCAGTGGCTTGAATTGATTTTTTCAAGACCACTTTGGATGCTTGGGAGGACCTTCAAGGCCCTGAGAGAGTTCAGCATTTTTCAACCGGTACTTGGATCTGCGAACCATTCTGGGCATGCACCAGACGAACCCGAGGACCATTCTAGGGATGAGGGGCTGCAGGTGGACCTACCTGCCTGCACAAAATTGGAGTTGAGGTGGTGTCCAATTGACTATCTCCACTTCCTCTCCTGTTCAAATGTCCAAATCTTTCGCTGGTGGCAACGCTCCTTTGATTTGGCAGCGTTCAATTCATTACATGATTTCTTATTCAATCTTCCCTGCTTGCAAAACCTTGATATTTTTGTTCGCCCTGGTTCGGGGATAGATTCCTTGCTTGATTTTGTCTTTTGTGGGGCATCGGAGCATGGAGTATGGCGAGATATCAGGCGTGTGATACTAGAGGTCTATTCTTATACCATCCAAGAAGCATCTGACTTCTTCGACCAGACAGTTGGACACCAGCCGCGTTATGAGAAAGGGTGGAAATCGTTCACAGTCACCGAGGAAGAGCGGAAGGTGAAATTTGTAGCATCCATGTGAATGGTCTTGTACAAATGGTAGATCAGGAGCACACTTTGCCGCTCAGCTGTAATACTACATTTTGCTTTCAATCGGATTGTTCGTTTAAGAGGACTTTCAGCGCACCTTACAATAAGTAATAAGCTTCCAACTATCTGCAGCCAATTCATGAACATATCAACCCTTCAAATCACCTAATTCAAGCATGACCTCAGCCATGGGATATAACAAAACTATCTATCAAGCATAGCAACAGGGAAGCCAACTAGATGACATAGAAAATGAGAGTGAACGCTGGACGGGTGGCATATTGCAGCACTCAGGACTGATCATCAAGGGGTGGAAAGAGAGCCATGGGCGACAAGAAGAGAGCCAAACAATGACACATTGACATTAGGACATGAAACGAGTATAAGACGAGCCCTGCCGCATAGTCACTGCCGCATAGTCACAGGTAAGCAGACCGAGTGTTCCAAGAGGACATTCTGAGCGTCCGTCAACGATGAGCAAAACTAGGAAACATGAGAGGATGAATAGCTCGTTCGTACGCAATAAAGTATATATACAGGTGGACGGGCGGACGAGGGAGTGTCGGTAGGAAGGACGTGAATCGGGTCGGTAATGGATTCACGGCGGGTGGTACGGACATCCCCTGCATTTACACCATTGTGTCTTCCTTCACCTCATCCTCACACTTCTGGTCACCGACAAATATCGAGCGAGCGTAGGGTGTCTATTCGAGGTGACTGAAGAGCTGTAGTGGCTCACGATGACGTACGCGAACAGGGCTATGACAACGGCCGAGCGACACCTGATGGGGTCATAGTCGTAGCAACGCTCGTAGTGTTGCTTGTGAGTGTGACTTGGGTTGGGGACTTGGGGTTGCTGTTGCGTTGCGAGTTGCTGGCGTTGTGCGCGTGCTTGACGTGCTCGCGGAGTAGCTTGGTCCTGTCGTCTGTCGTAGACATAAAATAATGGACCGCGGGTGGTGTTTGGAGGAAGAGGAGAACGATGGCCGGAGGTTGACACAGCGATACCGGGGACGAATACGTGTCGACTTCGGTGAGGTGAGGCGATGACGAAGGTGTATTCAGAGCGTCATTGGAAAAAAATCAATGAGAAGGCGTGATGTTATGTGAACCAAGTTGACAAATGGGAAACGAAAGAGCAATACACACATGCTGGTACATGATCAGCTTCGCGATAGATAGCATGGATGGTGCTGATGGTGCTTGTGTGAGCGATGGACCCGTAGGCGAAAGTGGTACGGCTATGAGGTCGAGTATCAGTGAGATGGACGGTTGGGGAGCAGATAGATAAGATGAGGGATAGGGACCAAGCGCGATAGATACAAACCAAATAACCTTTTGGAAACACCGCGCGCTGGTGGTGACTGGGCTGGGCAGTACCGGTGACCGGAGCTAGGGAATTCGTAGCGTTCCTATGGACAGGAGAGCATCCATAGCGGCTCGATTACGAACGCATGGACCATTCGCGGTCCTTCTCACTCAGACCGAACCGCCGTTAGTAGCTGGTTGGCTACAACTGCTGCTCACCGAACGCCTTGCCTTCTTTCGAATTGTCTTCGACGAGTAGGACGAGGAGTGAAGCGAAGATCAGGGCGAGACCGCAGGCGCAGAGGAACGGTAAGAGGTCCCAGAATGTCGCCGAGAATGTCGAGGGCGGGGAGAGGTGTGACCTGATCATCGTGGGCGAGAGCAAGAGTGAGCAAGTAGGGCCCTTTTCGAGGAGATTCGTGTCGGAAAATGTAATGTCGGGGTATGTCAGTCAGCGCCCGTGTGTTGTTGAGAGATGACCTTGTATCATGAGGTCGTAACAGGAGAGCGAACTGCGAATAGTTGTTAGTCAGGCGAAGGAAACAGGGTAAGAATAATACGCACCCAATCTAGAGTCGATCTGCTCACAGTGGCTAGGCAAGAGAGCATCGCTTGTCCGAGTGGTCGGCCCACGCTTCTCTCCAGCTGGAAAATGACGATGGGACTTCATTCGAGTAACCGGTGTGCAACGCGCCGTGCAGCGGAATAGCGGAATAGCGGACGTACATCACACAATAGAGCTCCTTGACTGGTACCCTAGAAATACAGCACCTAGTCCCTCCGGTAAGGAAAAAGAAAATCGCACAATATGTATCGCAAGTGTCGAATTCTCTGCTCATTCGGCCAACTAAAAATAATAAGCGCCACTGGAAAATAGAAAGGTTATGGTGCTTGTCCGTTGAGTCGAACGCGTTCTGGGTGCGTTCCACATTAGTACATTTCCAGTTTGTGCGTGCGACGTGTTGTGTAGTTGCGCGGCGGAAGTGCTGAGATGTACACAATGAGAATCGCCGTCCCTGGCTCATCCAACCACCTCCCAATGAACTATTGATAGAATAAGCTGCCCGAGATACCTCATCGGTCTCGACACTCGCCTCTTCGGTGTCGTGTTTCGGATCGGTTCTATGCTGAACAGAACAACGAGGGCTGTATTAGCGGAATGAAACTCGATCTCCATTTCTGAGCCAGTTTGTGCCATCGAAAGCTTAGATGGGTGTCGAGTGGTCAATGGTTTGCACCCAACACGGGGTCCATGGACTCATGCGTGGAACCTCGAGCACAGAACGGGGGGTACGACATAATACGCGGGGTGTATCGAGTGGGTGTATCTAGTGCAGAGGTTGATCGATTGCCACGGGTGTTCGAGTGGGTCCCAAAGTGGTGGGTCTGGTACGTGGTGGGGTAAAGCATGTTGAGCCAATAGGACGGTAGTTCGCTGTTCACGAGACCGTGAAGTTTGCCATATATGGATCGAATGTGGGACGAGGGCCGTACTTGTTCTTAGAGAGGCGGCCGCAATTGGCGAAGAGCGGTAGAGTGTGAACATAGGGAACAGAATGCACCGTCGCAAAGAATATGTGAGGTCAGAATGGAGACAAATGGGAAGCAACCTTGTGATGCACGGAGAGGACAGATAGCTACTTACGGTGTTCCCAGGGAATGAGTAATAGCGACAGCCTTTGACTCTGCGTCACCAATCTCTCACGAACGTGCGCCAAGATATCAGATTCGAGTATATCATCACGAGTGACCTGCCATGGTCTCGTACAGGACAACCCTGCAGATTGTTAAGGCAACAATCGCAGAGGTCAGAGAAGAGAGGCGTACAGAGGATAGCAGTTAGGTGCTGGAGAGGCGAGGATAGCGGACGGAGATATCGGTTTCGCAGGTTATCCGCGAGTGGTTCCCTTGAAGTGCGAGAGAATGGGTTTTGCAAGTAACATCGAAGAATCTCGTGCAGACATAGCAAGGGTTGAGGAGTGGTTTTGGTAAGTGGAAGGGAGGCCAGCTGAACTCCAGTCCGGGCTGCTCTCGATGATATTGGAGACTAGATTGCCTGTGTGGGTTTCTGATAATACACGATGTACTAGAGATGAGGAGGGACAATTTTAGCATGAATACCGTACTTGTCCAGAACGAGCAACCTTCCACGATCCTAGCTCTCCAATCGTGAGGGTGGACACACCGTTGGGCAATGGAAAAGCTAGAATCCCATCCGAACCACCACTGCTTGCGAAGTATGTAACATTGATTTAAGTCCCAAGGAGATGAAACCCTTAGTCGGACGTCCACGAGATGACCTTGTCGTCGTCGCTGCCGGCGTGGATGTGGTGGGACCCTTGCTGACCCAGTGGTAGCAACGAAGTGTGGCTCAAGTGGTCGTAGTAGGTTCACGGCGCCATGGCAGGTAAGGAAAACGCAGATGCTTTGTCTCCACCTGCATCGAAAGGACCACAAATAGGATATCGCGACGGGCTCTGACGGGTTGCGGGAAATGAAGGTGAATGCAGACAGACGAAGCACAGTGAGGTGACGCCCTTCTGCGCATTAGAGAGTAAGGCAATACCAATTGGTCAACGCAAAATAGCTGGTCCGACCTCCACATTCGTCACCTCGAAGCCGGACTGAGCGCGGCGAGAGCGGTAGACACTCGCAACCACCCGTAATATAATGGCAGGGCCGGGATATCCCACTGCCTTCGAAAGTGATCGCCACGTATTCCCGTACTCAAACTGGTCTGAATACAGTATATACACCGCCACTCGGCCCCCACACTCAATGGGCCTCTCAACAACTGACTTGATAACCTGTAAAACACTTGTAATATATTGTTCTAATACATGAATAATCTATTCTAAAAAAAAAATTCAAGCCAAATGCTTAAAAAATGGTGGCCCGAGGAGCGCAACACTTAAAAAGCTGGCCAACAAGGTCCTTTTGGGCGGCCACCCATTGCTGCGCTGTCGCAAAATTCTTCATAAATTACGAAGGTGCCTCGGAAACCACGGTGAACATATGGGAATTTTTTGGAACATGTTGAGAGCACATTTCTCCCACTGCCTCTGCCCCTTCCCATCTAACTCAACTATGTCTCACTCTAAATCCCTCAAACTTACCGCAGCAATTACCCTTGAGGAGAAGTACCAAAACCCCAAGGTTTCTCTTGAAGAATGGAGGGTAACCCGGTTAGCCACCAAAGGAAGAGAGCATCACAGAGTGGGAGGAATGCAACAGTAGCGGATCGGAAGATGCCTAGGAACCCTTGAGATCCATTCGAAACGATTTGTTATTTTTGTAGAATTTTTCCGGTTGGTGTTTCTGGGTTGGGGGGGGTGGCCGACTGAAGGTGCTTGCCATTTTGGGGTGTCTCGTAATAAGTTGCCAAAGGGGAGGAGGGCACAAAAACTCGAATTACATTTCAATTTCTAATGTATATAGCAATTATTATTTACATGAGTGAGAGTTTAGGTCACGATTTGAGGGCGGTGGCCGGCCCGGAAAACTTCCGGCCGAGTGGCGGTGTATGTACTGTAGGCCGCCGAGACGCCCATCAGACCGAAGGCGCGCGCACACATTTGAATGTCTTGTAGCGCTCAGCCGTGTTGATTCCGGATTCATCGGAGCAGTCAACTGGCCAGACTCTGAACCGTCTGCAAAGGACCTTGGCGTCTGTAACCCGCAAGGGAAAGCAGCACCGCGAGGAATTAGATTCCCAGACTCGTCAACTATACCTGCGCTGCTTGTCTCACTACCACACTAGTCAATCCCTAAGCCATTGACGACTTCGCTCTTGAATACTGCATGTCACACTTGAGTCATCGATCTAGCCCCAATTGCCTCGCCCAGCTTCAACGCCTCACCATCAATTTCTCCGCTTCAAACCGTGTCCTCGCCACTATCTCACTCGAAAAATAACCCATCCACGTTCAGGATATGCCCAGAAATCACCGTAACCGTCCGAGTCCGGCCATTGTTCGACCCCGGCGACAATTGCGGCACCGAAAAACCATTAATGCCTACCTTCCTATGGAACTTATGCGAGAGGCCTTTCTATATTGCATTGAATCGAATCAAGTGAAACCTGGTCTATTGGGTTCTATTTGTCGCTACTGGAGGTCTGTTATCGCCATATTGCCCAGTGTATGGTCCACCCTGAGGGTTGGAGCCTGGACCGAGACGGAACGGGTTGCTATTTGGTTGCAGAGAGCACATCTGAAGAGGATTGTCATTGACACCGAGCGAGGTGGTTGGCTGTCATCCAATACTTCGTCGCTTGCTGCACTCGAGGATGCTCTTGCACACACTGACCAGTGGAACGAGCTTACAATTTCCTCATTTCCTGAAGAGTACAGGGCCCGTCGGCTTGGCGTTCAAGTCGCAAGCCGAATGAATATGTTGACGGTGCTACATGTAGAAGCTGGATGTATGCATTCTCCCTCATTTACTCATCTGCTCAATCTTGTTCCAACTGAGGGTCCTCTTTGTGAGATGAGACTCCATTCCCCATTCGCCACCACCCACTTTCTCCAACCCCATTGGTTTCCTGTTTTGCGGAATCTCACAGTGCTTATTGTCAAAGGCAAAAATAATGATAAGCCACTTGAGCTTGAGCTTCTTCCAACTTTTACGCAGCTTCAGACATTTGAGGCTGATCGTCTTCGTCTCCCATTTTATGAGCCCAATACCAATCTGCCTCTTCTCTGTACTCTTCGGAAGCTGCAGTTTAGAGCCTGTTCAGTCCAATGGATGGCTGGGAGAGAATTTCCATGCCTCGAGGAGTGTGCAATCCTCCTTCCTCGTCATTGGGAGCAAATTCAGCTGCCTGTACAATTGCCATCCTGCAAGAAATTCACCTATCATGGTCATCCAATGACCGCAGCTCAATATTACCATTTTCCCGAAATGAGAGCAATGGACCTCGGATCTCATGATTGCAATGAGCAGAGGGTCTATCAAGACCTGCACCTTCTTTGCAGAGTAAATGAAAGGATTTACGACCTTACTACTCTACATGTCACATTCCAGTGCAGTGAACGAGTCTTAATGAACGTGCTGGAGTATTTGGTTCCTCTACAAGAGTTGACATTATCCATTACCCATCCCTCGCCGGCCTTCCAAAACTTTCTCGAGTCACTCGCCGCGAAACCATCTACAGATGAATGGCCTGGATGGTCCTCACCGATGGATTATCATGAAGGGTGGGAGAAATGGTGCTCCTCTCAAACCTGGCATGTCAATGTCCTCCCGCACCTGAGATCTCTGCGCATACAATGCCGCAAAGGCTTTTCTCAGTCTAACCGCCTTGACAATTTCCCATTACTTAGAGCAATTGGATGGACTAGGGCATATATGACTCCCCCTTTGGAGCATTTTAACGTATGGGAGGGGAGAGGGGGCATGGATGACATTGCGGTTGATTACACTTCCACCGACTATCTAGATAGGCGTCATCGAATATCAAGTAAAGATTGTGACGCAACGATTGTCAAGGCAATGGTCACACGACGTCTGGCCATTGAGTATCCTGGTACTCCATTATCCCGGCTCCATTCCACTGTCCTTTTCAGGCAGCTTTGG
>Ga0307515_10008179_pt1 | contig 20475 bp, 19 predicted proteins | sample 17_EM_MG_FD_194513 | JGI IMG/M metagenome (GOLD analysis project Ga0307515, IMG submission 194513) | Populus trichocarpa ectomycorrhiza microbial communities from riparian zone in the Pacific Northwest, United States - 17_EM | ecosystem: Host-associated > Plants > Roots > Unclassified | place...
CAAGATCGAGATTGGGTACAATACTGGTGAGTGAGCAGAGTCTGTCTTGAGCACATTGAGAGTCCGAGATAGAAACTGAGCATGGGTGATTGCTAATGCAGTGTGGTTGTAGCAAACTTGTTCACTCCTGCACAATCAGCGAGCTTCGATCTGCCAACCGGTACGAGAGCAACACTATCTGCGATTCTTATCGTCCATCCCATTGCGGCGTTCTTCACACTCATTATGCTCGTCCTCGGGGTGTCAGCCCACTTCCACTCTCCGTCCCACTCGCCACGATACCTCCTGGGAATATTCATACTGAGTATCTTGACGTTGATTGTCTCTCTCCTGGCATTCCTGATAGATGTTCTGCTTTTCGTTCCACACATGGCATGGGGCTCGTATCTTGTTCTAGCCGCTACTATCCTGATAGCTGCCAGCGGCATTGTTTCTTGCGCCATGCGGCGAACGCTTGTCAGTCGGAAAGCTCGAAAACGCAGGATTGCTGAGAATGCCGAGATGAATGGAGAGAACTTCTACAATCGTCAAGCAGCGGAGGCACCACCTATGATGAGCTCAGCCAACAATATCGTCAATGGCGCCCCTGGAGCTGATAAATTGCCGGCATTTGCTCAATTCGAGACGGGCAAGAAAGATCCTGACCAAACGAGTGATGAACGATTACCCTTGACTAGTACTCGAACACCACCAGAGACATCTCCTAACAGCGGCCAAAGAATGAACGACCCATATGCGCTACCGCCCAGAGGTCAGCCAGGTTTAGACCAGTATGGAAATCCCATGCGGCCTCCAGGATCTTATGATATGAGAAGTCGGGACCCTTCAGCTGATCCATCTTTGAATCGGCAATACAGCGATCCCACCCTGAGAGGAAGAGGGGGATATAGAGGAAGGCCAATTGGAGGGCCACTCAATCCCAGCAGAGGAAATTATGGGCCGCCAAGAGGAGCGTATGGACCACCCATGAGAGGGGGGTACGGGCCGCCGAGAGGGGGTTATGGTGGACCATACAGAGGCGGGATGAATGACCCAATGATGGCCGGCATGGCAGGGGGGATGGCAGCAGGAGCTATGATGAGAGGAGGAAGGGGCGGGCCACCAGGATATAGCTATGACAACCGCGGTATTGCACCGTCTGGGTCGTATGGACGAAGGCCTCCACAGGATGCTTATCAACGAGCTCCCCAAGCTGGAGAATATACAGCCTATCGCGCAGATGATCGATCTAGTCTTCCTCGAGCAGAGTCCCCTCCACCGCTGCCAGGTCTTGAATCGGGCGTTGTTGGGCAAGCAGTAGAGATGGATGCTTCAACGGGAAGCCCTTCGACAGCACCTCAGGGATTTGGCCAATTTGGGAACATAAGGGAGAGTGACGGTGACGTTGCAGGAATGGTAGGATTGCAACAGCAGAGATTACAACGCCAGACAGTCGACAGCGACACAAGCAGGTACAGCGCGGACGAGTAAGTGAAATCAGGCCCAAAATTACCTTTGTATACTAATGAGAGCAGACCCTACATTCCACCAAGACAAGCTTGGCAAGGCGGTGAAGGGAGATCAGCGCCATTGACCAGACCGGCTGAATTGCCCGGCAAAATCGGCCATCGAAGAGCTAATTCTAATGACAATTACTATGAGGACGTCGACCCTCAGTTTGCAGAACCTCGAATCACAGCACCATCCCCTGTCCCCGCTCCTTTAGCACCAAGTTACGGCGCCAATGATGGTTCTGCTTCTAACCTAAGGCCTCTGCAACCAGTCGGTGGTCTTGATGGGAAAAGCTCGTATGAAGATTTGCAATCTGGAGCTCGAAGTCCAGCTGAATCAGATCGATCCAATTTCACCTCCGTCTCTCAGCGTGGAGTGAATCCTAAATGGAACGGTGCACCAGGGCATGCTCCAATGCCCAATCGACGTCCGGTACCACAACAGCAGGACATCGTTCTCAACTCAAACCCGGACTTTCAGCTACCTGGGGGGCGTGGCGGTAGAGGCAACGGACGAGGCGGAGGCGGCAGAGGCCCAAGTCCAGCCGCGATGGTTCCTGGTAGTGCCTATCCTGGCGGTGGTCTCTGAATTGTTTTCGACAGAATCACCTTCACATTGGCGAATATTTTCACCATCATTCAAAACTTCTATCTTTTCGACAATACCCATTTTCATGACAATATGTCCTTTCGCGTATATAATGGGACCTTTTCTTCTTTTTGTCGATATAGATTCTCGACGGGTGGACCCACCGGCGTTTCGGTTTATTCTTCGACTACATATTCGATCAGGCATCATATCAGATGATGTATAAAAACTCCGAGGATGGAGCAGCCTTTACGGTGGCATATCAGAGCTTTGTACGATGTATATATGACGAGGCTTTTGGAAGCTAATTACTGATGACTAACTATGTTCCATTTTATTTCACGAAGTGAAGGAGGTTGATAGTGCGTGCAGCGGGTCTTGCTAGCCTTCGTGGAAAGGGTGGAAGGACACTTTGTCCTTTAGGAGTACGATAGGAGAACATGGCAAGTGGTGGACTTGCGAGGCTAAGGATATGGCATGCATTTTTGCAAACGGTTACATAGACCAGTAGGCCAAGAGGCCGAGGAAAGGCTCAATAGGAGTCCTTTCGGCAATACAAGTCGCACGCTGTACCATACAATCATTCAATGTCTACATTTGTCTCACCGTGAAGGCATTTTCAAGATCATGAGGATGCTTCATTCGCTCCCCCGTTTTTGATCAGCCTGTCATCTCCATCGCATTGGTATTCGCTATGTGTCCCGAGAACTGGGGCATATTAGGTGATACAGGTGTGATAATCCTACCTAGGTTTCCCCATGTACAGGTTTGTAAAGCTGTTTGGAGGATCTACAGAACAAGATAACCTTGTTTTGCTTCCGGCTAGAGTTTGATGTTGTCAAATATTTGGCTGATTAACTGCTTGAGAGGCGCATGGATCTAATCACATGTGGAAGTGAGCTATACTACTTCTTGAGTATATGATAAACAGGTCTCCTCTCGTCATCCTAATGTAATTGGTCCTATTCTGGATGGCACAACTACATTTTCTAATAACCGTCTTAAAGATATGTGTGCAAGGTGAATGCCAGTTGGATTCGAGATATTTTAAGGACTACTCTTCGGCACGGGCTTGGCTAATTATTAAAATAAATAAAATATGGATTAAAGAACTATAGGCTTTCTGGTTAATGTTGCTTGATTTGTTCCTAAGATCTGGATATTGTGTTCAGCAATGTAGTCTTGAAATTTCTACATAACTTTCCACTCTTTTGATGTCCATCTGGAGCACTACCCCATCAACCATACGAGCAAGAACTGACAGAAATTTAGAGTCTGTGATTCACGTTGAGTAAATTGTTTTCCAAAATTTATGTCCTAGCTTGGGAGCAGAATCATAAGACTTCTATATAAATCCCCTTGATACCTAGCTTCAACGGACTCTTCCCCATCGTCTACCTTCCATGATAATAATATTCAACGTACCGTAACGAAACAGAAGCTCTCATCTTCTTTCGACTTCAGTAAGACTCAAGAGTCTCTTACCGCAGATATTCAAGCGACGATCATTGACTGTAAGAACACATTTTGCGGCGAGTCTTTCAGTCAATTCTAACGCTCGCTCCACTGTGAAGAATTCTTCTGCTATCTGGCTCTGGCGGTGGAGTTTGTGTATTAATCTCCCATCCCCGCTTTTCAAACCCTGATCCCGAACATCCCCAGTTTTCCACTCAATAGCCCGTCTTCACAGTCGCCAATGAGATGCAATTCCAGGGAAGCGAATTCGGCTTTCGTATCGTTCTGCAGATACAGTAGTCGTACCGAGGCCGGTGCGGGTATTCGGACAGGAGATGAAATTTTGGGTCCGGGAGAGCGAGCTTATGTGAGAAGAGAAGAAGTGAACCTGATTCAGATACCGTCACAACCACCTACACATCTAAGGGTATTAAATGCACATCGAAATACTAATGCTCCTCAATAGCAACATTATGGCTTCGTAAGCACCGTACGGCTGACATATTGATCCTTCCAGGATCCTCTTCTCCAGAGACAAGGTGTAACCTTAAGTATAGTCCATCCCAATCTTCCAAGTGCGGGAGAATTGGTCATTCCTAGAACCGATGCATACTAGGAAGCCTTGCTCACCCTGCCAAGAGCAGTAACAGAGTCGATTCAAACAAGCAACGGGTGCATTAAACCATATGCGCATCAAACACATCACGTGCCCTCATAGTAATTTCAGGGGGAAGAGTGCGGTTATTTATCTATGCACAACGCGGCGCTGTGTGGAAACAGCCACTTGGTATTTATTTGCTTCTTTTCCCCGCAATAACGGCTTACTTTGTCAGCGTGGGCAAAGGGAGGAGGGAAGCGATTCTTATACTTCGTAAGGCAAATGGCGATCTAGTGTGCTCGAGTGCCAAGTCTCAGTTCGCGCAATCGTTGGTTCAATTCAGGAGACTGGCCGCAAGCAAGCGAGACTGCAGTACGGAGGCGTGGGAGGGTTGCTGCAAGTGCTGTGCTGCATCTGCGTGGCCAAACCCACGCCTCCTTTGCTTCCCCGGGCTGCGCTACTCATACTCTCGAACGCCCCTGGGCAACAAGAACCCACTCATTATTCCCTCAGCCCGTTCTCCAATCGCAGCCGAGCCGGACCGTTTGCTAATACAGTACAGTACTGTGCAGTACCTCCGTACCAGCACCAAGCCCCTTTTCTGGGGCCCGACCCGACCTGGCCGACCACATCGGCCTGGGGCCTGGGCACGCAATCATTGATACATAGTTTAGACAGTGCATAGCGCAGACACAGCGCGGTACATGCAACAAGCAATGCTCCCTGCAAATTGGGCCATACACTCCCATACAGTACTGTACGTGATGCCACCGCAGCCCTCGCAGCGTTCGACTGTTCGTTGCTTTTGGGAGGATCACAGTGTTATCTCACCCTGAAACGGGCGTGCAAAAAATGTCCGAATCGCTGCCAGGGTTGGTGGCGGCCTGCAGGCGACGTTCATTGGCCGGCCTGCTTACGCTGTGAATCTTGGGGTTCCCCTGAATGCTTCTGGAGAACTCTGCCTTCCATCATCCATGGAACATTTGCCTTTGTGATCTTCATCTTCGTGATACCTCCCGTTCACTGTTCCTCTTCCCTTCTCCCCCGCGCCGTCTACTTGTGCGCAGCTCTCCTTCGGCCTCACCCCCTTCGAAATCGATGCCGGCTGGCCGTCCGCGCTGCAATTCACTTTGACATTCGACCTCGAGCTTAGGGGCCACACCATTCAATCGGCACATCCGTCATAGATAGAGCATCGGGAGCCTGTTCGCAAGCTGTACACTCCGCTTCTACTTCCAGCCCTTTACGATTGATAGTGTGCTGCTGCGACAACGGTTAGGCAGTCCCTGTATTCCTCGCAGGAGCAGTTTCTTGAGGCTTCGCCAGCGAAAGCACCTCTCCATTCAGCGACGCATTCCTTTGTCGGAAACCTCAGCTACGAGATCACGTCGCCGTTGACAGTACATACATAGCCTCCACCACACCACTTTGGGTTGTCATTTTGACAAGGAAATTCAGGCAAATCCACGGTCGCGAGCGGGAAGTCACGGCAATCCCTGTCACTCCGAGACTCATTCGTATCCAGTCGACATAATGGTCTCGTCCACCACCAGACCAAGAACCCCCAGTTCTAAAAGCTCTCCGCCAGCAGAAGCCAAGCTGGCCGCAATCCCAGAGGCTTCAAAGGCGCTTCCCCCTCGCCGCTCCTCCCTCGGTCTCCTCTTGCGCAGGTCGAAATCCGGCGAACTGAAGCCAAGCAAGAAACAACAGGCAATCGCGAAGGAACAAGAAGCCGAGAGGCTACGCCGCGAAGCTGCTGCCGTATCAAAATCACCACCCCGCCTGCCAGACTTATACAACGGCCAGAAGCCCGCAAATCTTCCATTCGGCGGCGAGGATCGTCCTGACTCGGTTGCAATCATGTCCAACAGAGCTGGTGGATACGCTGGTCGTTCATCGATGGAGCCGGGGCGCTCATCTGCGGCGACTGGCAGCGTACCAATTCCTCCAATTCCATCAAACGGAGCTCGAGGTAACGATTATGTCGATCCATACGCTCGAACTGAGAGCATGACGCACCGTGGAAGATATAGCTATGCTAGCAGCGCAGTTAGCACCATCAACAGCCCGCGCAGAGTGAGAAGACGGAAGGACCCAACTCCCTTCAAGTGAGCCTTGTGTAACCGTCTCATGTTAATTAAGGTCCATCCCAACTAACTGTTGTTTAGCATTCTCATCATCGGCGCCCGTTCATCTGGCAAAACCTCCTTCCTCAACTTCCTCAAGACTTCACTCGCTCTCCCACCGAAAAAGAGGGGTACTAGACCTGCCGAACTCGCGGACGATATATTTGCACCACAAAACTCCAAGTCCGGCAACTTTGAATCACATTATTTGGAAACCGAAATCGATGGCGAGCGCATTGGACTGACACTTTGGGATTCGGAGGGTTTGGATCAGAATATTGTTGATCTCCAACTCAGGGAGATGTCCTCTTTCCTCGAGAGCAAGTTTGAGGAGACGTTCACGGAGGAGATGAAGGTCATTCGAGCACCTGGTGTTCAAGATACCCACATCCATTGTGTATTTCTTCTCCTCGATCCTCTTCGACTTGATGGAAATATCGCTGCGTCGAAGAAGGCCAGTTCGAATGGCAACGGGAATGGAATGAATGGGAAGTATTCGTCTGCGTCTCGTATCATCGGTGGTCTGGATGAGGATCTGGACCTTCAGATTCTGCGTACATTGCAGGGCAAGACAACGGTCGTCCCTGTTATTTCGAAGGCGGATACCATCACCACAGCCCACATGACATACCTGAAGAAGACCGTCTGGGACAGCTTGCGCCAGGCCAATCTGGACCCTCTTGAAGCACTCGGACTCGACGATTTCGAAGGTGATAGCCCCAGAAATTCAAGCCGCATCGACGAGCAAGACGAGGATGCAGATTCAGATGGGGGCAGGAGCTCTGGCGACGACCTTCCAATCCAATCTCCTGAAACTTCCTCAACTCCTAAGTCGAAGAGACACTCGTCCGGATCCGTTCAAAGACACAAGGCAATGAACGACGAAGCCGATGGTGCAGAGGTCCCCTACCTCCCCCTCTCAATAATCAGCCCAGACATCTATGAGCCTGGAGTAATTGGCAGGAAATTCCCTTGGGGGTTTGCAGATCCTATGGACATCGAACATTGCGACTTCGTCCGGCTGAAGGATGCCGTGTTCAGCGAGTGGAGAGGGGAACTCAGAGAAGCAAGCCGAGAGCTCTGGTACGAAGGATGGAGAACAAGCAGACTCAAGCATCGCGAGGTTAAGCCAAAACGATGATCTGTCCTTCGTACGCATGTCTTACAAGCTCCTTGCTTTGGGAAGAATGCATTACCGGGAGACACAAAATAGCGATTAATTTCGGTTGTGATACGATGACTCGAGGACCTTTTTTCTTTTTTTAAATCTGCATACCCTTTTGATTTGCTAGCAACCTCAACATTTCCGCCCTCAGCTTGTACCCTTTCTCGTCAGCCGTCAGGAAGAGGATTGACACGAGAGAGAGATTCCTATATTCGATTCGATGGGTGGAGCGTCCCTTCTGCTTCTACTTTGCGCTGGACGCGCTTCTCACAAGCCACGAAGCTGTCTTTATACTACTGCTTTTCGACGATGGGGGTTCTCTCATCTTTCATTATCATGGAGGAAGGGTTATGAACTAGATGGTGTATGCAAATTCTATGGACGATCGATACCTTTCTCAAATTGCGAATGGCTGGAGCAAGCGCTGTGTGTGTATGTATGCTTGTTATTACAATGGAAGTGGAGGACGTGCATGGATAGTGGTGATTGATGAAGGAGGGGGAAATTTTTCTATTATTGCGACGCTTTGGAGCAAGGTCGTGCTGCAGCCACTCCTTTGAATGATGATGGCTGGTTATGAGGCAAAATTTTATTGAGTTGTCTGAACTCTTCTGTGTCCTTGCTTGTTTGTGATTGTAAAGCTTTCATTCCGACGCGATCGTGAGATGCCTTTGACAATTTGCCCAGTACGTCTCCGAGGAGCAAGCCATCTTGCCATTCGATGTCTCTCGCCAGGAATTTTATCTCGTCAATACTGCATATCATCAGCGCCTCGTTGAAGCCGAGGAAGACGTGCGGGTTCTGAGTAATGGCAGAACTGACTGCCACTTGCGGAAGCCCTCCCGGAACGGATGTCACCCCCACCCCAGTACTTCAAGCAGGTTAATGTCGGGTCCAGAACTGCTGCTCCAATTGGAAGATTTAGTTAGAGCCCTTATCGCTGTTCCAGAAGTTTACGGCTCTGTACAGACCCGATTTTGGTCTAATTTGCATATTACCTGCATGTTCGACAGCTCTTCTGGCTACCCCAAGTTTCTCATCATCTGGTAGGTTAAACATATGCTACATGCTTTAAGAACACATCGTATATCAAGTCATCCCTTCAAACTTCTTCGTCCCCTCCACCCTCAACCTCGCTTCCATCCACGTCGCCCTCCGCTTTCAATATCAAGGTACTCCCCCTCAGGTCCCCACTCCCTCGTCACATCCTTCACAAAGATAAGAACCACGTATCGCAGGCTCACTTCCCTGGTTCGAGAGAGTATGAGAGCAGAGTTCCTCAGCAATATTCACGTTCTCGAGCCTTTGAATCAACCCGAAACGTTCTGGTCAAGGAAGAGAGCAGAGAGAAGTTAGAACAGTAATAGAAATATGAAATATGAAATACGTACATACATCTCAACAGGCAGATTATCATCATCGAAATGCCAGCTCACGTCTGACGGTCTCATCGACCCCGAATAAGAATCAGTGGTATTATGGATTTATGCACGCTCTCGTGTCCTGTAACTTGGAGTCGGGAAGTTGAATGATTGTACAGTAATACACGGACAACGCCGGAATTCAAATAATATACGAGTGTCAGGAAAGGATGGTAAGGCAGTCAGCTTGATTTCTGAATGTACGATTCGACCAAGACTTCAGTGACAAGGGAAGACTCGAGGCAATGATGATATTGAGCAAGCGACCAAACTTGGACTTGCACGGTTCGAGAGGATTGTGTTCACAACAGTACTTCCACGTTAGCACAACGTATGGGATATGATTTTCCTGGTATTAATTCGTAGCATTGCATTCCTTTGATATTGTATGAGAGAAGCCCCGTCCACTTCCGTCCACTTAACCCCGCCATGATCGTATAAAGGGCCGTGCCTGCTGTATCAAACTTCCTCATGACATCTCTTTCCTCTTTCCCTTCTTGGTATGTCTGCCGTTCGGCCTCAATGACCCAAAGAACATCTCGCCATATAAGCTTGGATAGCGTGTCTCTCAAAACCGAGCAACTTATGCCTTGGAAGCGGCTCATTATGGAGCTGGCCCTTGAAGCGGAAGCACTTCGAATCTGGTCTACCCCGTACACTATCTCTTCCCCTTCGAGCCAACAGCCGCTAGTCGGTGTTCATCTTGAATGTCCTTGAATTGCCCTTGAGCTTGATTCGTTGTGAGCTTCTTCCTTGGGTGTTGTGCGAAGTGTGTATATTTATTTGCAGAACTCCGTGAAGTTGGGCTTGATGGGGTGTTGATTTATTGCTGTTCCCTGCTTGGAGACCTAAGGTTCTTATTAGCAGCAGATAGTCCTTGCCCCCCATGTACTGCTTACTGGAAGTTTGATGTGGAAGAGTGTTTCCAGGCCTCATCTGCAACGTGTTCAGCCTCAACCAATAACAGCGGCGAAGAGGAGAACCAAGCCCGTATTCCAGCCAAGGACATGACAGAGAGGTACCCTTGAGCTGTAATTTGAGTTTGAGTAATTCCTGCCTCGTCGCAGCGCGTCTGTCTATCTGCGAAACTCTGATTTAGTCAAGTCATTTGAACTTTGAGGTCAAGAGCTACTAGATGGCATGCTTTACTGCGAACTTCAGGCTTCTCAGCAGGAGGAGAGCGAAGCTCCTCTTTTGTGACCTATTCGAATCTCTTTATAACTTTCGTTGCGCGATGTTGCTGGCAGTCCTGCAAGGGTGACCCAGCAGACGCTTCACCGTTGATCTGGCCTTGGAGAACTGCAATGGAAATAGATAACTGTGAGAGCATGAGCAAGTAATCTTCTTGCATCGGGGAATCATGATAAAAGGACTTCAATTGAAGGAGAGTTCACATTCGAGAATCTCAGGTCGGAGAGGCTAGGGCAAGTCTGGCAACACTCCTAAACGAGCAACGTAAGTATTTACTTCCCCCACAAACCTTCAACTCCATCCCCCCTGCAACCATTTTCCCATCGCGCAACGTTGATCAGGTTAGCACCCCTCATCTCTTCCATCCGCAGGTTTAGGTACCCACCTAATTCCGACCTCTTCTTTCCGATCCCTTCCATCAATTGCATGTACGTTCCCTTCCTCCACCCGGTAGATCGAGTTCATTTTAAGCAACGCGCATTTCACCCCCCAATAGCCACCTCATCACTGACCGATCTTCCTTCCATCAGGTCAATTCATCTTCATCGATTCCAACGGTCTTGCTGACACAACTGCAACAGCAACTCATCGAGGTATCCGCTGCCTGACTCCGTGTCACAGTTTGGTAAGTAAGCCAGCTCCTTTAAACTCGTCTCCACATTACCACACCTTCAGATCGCGCCTCCATAATACTATCATACATCCACCACGCAAGACCTTGGCCGCCGCCTTCTGCCGCCTTCTGCCCCCTTCCTTCCACCCTCGAACACTTCCATCGCCTTCAATTAGTGTCAGCTCGTTCCTCACCATCGATCTTGGCAATCGATATTCCCCTACACACAAAGCTGAGCTATTCCTTCAAAGGTCAACTCGAGCCATTTCCCTCCCAGGTTTTTGCTTTCATTGTGTCGTTTCTATCCTTCTGCTCCCGACCATTCGTGCCTGACTACTATTCGAACTTCATACATCTCGTTGTGGAAGAATCTGATGCCATTGTATCAACTGCATGGAGCTCACATCGGTTTCATTGCCCATTTTTAGACGACACGCTTCGCGTCGAGTCATCATCGCCTTCAACTTCGAGTCACTTTCAGATCTTTGCTAATCACCTTCCAACAGCTTTACAATCAATCATCATGTCTGCTTGGGGTACTGGTGACATGGCTGCGGCCTTGCCTGATGCCACCACTGAGCAACCTGCCATCGAGCAAGGTTCCGAGGCTCCTGCTGCTGAGAAGAAGGCGGACCCGCAGGCCTACGGCTGGGCTGCCCCTACGAAGTACGACTACGAGACCTTCAACAAGACCAACAAGGAGCTCGAGGAAGCACAAGCATCAGCGCAACCTACCGAGAACCAGGCTGAGTAAGTAATATCTTTTTATTCTTTCCCTGCCTCCTCGTGGATGTGCAATACTTACGTTCATGAAGGTTTGGAGGTATCTCCTCTGGCGACTGGGCCAACAAAGGCGCTCTCTACGAGTGGAAGGAGGAGTACGGCGACGTCGGACCGCGCTTTCCGGAACTTGAGAAGCAATTGTTCAGTTCCGAATTTCATGTCCGCACTGGTATCAAGTTTGACACGTACGTTTCCATCCAAAGTCGAGTCCTGATTGCTAAATAATTAACTTTGGATCAGGCTGCAAGAGATCAGCGTCACCCAAGAGGGTAACATTCGTATCGATCCAGTTAAATCCTTTGATGACGCTGGTAAGTTAACTCCAGATCTCGAGTCCTATCATGCTAATCGGCCACCTCTAAGGTTTGCATCCTGCAATGAGAGAAAACGTTACGCTTGCAGGTTATAACGTTCCCACACCAATTCAACAATATGTCCTTCCTGCAATTTTCAAGGGCCATGATGTTGTGGCTTGTGCCCAAACTGGTTTGTAACTTCAACTCTTCTGCATGATAATGTACTAACTTCTCGGTTCTTTTAAGGTTCGGGAAAGACTGCCGCCTTCTTGATTCCAATCTTGTCAAAGCTCATGGGCAAGGCTAAGAAGCTTGCTGCTGTCCGCGGCAACCCTGCACTCATGCGGGAGGGTGAGCGATATCGTGCTGAGCCTTTGGTTCTCATCGTCTGCCCCAACAGAGAGCTTGCTACTCAGATCTTCGACGAGGCCAGACGCTTTTGCTACCGTACTATGCTTCGTCCTTGTGTCGTCTATGGTGGCTGCCCTCTCCGTGAGCAGATTCCGTTGCTCGAGAAGGGTTGCGATCTTCTCATTGCTACCCCTGGTCGGCTGATCGATTTCATGAATCGTCCTGCTCTTTTGACCCTCAAGCGTCTCAAGTACATGGTAATTGATGAGGCTGATGAGATGTTGCATTCTGACTGGGAGAGCGATTTGAAGCAGATCATGTCTGGCGGAGGTAGGTTGGCTTCTCGAAATTCTACTGACAGTTGCTAACTCATCAATAGACCAGGAGGAGGGCAACATCACCTACCTCATGTTCTCTGCTACTTTTCCCAAGATTGCTCGTGATCTCGCCAAGGAGCATCTTGCTCACGATCATGTCCGCATTCGAGTTGGCCGTGCTGGTAGCAGTCACGTTAACATTAAGCAAGATGTGGTCTTCGTCGAAGCCCATGCCAAGCGTACTGCTCTCTTCGATTTGCTCATGTCGGCCCCACCTGCTCGTACCATCATCTTCGTCAATAGCAAGCGCTCCGCCGATGAGCTCGACGACTTCCTCTTCAATTCCAATATCCCATGTACTTCAATTCATGGTGACCGTACTCAAAAGGAGCGTGAGGATTCCATTCGTGCTTTTCGTTCCGGCAAGGCTCCTGTCTTGATTGCCACTGGTGTTTCGGCTCGTGGTCTTGATATCCACAATGTCATGCACGTTATCAACTACGACATGCCCTCTCCTAACTATGGTGGCATTGAGGAGTACACTCATCGTATCGGTATGTGCCATAGACAACAAGCATGACACAAGCTAACACACATATCAGGTCGTACTGGCCGCATCGGCAACTTGGGTCTTGCAACCTCTTTCTACAACGAGCGTGACTCCGATATTGCTGAGACTTTGGTCAAGACCCTTCTTGAGACTCATCAAGTCATTCCCGACTTCCTTGAGCAACACATTCCCGAGGGTTTCACTGCTGAAGGCACTGGCGATGTCGAGAAGCTCAAGTTTGAGGCTGACTCCGACTATGGTGATGGGGAGGGTGAGAATGGTGAGAATGGAGAGGCTCCTGCGGAGGGTGTTGATGCTGGTGGATGGGGAGCTCCCGCTGCTCCTGAGGCCAGTGGCAGCGGATGGGCTGCATCAGCAGCTCCTGCTCAGGAGGCTCCGGCTGCGTCTGGATGGGGTGCACAACCTACGGCTCCGGTTCAAGCTCCACCTTCCAACGCGGGCAGCAACTGGGGACAGCAGCCAACTCCAGCTCCTCAAGGCCCGCCGGCTGAGCAATCAGGATGGGGTTCCGCTCCTCAAGGTTTCCAAGGACCTCCTGCTCAGGGTCCACCTGCCGCTCAACCTTCCGGATGGGGTGCTGCTTCTCAAGGTTTCCAAGGACCTCCTGCTCAGGGTACACCTGCCGCTCAACCTTCCGGATGGGGTGCTGCTTCTCAAGGACCTCCTGCTCAGGGACCTCCTGCTCAGGGACCACCTGCTACTCGGCCTTCTGGATGGGGTGCTGCTTCTCAAGGTTTCCAAGGACCTCCTGCTCAAGGTCCACCCGCTACTCAGCCTTCCGGATGGGGTGCCGCTCCTGCAGCTCCTCAACCTACCCAGGCTAGTGGCTGGGGTGCTCAAGCACCAACTCCTGCTGCTCCCGTCAACAACAACAATAATAGCGGATGGGGACCTTCGCCGCCTGGTGCTTCCGGATGGTAAAGAGTCTGAGGCCACTCTGGACAGAGATAGGCCGACAGATCTGCGCTGCTTTCCTTGCTCATTTCTCGGAACTTGACTGCTAGGCATTGGCAATCTGTTGAAGCTCTCACATCTGCCTCGCATCAACAAAAAACTTACCGTCACATGCATTCAAATGCCTTTGACGCTCATGATTTCATTTCCTCTTTTTCCCTTTTAGGTGTGTGGGAATGGCATCTACTCTTTCTAGGCGGTTCGTTACGAGGGCCATTGCTTAGGACATGGGCGTTTCGACCGGGGCGTAGAATGATAGACAGCTTAGAGTGGGTTCTTAGATTGGCAGTAGTTAATTAACGGCTATTGCAACCAATTCTTTTCCTCAAGAGTGATTTATTGCCTTGGACGTTGAAACACAATGACAAAATCGCCACAGAGAGTCCGAAGTCTCGAGATTCAGGAGAAGGAAAGATGGATCAAAGTTGATTCAATCATTAATTACTATTATCTGGCGGTGTGCACACCACCATCGTGTTTATTAATCATTTCGTCATGCAAGAGCACAAAATGGGTATGCTGCGAGTAAGAGAAAAAGGAATGCCTGCTCCCAGTGCAAAACCGTCCAATGCAAGATGCGATATTTATGTACAAGCCCTTTCCTCGAGCTTCTTTCTCACTTGACCCATGCCCGTCCTGACCCAAGTCCAAGGCCAGCACCGAGTATCCAACTATTTATGCGTTGTCCAGAAATATATATACCTCATCCAACCAACTTCAAAAGCCACCCCCTAAGTCCCATCCACACATCCATCCAGGCACTCGGCTCCTCGTCCACCTCACCAAGGACTTTGCCTTTCGGAACCGGAAGACATCGGATACTCTCGACAGGTCGCTGGCTCAGGATTTCCTCCTCACTAAACCAATTCCCGTGCAATCCATACGGAACTCTCTGTGGTAGCATGACTCTGCAAACCACTTCCTTCATCTCCTTGGCCTCAATAATCCACAACTCGCTCTTTGCTGCAGGTGGTGCGTTTCCATATTCGTCTAGCTGACTCTCGTCGAAAATGTAAGAAAGGATCCAGCCATCGTCTTCTGAGGTCCCGTTTTGACGTGGCACGAAGCGCGATTCTTGGGCATAGAATCCTTGGGGTAATTTGAAGATTTTAATGGGGTCATTTGGGTTGGTGGACTCGAGGATCTCAGAGACGCTGCGAGCATCGACACAGCCGCTTATAGGGGCCGGAGGATGATGGTTTCCACGTTGGAGGAGAGCTTCTGCATCAACCTTGACTAAGGAGTCGATTTTGACGGCACGGCCTAGAGCAGCTCCGAATGAACTGTCCGAAACTGAGCATCCGTAGATATACCGCGCTGCAGACATCGATTTGTCGTCTCGCAGAGAGGGAAATTCGAATGGTATGGCAGTTAGAGCGAATTGGTGGGTGATGGTATTTTCAGCGCCTGAGAGGGAGAAACGGAAGTAATAGAGTCGGCATTGCTCCTCTTCAACTGGGTATGTGGTGGAAGAGCTGGGTTTGGGAATAGGAGCCGCGATGTCTCCAGCGCTGAAGACCAGAGATGCACTCGTGAGGCGGCACGCAAGCATATTAATGGCGGCCGTCTCTGACTGATTGGTGGTGGGATTGATAATTGTCTCGTCCCATGTATTGGCTGTGTGAAAGATGCAACAAGGATTCGTCTCGAACCACCGAATATCTTCTGGATCCCACCTTGGAAAGACACCGAACCTCGACCGCCCAGAAGGATCATAGGAGACGGCTGGGAGGTTGCGTGCAAGATTTCGAGGGTCCAGGGAGAGTGGAAGATCCATGATGATTGTATGTGTGAAAGAAACTCCAAAGTCATGCATCATCTTCGCGGACTTAACGCCAGGAACAGCAAAGTTGACAAGCCGTTGAGGCTGAATAAACGAAGAACAGTTTTGCGTACAGGGTATAATCGAATAATGTACAAATGGTGCGATAAAAGTTGAATGGAAGAGTATGAGCTCGTTGGTGATTGGGTCGACTCGAGGATGGGCGGTCGTCCACTCTTTCATGAAACTGAGAATACCCTCTCCGCCAAAAGCATTTCCCGGAACTTCTTCTGTTGAAGGCTCTCCTTCTGCTTTGCAGCCATCAAACCAGCCAACAGTTTCCAGCCCCGGAAGAGATACACGTATTGGCGGTCCGCTTTCGCACGTTGCCAGAGCACGCCCATCGTGGTATAAAACTCCAGTGTTGGCCACACTGATCTTCTTGATGACTTGCTGCGAGCCTGGCAGATTTGAGAGAAAGACCAGGAACACGGTTCGAAAAATTCGGAGGATAAGTAGGATCAAGGAAGAGGCGGGGTTGACAAGTGCTGCTATGCTCGGGAGGATTGGAAGTCGAAGTGAAGGAGTTGTGACGGTGGACAGGTATGCGTCCGTAAGGATGTATTGGTTTACGAATTCTGGTTGGATTGAACCGCCGTTTTGTTTTCGAAATGCCACTCCACTGAGCATCCCATCTCCGTCAAACCAATGTGCATCTCGCCCCAATTCTTCGTTTGTCACCGGGTTTCCGCCATTGCGGACGTACTCTCCGCCAGCGAGCTCTTCTGGTATGGAGCCAGTATAATAACAGGGAGTAAGTGGCTGTACGCGGTGTATTGGGGCGAAATTTCCATGGAGATATGGGTGAGGTTTCCCAGACCTGCTCTGCTTCTCATTGACGAAAGTCATGAGTAGAGGTTGAACAGAGCAGCGAAGTGTGAATTTAGAGCTGGGAACATGAGGGGGTTGGAACCAGGTTCCCAAAAGAGAATATTGGAATAGTACGGATGCAGAGTAATGCAAACAAGAGTAAACATTTGGACTATGCGCACATGCTCTGGGTGGCTATGATGAAATGCTTTTTGCGGGCTGGACCTATGGCTGCCAGGAGCAGTTAGCAATTCGGATTGCGGAAGTGTGGCGGGCCACCGCGGAGCAAATGTTGTTTGAAGCATTTTTTCGGCAACTAGACCTCAGATGCAAACAAAACCTGTGATGCTTCGAGCTACTGGTGTAATGACGACAAGCTGTCGTCGTCGATGATCTGATCTGAGTGAGGGGCAGTGACGAACGACGTTGGAGAACCCCTGCTCCGGCTGTGCAGGCCACCCCTGCACACGCATATTCGTACAACAGTTTCACCCCTGTACATCTTGCAGCACGCAAATCCGACTTTCCCATGGCTCCCGTGAGAGGAGCACATTGTTTGAGATCCACTGCGTGAGACTGCTTCTAAGATAGCTCGGCAGAAGACGAGGCAACGTGAATCGGGGCTCCAAAGTGGTTTATTGCCTTGCCGTTTTTACTGTAATACTACAGTAACATTTTCGATTTTTGTAATCCCGACGTCATTTCAGGGGTGTTCCTGAATCAATCTTCTAATCGTAGCCCAGCGTGTCCCCATCCCCATCCCCATCTTCACCTCCTTTGCCTCGCCCAATTGCCCGACTACGGGCCCACGCTCGTTCCTCTGCTTGCAATTGCGTGATCAGCTTGAGCCTTTCACACCCGCCCTCGCTCTTGTGCTGCGGATTCGGCCTTGCGAGCTGCCGACACTTCTTGGCTGCTGTCAGAAGTCCGAAGAGGCCTCACCACAAGTCGCCAACAACACCTCACCTACCTTCCTTTTCTACAAAGTGCGCCTCAACATGCCTCGGTCGTTCTGTAGAGTCTGTTAGCATCATAGAAGAGCATTGGCGTAACAATGGGGTTCGACTACGCCTTGGTGTAAGTTTGTCCTTGCACAGAGAAAAAAGCTGATTGTACCATAGGCATCTCAGGTATACCATCCCACCGGCCATTGTCTTGACACTCCTTTACCGCCCCCTCCTCAATCGCATAGACCTGTACAAAATCGCCTTTCTGATATCAATTGCTTTTATTTCCACCCTACCTTGGGACTCTTATCTCGTCCGGCGCAAAGTATGGACATACCCGGAAGATGCGGTCATTGGGCCGACCCTGCTCTCTGTTCCCGCAGAAGAATTATTCTTCTTTGTGATACAGACCTACAATACGACCTTGCTATATCTGATTTTTAACAAACCAATCTTTCATCCGAGTTACCTCAGTTCGGCGAAACCTCAGAAGGGCGCGGAATTCCAATGGAATGCCGGACAGTTGATCTTCGCAGCGTCTTGTATAATGGGTCTGGGATTAATTTGGAGTGGGGATGAAGGAACATATCTCGGCTTGATCATCGCCTGGGCTGGACCATTTGCGCTTCTGTTGTGGTCCCTTTCGTCCCAATTTCTGATCGCACTTCCACTTTCAAGCACGGTGGTGCCAATCGCCATACCAACCCTCTACCTCTGGATGGTCGACACTCTAGCATTGAAGCGAGGTACTTGGGTCATTGAATCTGGGACGAAGCTTGGAATACACTTGTGGGAAGGACTGGAGATTGAGGAAGCACTGTTCTTCTTGGTGACCAATGTCTTGATAGTGTTTGGACTGGTTGCCTTTGATCATGCTCTCTCAATCCTCCTAACCTTCCCAATATTGTTTCCAGATGTTCCCGAATTGCCTTCTCCAGTACTCCTAGTCCAGGCACTTCTCACTGATCGATCGAAATATGGTACGGAAAGAATCATTGGCATCCAGGAAGCAGTTGCAAGACTTAAGAATAAGAGTAGGAGCTTCTACTTAGCAAGCTCGGCGTTTATAGGTCGTCTGCGAATTAATCTGGTTCTTCTGTAAGCAGGCTTCGCAGACCTGAAGGCATTGACTGACAAATTACAGGTACTCCTTTTGCCGAGTTGCGGATGACTTGATAGACGACTGTAGCGCAGAATCTGACGCTCGTGAGTGGATTGACAAACTCACACACTACTTGGACCTAGCGTATGCTTCCAAAGAAGCTCGCCTCGTTCAAAAGCACCCAGATGTGCATTCGTACATCACGGAGAATTTCCCAAAATCTTCTCAATTAGCACTACGGCTCCTTCCGACCCACCTCTTGTCATACGGGCCATTGTATGGATTGCTGGAAGGATTCAAGACGGATCTCGAGTTTCATGATAGTAATTTCTCGAAAGCACTGCGGACATTTCCTATCGCAAATGAGCATGACTTAGAGGTCTACGCTGCTCGTGTTGCTGGTACGGTTGCCGAGTTGTGTTTGGAACTTGTTTTCCACCACACAAACTCAGTTACCACGACCGCTCAACGGGAGACTTTGATTCGATCCGGTGGCCGAATGGGAATCGCCTTGCAATATGTTAACGTCGCTCGCGACATTTCCACAGATGCTGCTATTGGGAGAGTGTATCTCCCAACGTCGTGGTTAAAAGGAGCAGGATTGAAACCAGACGACGTTTTGAAGAACCCAGATAATCCCGCGATTGACGTCTTACGGGCACGATTACTAGACAAAGCGTTTGGTATTTATCGAGAAGCCCAACCAGCTCTTGCACAATTGCCAATTGATGCTAGAGCCCCAATGCGAGTAGCTGTGGAAAGCTACATGGAAATTGGACGAGTACTTAGAGAAAAGGGGTACAAATTAAAGAAAGGTCGAGCTACTGTGCCAATAAAGAGAAGGCTAACAGTTGCGTGGAAGGCATTGAGCCAAGGATAGATCATAGATTTTGATAGATACCACCAATAATGTAAACTTATTTTGGAAGAATTGACGACCCAAAATGTACAGGGGATAGAGTGAGCTGTTGCTCAGACTACGAAATGACCCCTGCTGAGACTCCCACGTCATGATTCGTCCACTCCGACACAGCTTCCCCTCCTCAAACTTGAACTACAAAGTTAGGTAGCCACATCCCAACATGTGAAAGATACAATTTCCGTGCCAGTCTCTGTACTGCGCAAGATACCCAATTCAAGTCCACAATGGCATCCAAACACAAGAAGAGAACTGCCATTGTCGTCGGTTAGCTTCATCTCCCTTCATCACCCCACCTTAAAGCTAAACACCCTCAGGTGGAGGAGTAGGCGGCGTAGCCTCAGCAGCACGGCTTGCCAAAGCTGGATACTCGGTCACTCTCCTTGAAAAGAACTCATTCACCGGCGGCCGCTGCAGCTTAATCCACCACGAAGGATACAGATTCGACCAAGGCCCCTCACTCCTCCTCCTCCCCAAGCTCTTCAAAGAAACATTCCACGACCTCGACACCTCGCTCGAAGCCGAAGGCGTGCAGCTCCTCAAATGCGAACCGAATTACAACCTCTGGTTCGGAGATGGAGAGAGCTTCGAACTCAGCTCGGACACGAGCGTTATGAAGAGGGAGATTGAGAAGTGGGAGGGGAAGGCGGGGTTCGAGAGGTATTTGTTGTGGCTTGGAGAGGCGCATAGGCATTATGAGATTAGCGTCCGGGAGGTGCTGCATAAGAACTTTACTTCGATTTTTAATTTGTTGAGGCCGAGCTTTTTGGTGCAGCTGTTTGCGTTGCATCCATTTGAGAGTATTTATTCGAGGGCTGCGAAGTACTTTTGGACAGAGAGGTTGAGGAGAGTATTTACGTTTGGTAGTATGTATATGGGGATGTCTCCTTTTGATGCTCCGGGGACGTATTCGCTGCTTCAGTATACGGAATTGGCAGAGGGTATTTGGTATCCG
>Ga0307515_10008180_pt1 | contig 20471 bp, 22 predicted proteins | sample 17_EM_MG_FD_194513 | JGI IMG/M metagenome (GOLD analysis project Ga0307515, IMG submission 194513) | Populus trichocarpa ectomycorrhiza microbial communities from riparian zone in the Pacific Northwest, United States - 17_EM | ecosystem: Host-associated > Plants > Roots > Unclassified | place...
CCATGAATGTGAAACCTGTTGGGCAAGGGAACATTCGCCCACCATCTTCTTTGAGCTGTAGGGCGGCGGTACCGTCGAACGAAAAGTGTTCGGGCCACTTTGCACGTTGACCCGTCCTCAATACTTCTAAAACCTCCCCGTCGATAGTCAAGTCTTTTCTCATCGCCCGCTGATATATGTACCGTGCATCGGCAGTTGAGGCACCCATTTCGAGCATGCGCCGTAAAAGTTTCTGTAAAACAGCGCGTTCCGCAACGTCCAGCGGTGGATTTTGCGTTGTATACAGCCTGTCGAACACGTGCCGGACAATGCCGGTTCCGTTGAGAAGCGCTTGGTTGCGGTGATTCGCTGCGGCGAGTCGCTCGGTCACTTTGAGGATGGCATAACGAGTCATAGAGTCATCACGTGGAACTTCGGTGATGAGGTTGAGCATAATGAGCACGGCCTGTGGTGCACGTATCTTGCCAAACCGGTGTTCTTGCTGTCCAATTGCAGAGTCGATATTCGCTGTTGAGGGAGGAGAAGTCCGGAGAGAAACAAATATATGACACATCGAGAAGTTTTGCAGAGCGAGCGCAAGCAGATAACCCATAGTTTGGCAAACGGTCCACGGATTGGAAGCGAGGGACGTGACGGCTTGTTGCAGAAGATCATACCCGACTTGGCTCTGCGTGAAAATGCCTCAATATAGTGGAGAAACTGGACGTGCTTATGAATTCGACGTACTTCGAAATGGTCCTTGTTCTGAGGGTGATCACGCATAGCCTCGGCAATAATAGCAAATGAGAGGCGTGTTGTTTCGATCCTCTCGGTTGGGTCTCCCTCGTTGCCCGGGGGTATCGCGAGGGTCGAAAGCATGCTTACGAGGACGAGGAAACCGTCGAGCTCGCGAAAGACGTCCTTTGTGCGTGCTTCCTCAACAATTATTCTGTGTATATCCGTTGTGATCTATATACACCGCGCATTCACGTCAGCACGCTCGTCCGGCTATTCGTCTCCGTGAGTGCAACGAGCTGAGGGGTCGCTCACCTCAAGTTTGCGGCGAACATTGTCAAGTTCGACAGTTTTGACCTCCTCGAGAGCACTGCGCATGCCGTCGATTCGTGCATCGAGTTCAAAGTCTTCTGGCGTCTCCTCGACAATCTCCGGCTCGGACACAGACGGCGATTGAGGGGCCGCAAAGCGTGCAGTGAGCGGTGTAAGCAGACTCCGAAACATTATTGCATAAGTTGTCGTCGCGGTCTTCACTGTCGGCCGTGGACGAGGGAGAGTTCAAGCTTCCCGTCAATCAACGAACGCAGCAGCAGAAGCAAAGCAAGGACAGCTTCGGTCGTTGGCCCAAGGTCGACAACTGCATAGGGTACATACTCACCCCTTGGCCACAGATAGGGTGACCTTGCAATCGTTGATGAGTAGCAGGCATCTCCGAGAAACCTGGCGGTCGTGGACGCAGGAAGCACCATGGCAGATGAATGCCGGGAGCGGCATTTAAGCCGATTATGGACCGCCTTATGTCGGCTGAGCCAAATATAAATATAAATCTTCAGAGTTGGTCGTAGCACTCACACCCGCGCACACAACACCCCTTGATTCGTGTGGTAAAAACTGTCCTGTCCTGGTTGTCTCATGCTCTTCTGACATAGCCTACTGTATGACCGCTAGGCTTGACTGGTCGGCACGCCAAATCAATCTCGACTAGGATTTCTCACCTCGCTCGCATCATATTTTTCCTGCAAAGGCACAAACGCGTCCCATGAACACATTCAGGTGCTTATCAATACAGGTGGTAGGTTTGCATGGACAACTATCCATGGGCGATCATGTCCTTTTGTAAATCCCTGCGGTGTGTTATGTTCATTCTTTTTAAGTAACCTGTGCTTGGTGTGGTCAGTATTTTCCTTAGTGGCCCTTGACAGCGAGGCTGGACATACCAGATCTTTGGAACCACCAATAAGTTGGCATGGAGAAAAAATCGCCAAGTCATCGTCTGTTGGACATCGAGATTACACAATGCCGGGACGAGCTTATTAAATTGTCACCACTCATCGACAAAGTCGAGGGTGAACTTGAACTTGGTCGAGTACGAGTGGTTCGTATATACTCTCTCATTCTCCACCGGATCCCAGATCTGACTCGTCTAAATAGTCCTCTGTGGACAACCTCACTCACGCAGATGATACACTTGCAATCCGGCGATCCAATCAGCAGCCTAAGAACCACGATCAAGCCATTTCCCACTATAACAAACTCATAACGAAGCTAAACACACTAAAATCGCGAGCTATTTCTCACCCGATCCGTCGGCTTCCTCTGGAACTACTCGAATACATCTTTCACTTGCTTCTTGAACTTGAATCTGAAGACGAAACCTATGGTGATGGTGCATTTCCACTCAACTTGACTCGGGTGTGTAGTCAGTGGGAATCGCTTGTCTTGTCAGTGCGCAATCGTCGCCTCTGGACAATGGTTTGGATCGATCCAGCGGATCCGGACTGGTTAGGACGACTCCATGTACATCTCTTCCTGTCCCGTGACGAGGGTCTCAATATTCGCATTGCAGATATGACACAAAGCATTGCGAACGAGCTCGCTAGGCACCACCGACGCATCCATTCCCTGCTTCCATTCACAGTCTGGGCGTTAACCACCTCAGAACAAGACACTGTTCAAGTAATCATCACTAATCGGACTGGAACAAAGCCCTTTCCTATTCTGCTTTCGAGCTCCTTGAAGGCTTTGCCTCTCGTTTTTCTGCCACAGGGCTCCCTTTATCGTCTTCAATCATTTCCCCAATTACAGGTGCTCGAAATAACAACTCAAGTACTCCGGTTGCACGAATTAGGCGGTCCGCTTCAATTGCCCGCTCTCCAGAGACTCCTTCTTCTAGTTGAACACGAAAATCCACTTGAATTCTTGAAATTATTTTCTCCCTCTCAACTTCTTGAACTGCAGCTGGAGCTCCGAGGACCTCTTTCGTTCGCGGCATACCATAAGCTGGAAGCGTTCATTATCCAACACATGCCAAATCTCCGATGGGTCACCTTAACAGTATTCGACTACATAGATTCAAATTTTGTGCAGCCAGTGGAGGAGGAAGAGTCCATCACACAATCGTCGGCTGCAAGGCGAAGTGAAAGCCTGCGGCGAATTGATATTGACATCCGATCACTGTCGAAGACTAGAATCCCCCCCTTCGAGCGAGTCATTGAAAGTGCGCCTCATCTAGAAGAGTGCCATCTCTTCACTCCCATACAAGCATGGCCCTGTTTTAGTCACTATATCCGAGAACTCGAATTCAGATTTTCTCATTTACACATATTACATTTTACGGACGGAGAACTATTCAAACTCGTACACCTGGAGGTGTTCAAGCTGACGTTCTCCACCCCCGAACAGTTGCAACTCCTCACTCTTTTCCAAGCCCCGTCATTACTATCTCTCGAGGTCTTGAAGATGTATGGAAGCAATGCACAAGATTACTCGATAGCAGTAGATGCCGTTTTGACATTTATTTCAACCTCTCAGGGAATACGCTACATGAAACTTGGTTTCCCGGTCGATAATATGAATCTGTCACTACCCGAGCTCAGGAATCTCAAGGTCACGTACATAAGTCACATTTCTGTACTCGCAAGTTTCGATGTGCCTAACCTGCAACGCTTCTTCCTGGAAATCGGTCACAGACGTGGTGAGGATGAGCCCACAGCAGAGGATCCGATCAGTATACCCTCACCTCCACCTTCTTTTGAGGCTGTAGGTGGCCCAAATGTGCCCGATATGGTGAACACCAGGCGGACGCTTGAAATGGGGAACGAGGCGCAGAGGAGGAACATCCTCGAAGAAGACGAGAACGGAGCAGAAATAAGTCCGCTCAAAGACATAGGTCTACATGAGGCCCCTTCCGATCCAGTCGTGACCAGCGCCTCGGCTTTTCCCGTGCTTACATTCGAAACTTTGAAGGACTTTGAATTTGGGGTCTCACCCCTTTCAAGTTCACATCCTATCAGAGTGCTCCCGTATTTCCCCGATATGCTCACTGCTCTTCCAGCCCTAGAGCGGGTCACACTCCCCGCCGTTTCCTTCAAAGACTCTCCCTATATCGATCAGCTGGTAAAGAAGATTTCCGGAATTCCTACACTTTGTCCCCACTTGCAAGAAATTCGCACTCGCGACTACCCAAACGAATGGTCGAATCTTTTCAAGTTCCTGCGAGATAGGAAACGAGCCTCAATACTTTCTGACCCTACAATCCGACCCATTCATGCTCTCCATTTCTTCATCACTCCTCATAGCTCAATTGTAGAGCAGCTTCAAGACGCGATGCAGGGAAAGGTCTCAATCAAATCTTTCCCAGCGTTTCACCCTTGGCCATTGCTGATAGATCCGACCAATTTGCGCAAATTGGCGTCTCTAGGAGAAGTCACAACGGTGGACTCTGGTGAAGAGACGAGATCGCAAGTACAAGATGGGAATGAACGGACAGCAGCAACGGGTGTTCAGGCTCAAGAACAGGAGGATACGACGGGGAATGGTAATGAAGAAAATCACAGCGAGGAGGGGAGTGGTTGTAGTGAAAATGAAGACGAAGCCATTTCGTGTTTTTACTGTCATAAAGCTGGCCTGGGAGCTGGCTGCCGCAGAGTAGCTTGGAAACAGGGGGTTTTATCGAGGATGGAAGTTTCGAGTGGCGACGTCTTGTGCTCAAGATGGGATACATGCAACTCAAATTTTGAAGCCATCTGCTCACCGTGATGAATATATTGTCATTGGGCACAGCTGCTTCCATTGGCAGATAACAAAGTTTGCTATTGCACGAATTCTTCTGCAACCATCTCAGCAATCGCCAAGGAGCTTGTCAGCCCTGGACTCTCAATTCCCAATAGCCTAATCATCCTCCCACTCTTTCTGTCCCCACATAGCCAGTACGACGTATTCGAAAGTCTTGGAATCCATGACCCGGTGGGGCCAGCTTTGGTCGAACACCAATTCGGGAGATAAGACCTTACATCCTCATACGGTAAAAGTATCTTTGCTTCCAAGGGTACGAGATGTGAGGCCCAAAAGTCGACGGCACCCTCATCCTCTGTGAACCGCCCTGGAGGAGCTATCCATTCAAATCGGGTTCAAAGCGGATGTTCTTGGAAATTCGAGGGTGAGGTGCGTTCTCAGTCCTGCGAAACTGTGCTCTTTGGTGCCAACGCCTGGCACCGGGTATATGAGATGCCGATCATTTGGTACACCTGGGCCGAGGTAAGATGCGTAAGAGCCCTTCGCGTAGTACATAGGCAGGAGAAGCCGCGGGGAATTTATGCGGCTTATGATTGAGTTGAAAATGAAGGAACCGGAGAGGTGGATTGAATTGACCAGGAGAGCCACGCCAGTCATATGCCCGTGCCGTCTCCTGAAGGCTGTACAAGTTCAAGTGTGGTGCGTTCGTCGTTTCATTCAGCTAGCGTCGTTTCATCCCAGATCGGACGGCGTGCTCGAATTGATCAAAATAAAGTATCGACATCAGTGAGAAGTGGAGCTGAGGTCATTAATCATATGCCCGGTTCACCACCCCCGAGATTTGCGTCACCATGTTCTTCTTTACGAACCCCAAGTGGTCAACAACACCAGCAATGAGTTGTCGAACAAAGCCAGGCATGGCCGCGAGGGCACCGGTTCTATCAGATAATTGGGTGGAAAGTTCGATTACCTGTCTCGCAACGGTTTGGCGCTTCTTGCTGTACTCCTCGAGTAGGTGAGTGTCCTTGGCTCCACTCTTGATGTGCTCTGAGAGCATCCGACCCAACGAAATGGCATCACAAATGCCAAGATTCATACCTAGGACACGTCAGGGTTTTGGTAAGGACGAGACTTATTTAAAACGTACCTTGACCGCCAGTGGGGCTGTGTACGTGGGCCGCATCTCCTGCCAGGAGGATGTGCCCACCATTACCAAACCGTTTGTATGCGGTGTTTGCCATTGCTTCGCGCAACCTATACCTCGAGGCTACCCTGACTTCTGCCACCTTGGGTAATTCCCAGATATCCCGCCGTTTGTTGAAACATTCCTGAATATATGCTAGGTCCGGTTGTGCAGGTGGAAGTTCATGTGAGATCGTGGCATCGAAGGCGACACGCCAAAAGGTTAGGTTATTTGGATTTGAAGGATCAATGTCATCGGGAAGCGGAAGAGGGATGAGGAGGGCGGTTCCCGAGGGGTGAACTGTCATGGTGGCATGATCGCGAAGGAAAGTGGAGGGATATGAACCTTCAAAGAGTAGGTCGGCGAGAGTGAGATAGTGGACGTTCTTCTCAATTGCTTCCTGATGCGGGATGTGGTATGGCTCTCCAGTGAAAGGGTTATTGAAGGGGATACCGGCCAGATCTCGAACCTGCCCAAGTGTAAGCACTACACTCAGCTAAGAAACTCGCGCGTACCGTAGATCTCGATCCATCCGCGGCAACAACATAAGCTGCCTGGACGGTCTCTCCGTTCTCAAAAGTAAGCTTGATGCCTTCAGTCGCAATCCCTCCCATGCCTGTAAGGCGCATCTCTCGATGAACCTCGACGCCAAGGGCATTAAGTTTCGCTTCTAAGTACTTCTCAACCTCGTGCTGTGGAATCATGAGAGCGAAAGGAAACTCAGTTGATCCTTGCAAGTAGTGGGCGAGAGGGATCTTCATTAACGTGGTGGTACGATCATAGGTCACGAAGCCTTGGCCTTTGATGCCTTTCGAGACGAGTTCCTCTGCGTAACCCAGGGTGTAGAGTTGCTAAGGGACCATTACTTAGGACATACAGGCCAACTGAGTATAAAAACGTACCTCGAGAGTATGAGCGTGTATTACACCTGCTCGAGACCCATTACGGCCTCGAGCTAACGCGTCGTATATCACCACCTTTTGACCCTCCTGGAGGAGAGTCAAAGCTGCAACAAGTCCGACAGGGCCAGCGCCAATTATCACGATGGGCTGTTCAGTAGTCATCGCAGGTAAGATGTAAATGAGATGATTTGCTCAAGTCTGAGGGACACTCACTGGAGCTTTTGTACCTTGGACAACCACCGGTTCAATACACTGTTGTATTCACCGTGTTCAACGGAGATCATCTGGCGTTCCCTGCAGAAAATGCCTAAAGGCTGGGTAGATGTAGATGTAGAGCTAGGCATAGAACATAGGAGGCCCACGGTGGGAGGACGTCATAATGCATGCATGAGTCAGCTTGCATCGCCCGCCCGAAAAGGACCGCCCGAAAAGAATTACCGGTCGGCGGGAGTTCAAGTGTGGTTTCCCTTTGTCGGTCTTCCCTTTGCAAAACTGGTCCGAGATGGAACTAAGCCAAAAATGCAACAGAATGCACTCTTTAGTACATTCCAGGTGTTCTACTCCAGCACCAAGGAAACTATCAGAGAGGGTGGAAATAGAGATGGGGATCCGGAGGTATATGAGAAATACTGTAACGCATCAAATTCGAACAGTGTGATGGCGCACGAGGGTGGTTATCAGTGGTGTGGCATGCGATTCAATCAATTGCTAGCCGTTGATGCGGTTTAGCATCAGGAATTTGGTTGTTTACTGCTCTGTGTCCATCCATTTGGTTCATTTATAGCATACGAGTTAGAATTGACCACATCTGACTCGTGCCTAGCGATCATCTGACTGTCACTGTGTGTTCGATTTAGAGAAAGGGGGAGGGGATTGCAATTAAACCACGGTCACTTCGTTTCTTCTACAGTCCGCGAGAGGGTCGGTGGACAAAAGATGGATGCTTACAAAGTCGCCTTTCCTTCTCGTACGTAATCTCGTAACGAGTAAGTCGGACCGGTCCTGGTCCCCTGGTCCCCTGCGAACCACACAATTCTATTCGCATTTCTCTGGATAGTAAGGAGCCTCGTCCTTGAGTGCCTTCACACTATGGGGCACTACGACGGGAGTGGTACCAAGCCGTCATTTCTGCGCCGTATTTCTTAAATGGTGTTGGTCGTTTTCTCCGAGAAGTTTATGTGTGGAACCCGCCACGGAGATCGAAATAGCCTTGTAATCTAAAGCAGGCACGGAGGGTTGACTTCAGCATTACGCTCGTCGCAAAGACATCGGCTGGAGTGGTAGTCGTAAAGTCAACAATACTACGCTGGTGGAGAGTTGGACCAGCAGCACTTTCGTTCGTTGAGTTGATTATTCGCTTCGCCGTATTTGTCGGTGTAATCCGCCGTACCCTTACCGTCGTTACGGGAAACTTCTTCCTTCGTGGACCACGACAACAGGTTGCAACATTCTTCTTGATCTTCACTAACCAAAAGTAAGCTGAAATGTGTCAGAATGCACAACCAGGTGTACTCGGGTCGACGAACGAGCGTAGTGGTCATTATATATATCCGCGACTATGTACGAGACCATCTTGCCTGATATTGAAGCCACAGACTGTACTTTCAATTGGCCCGATTTGAGGCTGCGATCATTCGTTGGACGGAGCCAAGGAGACTTCGTGTTGGATCGAGTACACAATGCCACCCTGAAGAGTAGACGTCTCTGCTCGTCAGCTATCTCTGAGTTCACTTTCCTGTACCTTCCTGTTTAGATTTTTGTTCATATTTCGCATTCTGTGCCATTTAGTAAACTGTTTCGAGGCTCGTGCATATGAACGGAAAGCGGAATATCTTTGGTGGTATTTGAAAACACTAGGGGGATGCACAGAATAAGGAGAGATCACGCCAAGGGTTGAGGGAAACTGGAGGTAGAGGACAGTCTGGACTAAAAACAGAGCATGACGGGGACTGTTCCTGCACACAAAGGCGCGGGATAGGAGACATTAATTATGATTGGAAGGGGCGATAGCAGCTGCTTCAAGTAAGGGAAGCAATGGTCGATGAATTCCCTGGTCGATGGGTTCGCCATAGTGTTCGGCAGACCCAGAGTCAACCTGGAGGGCAATGGCATAATCAATATGGTAAAATCACCAAAAAAAACGCGTTGATTCGCCCCTGCCGAGGCGGGTTAAGCGATGCAACACCATTGGCAGCCAATGCCATATCGGTCAGCAGACCGCGATTCTGCCACAACCGGAACATGGAAGACGGTCAGGCGCTCCAAAATCCAGGTATCCTCTCGCACAGCGCGCGCATAAAGCGTTCCGCTGAAATGGCAAATATTTGGCCATTTTAGGATATCCTTAAGAGCCGCGAGGCACTGCTCGCCCCATTCGCACCTTGACTCCCGATTCCTCAACACTGGCCATGTCGACTCATTCCTCTGCAGCCGCCGGCCCGTCTAACCCGCGACCCACACTAGAAAGAAATTCATCGAGGCAGGGGCTGAGGGTCGATGGCGACGATCTAACCGCTCTGACGTTGTCCAGACGTACGCCGCGCAGCAAGGCGAAACGGCAGAGCAGAGTTGGAGTCGAGTTCACCGATGCCGTCTCCCGCCCCAGCCGCCTCTCGATCGTTACTGAAGACTCAGTACTACACCAGGAGAGGCAGGAGAAGGAAGAGAAGCGTATTCGGAATAGGACATTCGCTGTCAAGGAACTCGTTGAGAGCGAGCGCCAATACTCGAGAACCCTGCAATTCATGATCAACGTGGCCATTCCACTAGCTCAAGGGTATGCACCCCAGCCCATAGGAGATGTGGCGACGAAAGAGCCTTATCGTCCGCAAGGGACCATGGACCCAGTAGGCCCGTCAGTCTTATCGGGGGAAGATGTCAATCTGGTCTTCGGGCCAGGGCCCTATAACCTCTACGAGGGGTCCTGCCATATTACGACCATACTGGATAGAGAAATAACCGAGAAGGGATTTGAGAAAGCGAGAGTTGGCAAATTTCTGGTGTTCGCGGTAAGTCAATCCCGAACAAATAGAATCTGTTTGCCTCTACGCCTCCAGCTGCTGATGTATGCTCGCAGATACCATTCATGGAGAGAGAATTTTGCCCATTTATTGCCCGGTACCGCTTAGCAAACGAGCGCTGGGTGGCACTCGACGCTTTGAAGACACCGGCTATGCTCCGGTACAAGGAAGCCGTAGCAGAGCAGGCTAGAGCGTGGAGCCAAGCTGGATACGTCGTTGATAAACTCGCCGCGACTTGGTCAAACATCAGTGGTCTAATCGCGCAATCTTGGTACCGCTGGACCAAGTACTCCCTTCTGGTGGAGGCTATTATCGCTCACACGGGGAAGGGAGATCCAGACTACCAAAGATTGGAAGAGGCCAAGCAGATGTTGAAGTTAGCCAATGCCAGAATCAACGACCTTGGTGGAAGGTGGACGGTTATTGGTGCGCTACTTTCTGGCAAGGGTATAGAAGGGGCAGTAGCGACGAGGTCCAATACCGGAGTGAAGTTTGGGAAGACTCCGCTAATGACCCGGTTGTTTAAAAAACCGGAGATAGAGAACGACCCAGGTCAAGAACTGGAGGATCACCTCCGGCGTTTGCGGATGCTCGATAGTGGCACTATCGATCTGATTGACAACACACGGGCGTGGTTCGACGCAGCAGCCGAGTGTATGGACAGCGCGCTCCTATCAGTAATCCATTTCGCCGACAGCGCCCACGGGCACAGGGATGAGCACTGGAGGGGGGTTTTCCTTGCTATGACAGAGTATTTCGAAATGGCCAGGTCAAATTTGGCGAGTTTAATCGAATATTTTATCAGCACTGCGGCGATACTAACAACTCTCCAGGAAACCACCTTCGAAGGTACCATTCTCCCCAATATCGAGGAGCTTCGGCATTCCATGAACGGTCCCTCGACCGTGCTCGATGCAGCGTTCAAGATGCAACGCCAATATATCGCTGGCATGGATTATGAGGCTGAAGGTGCCAAGAACGTCTTCGAGACCTACGCTGAGATATGCGCGCAGCTCGGCGATGAGATCCCGAAGTATCTGGGGATGTATCTGAAAGGCATGTTCATCGTGGTCCTTCGTCTTTCTACGGCCCAAGCGGCGTACTATGATGATATCTCGAAAGCCTTCGAGATGGTTTTCAAAGAGAAGGGCCTGGAGGGCGATAGAGAGGGCTACCGGCGTGACAGACCAAACGGCTCGGCTCCGAAACTCCGCGCCTTCAGCGTGTACCGGGCAATTGCAGAAGATCGCTTGCCTGGTTCGAAGGAGCTGGGGTACGGATCATACGGGTGCGACGGTGAAGACACCAGGCAACTCTGGGAAGAGGGTGCAGGCGAGTATTTATCCAGGTTGGGAACTTGGACAGCAGCAGTTGAGGATAGGGTGAAGGAGTACTGCGAGGGGAAGAAAAGGCTCAGGGGAGAGAGCGCTAGCAATACCAGCGTTTCGTCCCTTCTCAGCCGACTCACCAACAAGGGCAAGGTATCGATCGGGAGTAGGAGCACTCCGGCTCTCAACGAAATAAGAGCCAGTCCAATATCAAGCCCTCCAGACTCTCCTCCGGTTGCTTGGTTTAATGTCGGACAACGTTCACCTTCATCCCCGACCCTGGCCTCCTTGCCCGCACACGGCAACCCGCATCCTCATCAAGGCTCGACAGAACGGGTGGTTCCTATTGCGCCAGCTATCCAAAGGACAATGACCGCACCTTCAACTATGGGACTTTCGCACAGTCCCCCAGTGAGAGCACAATTCACTCGGAGAGGTCATCACCGTTCACGGTCCCATGGGTACCCATTGGCTATCAACAAGTCCCTTCCGGGAATTCCTTCCTCTTCAGAAGGATTAGTGACGGGTATCCCAGCAAGTCCTCCAGCGGTACCTCCGCGGCCGCTAGGTGGTCATCGACGTCAATGCTCCGAAGGCCAGGTGGTCATGAAGAGTCTCAGGCTAGGTAATAGGCAACCCGCTGTGCCATTCAGCAATCCTGCTGCCCTCCGCAACCAACCCGGCGATCAACCTGCGTCGGCACAGCCGGTTACAGTAGTGGCTAGTGTGGCCCGACCCATCACAAAGCAACTAGTCAAGTCAAATCTTACCCCAAAACTACGGGATCATCACCAAGTATCGAGCCGCATGCAGCCAGCAAAAGCACCTTCATCCATCGCCCGGCAATATCCTCCCCATGCAACGCAAGGTCGTTCAAAGTCTCAACCTCGTGCCCACCATCAGCCTCAAGCCGAAGCTGAATACACCCCAGTCATGCCTCTGCCACCTTTGAGACTCGGAGTCTCAAGCGCACATGGCAACCAAGCGTCGACAAGTAATTCGCATCCTTAAAACACCACCGTCGAGCCTTCACCGTCCCGCGTCCTCGGTCATCTGCCTCCGCCCCGGACGAGTCCGACTTGCCTATCCATGCCGCTCTCAAGGTCCATCCCTAGTTCTTCCGGAATCCGTAACAACTACACCACTATAAAGGTCCGAAAGACCTAAGACTCGCCTCCTCTCCCAAAGCCCTGACCTCCACTTCTCTCACCCATCCCGTGGTTAGGAGGGAGACTTACATTCGTAGAGGGAGTAAAGCAGAGAAGAGCGAGGACCCTGCAAACTATTTCTCTATCCGAGTTCTTGATCAGTGGCGTGTTCGTCTTAGGCGATGAATTTCCGGAGTACGCTGTTAGTTATCTGTGTATGTATGACTCCATATGCCAATATGCACCTTACGATTATGCCCGTTCTAAATATTTGACTGCGGAGAGGACAAAAAGGCTTGATAAAATCCGTTCTAGGCTAGCAAGCCCATGAAGACACACAGGTGAGTCCACCGGAGGCTGAAGTTTCCAATACAGGTGTTCGTTACAAGTCAGCGTAGAAGGACGGCAGAAGTGGCACCTCACCCCACAAGAAAATCCATTTGAAGGGTTTGCGGGTATATGAATGATGAGAGAGACGACGAACAGAGTCGTAGACTCTATAAAAGTGGTCTATCTATCTGTGACGGGTTGTGGTAGTGGCGAAAGCACGTCTCCGTTAGCCAAGATTTGGATCGACGCTTTGAGCATCCGATCTACGCGCGCGGACGATAGGGAGTTCAGAAGCAGAACCAGGTCAGAAAGTGCTTTCGTGGACTAACCACCGAATCTGGTCAGATGGCGGCACGGCACCGAGCCGAGACACGGCGCTCCGACCGTCGTTTGGAGTGAGCAGATTCTCGACCTGACCAAGCGCGAGTGTTCAATGAGGGCGCACATCGGGAAAAGATGACTGGTATTCACAAAACCCGTGAGTTCAGGACGCTGGAAAGATCTTCCACCCCTCTCATGTCGCATCAGCAGTCCCGGATGGTCTGCGCGTGGGGCCCCAATTTCCTTGTCTTCTCCTTTTGAAAGAGAAAGGATCCTGAGCGGATTGGCCATGTCGGTTGTCCACAATATTCTCGGGGGATAAGCTCAAGCAGACTGAAACTCCGCCGTCAAGAACCGGGCGTGCCTTAGAAGTCCCTCCCTCGGACGAGAAGTCTTCCCACTATTGGAGGGTCGGTACCATATGGTTCAAAGCAAGCAATAGGAATACCCACATCATACTGCGTCGTTCGCCACAACCTTGTTTCCTTCCTCCATCGCTACGCCCTCGCTATATGCGACCAGTCCAGTCCATTCCCATTCCACTTTCGTTTCATTTTTCCAAGCAGTGGGAATTTTCGCGACACCGTTAATACGAAGAAAGTATTCGTGTTTGTTGGGACCCGCTGCAAACACTTGAGGATAAAAACCACTGGAAGAGTGACCTTGAATACCCAAGACATGCCATATGATAGTTGGGCATATGGTCCAGTGGCAGTTGCAACGCGCATATGACCGAAAGCTTACCCCATTTCCGACACCAGCTGAGTCCACGCATTTTACATGTGTAACCAAAATGTTCCTTATAAGTGGTTCACTTAGATTGTGTTACCGGCTATACAGGTATACTCTCCAACCACAAGTCTGAGTCTGAGAGTGTGCAGTGTGCATCGTTGCATCATATCAACAGAGAGAATGGTGAAATAAGTGATGCTTATATGCGTGTGTGATTACTATGAATGTCCTTTGCAGCGGCCTGGCCAGCGGTTCAGTTCTCGCTCACTGTTCGTGGCAAAACTGCGTGGGCAAGTCATTGATTAGATCCCACTTTGTCCCATAATCTCCAGGTTATCCAACAGAGCCCTGCCGGTCAATATACACCACCTAATGTCATTCTCATGACCAAACTTGATCCACATGCGATATCTGCGATACAGCGGCCACTGCCTCAATGTCACCCATCAATCAATACGTTTCTTACCTAGTCCCGAAACCGAAACTACGAATACAACTCCTTCGCCCGGCTCTGTATCATCAGATTGAAGTCTGGCGTAACTCAATGGCTCGTCATTTGCAGATACTTGTCTTCCAGGGCATACTCCACTGGTAATGACACTGGTAATGACACTAGCGAAGCGTCATCAAGCGGTTCTACCCAGTCTGCCGGGCGATTCAATCCCTCAAAGCCCATTCGACCTTCTGCCTCGGTCGTCGCTGTCTACGCTTTCTACACAACGGCCGAATACAGAGCCTGCATCGAGTGGTGGAAAACTTGCCGCCATGGTAGTCATTTGTATCTGGGAGAAAGTGACCAAGCCAGGCGTCGAACCTAGCCCAGTCGTTCAGCGGCCCCGTCGGTGAGCAACAGTATCGCCGTTTCGGCTGTCATCATTATCGGCGTCTTCCTGTACCGGACGAAAGAAGCTTGCCAAGTACAAAGCAGCGTCGAAGGCGTGTGTCAAATCGGTTGCAACGCATGGACATCCGCCGCACTGCCCATCTTTTCTTCTGAGGCTGACGGAAATTAAAATACCTCTTTTATTCTGCTCTACGATGAGATTACTTATACAGTCTCGGTCGCCATAGGAAAATCGAACCGTAACAATTAAGACGAAAACACTTATATTCCAACAGATGGCGGCAGAACACAGCCAGGCACCGCGATAGGTGACTCTTGCTGTCGCCACAGCTTGTGAGATTAAACATTTTGCCCGCAGGTACGGGGTAGAGTCTGCCCGTTACCCTCCCGCGTTTCCATCGTCGTTGCGGAACCTATGACATGTCAGCTAGAAGAGTATTGTGCTCCTCCCATGGTATATATGGCTCGATTGTTACGGCTCGATTTTTACGATTCAAGTGTTACGGCCTGACTCGCCCATATCTACATAAACCTCCTGTTCCCTGAATCGGGAAGTTTCTTCGCGGCCTTTCGACCCAGGGGTCTCATTTCTCGACAGTGCCCGCTGTGGGATTTATTGTGGGACGACCTGTTTTTTTGGACATGCTCGTATACAGCTTGTGTATCAAGTTCTCTTTGGGGATGGTCGATTATTCTCACGAAACGGATCGGACTACCTGACTGACTTGTGGGGGATCCTGTTTGCCAAGCGTCGTGGTTTGCGTCTTGTAAAGTATCAGTTCTTTGGTCTGTCCCCTCAGATAGTGTTTGTGTAACACGTCCGCCACCCAAGGGTTGATTACACTAGTTCTATTTCCCGCTCACCCTGCAAATCGCGCTGTGAACCCCAATATCACACATCTAGACGTTAAAAGGCGTTTTTTTTTAAATATGAATACTATTAAACCCAGGTGGGCGCGATGTATGCGAGCGACAGGTGCAGGTGCGATAACAGCAGGAACCACAAAGACGAAGTGGACGGGGACAAACGGCAGTCTTTATTAACCACACGGTGGCAACGACCAGCATCGAGCCGACCCATGTATCAGTACATGACAGAATAAGAAACAACTTCTCAAAAATGTGAAATTCACTTTAAGCTTGTTGACTATGAGGGACAAAATCATATCATGGTTCCCCGTCCGTGGCTGAGGAGATAGGAGATGAGACGCAAACTCATAAATAAATGTGTAATAGGTCTAGTATATATAAGATACGTATTTCAAGTCAGTTGTTAGGTTTATTCCCTGTAGCCCACGTAGTCAGCCTGACCTTTCAATCGAAACATGGCGGAATAATCAGGTGTTCCCACCACAAGGCTTTTTACTACAGCCTACTATAAATCGAGTAGCCAACATAAGTGGTGACCAATTTTGATATCTCAGGGCCACTTTCTAATGCACAGGCTTACCACGCATAGTGTTGAGTAATGAGTCAGGGATCGTTTTGAATGGGTTGGTGACGCACCGGGTGCCGCTGATAGGATATAGGGGTCAGGAGACGTTGTATGGAGCGCGGAGCTCAGTGGGAACGACCCTCGCGGCTTGTATCTGCTGATCTGCGACTAGGTATGTTGTGTATACAGAATATGGCTTACCTCTGCTGAGCTAACTGCGACTACGCCATTGACAAATGTAATATTAGTACTATCCTCCTGGTTCAGGGAAGGAATAATGGGGACCAGTTAGGTGATTTAACTGATTTATCGGGGATTGTGGTGATGATATGAGTATTCAAGCGATCGCACACGCTTGGAGGCTGGGTGGTGTAAACCTTTTCAGACTTTGTTTGACAATGCAAGTCTATTGCGTTAGGAGTACATTTAAGGCGCTATTTATCAATGTCTTGGCTTGAAGGACGGAGTGACACGAATGTCAATCAACCGCGTTCCCTCCGCTCGCCCCTGCCGAGCAACCCGTCGGGGCGAGCCTTCGTTCATCCACTAGAATGGTTGTTTGTTTGTCAGCACCCCCGCTCCAAATTCAGAAATCACGATGGCAGTGACCGAACAAGAGCCAGAAGCCCGAACTTGATCCAGACACCAGACACAGACGCCCCCAGTAGTCAGCACATAGCAACACACAGGGATAAACAGTATCGTCCAGCATCCACATCCACGTCCACACCGCATCTCTTGGGACACACCTTGGTTTCCTCCATCTATAGCCGTTCTCCTTCGCCTGCACGCCATGCGACCATTCGTTTTCTTCTTCAATTTCTTTTACTTTTTTTTGGCTGCCGCCTTGGTCGCGGCACGCACAGAAATCATCAGCAGCAAAGACGAGCGGCTTTCCTATCAAGGAGATTGGAGATATGTTAGTCCACGAGTCGCAAGGGTAGCCGGATCCATCCTCATTTCTGATCCACCCAGTATGAAGATCCCTTCGTAGGTGGACGGTTTGAGCTCCGGGGTCTTGGTAAGGCGACTCTGAAGGTATTCAGTGAGCATTGGTATATCTACCCAATGGAGATAAAATTGACCAAATGATGCTTAGATGCGAGCCGGATCGGTGTGATTGCCAGGCTGCAGGGGCTTGACTCCTCGGTTCAAATCATTTTGGATAACGCGGTTTTCATGGTCTCCAGGATCGGATTTCACGAGGAAGTAACGTGGAACAGCAGTATTTTGGATCCCGGCGTCCCCCATACTATTTCGATTAGCAAACCGTTCCCCGACGATGGCAAAACCTTGGAACTTCATTCATTTCCCGTGACCTTCCCTGATTTACCTACCATTGCTTCAACTCCTGCACCCAGCAGCTCCGAAACTGGTGCACTTACTCCCAGTAGCACCGAAGCTGAAAAGCCTGTGATGAAACCAGGGGGCCGGCCAGAACTCTCCACTACCACTAAGGCGGTAATCGCTGGAACCCTTGCCTGCCTTATGTTTCTCGGCCTTTTGGGGGCACTGGGGATCTATTTCTTGCGGAGGCAGAACAAAAACCACGCTACATTGAATCCATTCAGAAAAGTGGAACAAGGTGCATCTCCTTTCCAATCAACCGATGCGCTATACGGTGAGTTTTGTATTCGTATTTCATCTCTGGGCTGAGTTTTGACAGTTCCTTCAGCTCGGAGGGACGGAATTTCTCAGTTTGTGGGTGAGGGTGGTGTTGAGACCGAAACCAACAGGGCCAGAAAGGGTAGAAGGCCGAATAGGGGAACGGTTCCGGCGCATGAAGGGCGGCGCAGCGCGCGTGAAGGTACATCTCCTGTCCCTCTGGAGGGCGGGGTACCCTCCCAGCCGCCCCCCGGCTCTCTATCGGACCACCTCTCCGATCCTCCACCATACGTTCCTTAGAATGGGTTGTATCTCTCTCCACCGGTTTGCTGCTCCGGTTATTCCCAATGTCTACTCTGGATTTCATTAAGGTGTCGAATTCGTGGACACAGAGAGTAACCATTTCACCCAAATGGTTGGTGAGGACATCGGGCAATGGAGTTGTTACACTCCATACCGTTTGCATATCTGTTCGTTTATGAATATTAATGCCACAGCGCATAGCTCTTCTCGTTCTGAGCAAAGCTTTCGTGGGTTTTCCCATACTGTTACCAACTGAACCTCTCCAGAACCACCATCAGGCATAACTGTTACTTCGACTCGCAGTCCACAATGAGCGTCTACGTCTGTCACCTACATCTGACTCGAAGATGTACGCCATCGCCTTGCTTCGGACTCTTCTTGACCTCGTCTCAGGTTCTGGGAGTCGGAGCGTACCACCTATTCCCCAGTCGGGGAGCGTGTATAGCTTCGGTTTCGACGTTCGTCGGCGTCCGTCCCATCGTGTATCTATGTCGCCGCGTTGACCGCCTCTGCCCACGGGAATTTTGGGAGGCTAGAGTCATGCAACATGACACGCACCGCATTGGTGAGTACCGAAATTGCCCATTCAGCGACTCCGTTCGACTCCAGGCTCTATGGTACTGACGCGTAGGGCTTAATCCCCTCCGTTTGGCAGATAACACGCATTTCTTCCATGCAAAGCTTGCATACATTGTCGGTTATAACTTCGCGCGCCCTCTTCTTGGCTCCGTTCTCTGCTGCGGCCTTGAATGCCTTGAACACGTCTGGTGTTTTCAACTTGCGCACGGGTGTAGTCGTCCACAGCGACGCATTCGTACGATTTCCCGCCGGCTGACGATATCGACACATGTACTTACCTCGCCCAGGTACTCTTGCGTTCGCATCCCTCATGCTATAAGTGCACTGCTTTCGCTGCAACACATGCGCCGCATGCATCAAGACTCGGTATCTTCTCTGGTAAGTCCATAATTACCATGCTGTTCGTGCTGTTCTCTGCTAACGTGACCACAATCTTGAAGGATGGGAGACCCAGGCCTCGGAGCCAGGTCGCCTTCATCCCATCAGCTCCTTTTGCTGTGGCTACCATCGCAAACATTCCAAGGCGTCCGACTAGCTCCTCGTGACTCGGTTCCGTATCGTCGCCTCCCGTTATCCATGCAGCTAATACAGCTTCGGTGAGTTCACGGGAGGAGAACTGCAAGAGGAAGGCATAGGAGGGCGAATGGATGTTGCGTGACGTGTCGATGGAGCCAGTGGAGAGGATCGTCAAGCGGATAAGAAGGGATGTCGTCAAGCGCAAGAGCAAGGGATCACGAGGGAGAGCTTGTGCCAAGCCTTCGTTCCTCCACTAAATGGTTATTTGTTTGCCGGCATTACCCCACCTTCAAATTCAAAAATCGCCGTGGCTGTGGCCGAACAAGAGCCAGAAGACCCAACGTACGTGCGTACACCAGACACAGACACCCTCAATAGTCGGCCCATATAAGGAATAAACAGTGTCGTCAGCATCCACATTTGGGATACACCTTGGTTTCCTCCATCTATAGCCATTCTCCTCCGCCCACACGCCATGCGACCATTCGTTTTCTTCCTCACTCTCTTTTCCCTTTTTTCTGCTGCCGCCTTGGTCGTGGCACGCACAGAAACCATCAGCAGCCGAGATATGCGGATTTCCTATGAAGGCGATTGGAGAAATGTCAGTATACGAGCCACATGGGTAGCAGATCCATCCTCACCTTTGGTCTACCCAGATTGACGCTCCTGGAGGTGGATGGGTTGAGCTCCGGGGTCCTGGTAAAGCGACTCTGAAGGTGTTCAGTGAGCAATGGTGCATCTCCCCAATGGAAATAATGTTGACCAAATGATGCTTAGATGCGAGCCGGATTAGTGTGTTTGCCAGACTGCAGCTGCAGGGGCTTGACTCCCAAGTTCAAATCATTCTGGATAACGCTGTTTTTATGGTCCCCAGGATCGGGTCTCATGAGGAAGTAGCGTGGAGCAGCGATATTTTGGATCCCAGCGTCCCCCATACTATTTCGATTAGCGGATCGTTCCCCGACGATCTCAACGCCTTGGAACTTTATTCATTTCCCGTGACCTCCCCTGATTTACCTACCATTGCTGCAACCCCTGTACCTAGTGGCTCCGAAACTGAAGCACTTACTCCCAGTAGCACCGAAGCTGAAACGCCTACGAAGAAACCAGGGGGTCGGCCAGAACTCACCGCTACTATTAAGGCGGTAATCATTGGAACCTTTGTCGGCCTTGCGTGTCTCTGCCTTTTGGGAGCACTGCGGGTCTATTTCTTGCGGAGGCAGAATAAAAGCCACGCTACATTGAATCCGTATCCATTCAGAAAAGTGGAACAAGAAGCATCTCCTTTCCAATCAACCGATGCGCTATATGGTGAGTTTTGTATCCGTATTTCATCTCTGGGCTGAGTTTTGACAGTTCCTTCAGCTCCCACGGACGGAATTTCTCAGTTTGTGGGTGGAGGTGGTGTTGAGACCGAAACCAACAGGGCCAGAAAGGGTAGAAGGCCGAATAGGGGAACGGTTCCGGCACATGAAGGACGGCGCAGCGCGGGTGAAG
>Ga0307515_10008181_pt1 | contig 20471 bp, 16 predicted proteins | sample 17_EM_MG_FD_194513 | JGI IMG/M metagenome (GOLD analysis project Ga0307515, IMG submission 194513) | Populus trichocarpa ectomycorrhiza microbial communities from riparian zone in the Pacific Northwest, United States - 17_EM | ecosystem: Host-associated > Plants > Roots > Unclassified | place...
GCCAATGCTGGAGATTGTCGAGCTGTGCTGGGGAGGCGAGGTAGAGCAATTGAGATGTCCAAAGACCACAAACCTAACTGCACATCAGAGAGACTAAGAATTGAGAAACTTGGTGGCGTCATTTATGATGACTACCTCAATGGCCAATTATCTGTTGCACGTGCCCTCGGAGACTGGCACATGAAGGGCCCTAAAGGTTCGGCCTGCCCTTTAAGTGCTGAGCCTGAATTGCGAGAGACAAATTTGACTGAGGAAGATGAGTTCTTGATCATGGGCTGTGATGGCCTGTGGGATGTAATGAGCAGCCAGTGTGCTGTGACAATTTCTAGGAAAGAACTGATGCTCCATAATGATCCTGAAAGATGCTCAAGAGAGCTGGTCAGGGAGGCACTCAGACGCAATGCATGTGATAATCTAACAGTAATTGTTATCTGTTTCTCCCCGGATCCACCCCCCAGGATAGAAATCCCACAATCCCGAGTTCGGAGGAGCATATCAGCTGAAGGTTTGAACTTACTAAAGGGTGTTCTGGGTAGTAACTCATGAAAAAACTGATGGTTTGATCACGTCTGTACAAATACATTCAAGGTTGGAACAGGTAAGAACATCTTTCTCTCCGGGCTGCTCCTGATATCCACAAGGCCATGGCTGACATTCAGCTTTCTTCAGGGAATGAATATGGCATGGATTCTTTTGAGTTTCAAAACCCTGTACATCTGATATAATTTATGTTGTTCCATTTGGAGTTCGTTGTTCAACTTCTTAGTTGCATGCACCTCCCTCTCATTCTTTTCTTCTCCGTTGTACATAATTTGGGGGGGAAATGAGAGCTGTGATCTAACACTCTTCTTTTAAATCGTTCATCTCTGTGTTGTCATTCAATGAATTAATTGATTATGAGGGATTTCCATGGATGCCTGCTTGCTTGTTTCCGTCGATCATTCTGTTAGATAACTGTGATGTTTTTTGGATTGTGTTGCCTTCAAAACTGACTTGATCATAACTAGCCGCGGCTCTCATAAGCTCATCTTATCAATTATCATCCAGCCTGTCCTTTTATGCTACTAGTGGTGATTCAGGTTTCAGATATTGATTGCCTGAAAATAAATAGCTGATGGAAACATGCATGAAACGAGTTCAGACTCGCAGAGTACCTGAAGACCGAGAGAACATATCTTTGACAAAAATTCACCTTATTATTGTCCTGGAAATAGATTTATTTACGTCGTTTTCGTTACCTGTGTATCAATTTGATACTAACCAAACACAATTTTAAATAATGGGATTTCGTATTAAAATAAAAACTGCTGTAATTTTTGAGTTTGATAGGGTCGCTTGGTGTTGTGCCTTTTTTAACCCTTTCCACCAACCTTCCCAGTTTTCAAACTTCTCGATACAAGTTTTTGTAAGCGGAAAAGGAGGAGAGCAGTACACTCACCTCAAAGTCGAGAAGAATAGCATGATTTCAGGTTTTTAATGTGAACATGGGACACCAAAGGTCCAAAGCTGTCCCATCATAATGAAAATCTTGAACCTTAAGTACACCTGCTTCACCTGTGACGATGCTTTCTTGATCCAGGTGGCGGTTTCTTTTCCTTGGAAGCCACAAGTCGAAAGAGAGATTCAAAACAGGAAGCAACAAGGTTAAGTTAACAAGTCATATATCTGACAAAGAAATAGAAATCGAAATCAAGGTGTTCGTCCTCTTTCACGATTGTTATTGCTATGTTTTAGGTCCAAAACACTGATACAAGGCCGGCCCATTTGTGGGAGAAAAATTGCGGGGTTGTAATCCCGGGCACAATTCAGCATTGTAAACATGGCTGTCAAGTTTGGAAAAACTTTCCCACGAGCGATCGATTCAAAATCATGGGAGTTACTCAGAGTTCTCCATCTGGTTCATCATCATCAGCGTCTGCCTGATGGGAGTCACTGCATAAACCAATAAAGTTTTGAATTAATATATAAATGAGAGCATGATGCCTCTTTTAGGTTGACAAACAATAGCTGTGCATGATTAAACTGGAATCAGGTAATTTCCAATCAACAGGCAAATTGAGGAAAGACCCAGGTGCAAATTTTATTTTCTCAACCAGTAATCATGCATGATTAAACTGCAATCAAGTAACTTGCAATCAACAAACAAAACAAAATTGAGGCAATAACAAGGTGCAAATTGTATTTTCTCGTTTAGGAGGTACATGGGCCCAATATGACTTTGATGGAGAATGCCACTCAAGTCAGTGAATGGTTTAATTGATACTTCCGAGTTAGGTCACAACACAACCTTCTTTAAAGCCACGTTCCTAGGGATTGATAGTAACTATCCCTGTAACCAGCTATTTTGCTTAAAGTACATAAACCTGGCTTTAGATTCCACGTTACCTGGACATATTACAATGCTTGCTCAAATCCTGGCATAAAATCTTGCTCACATCTCCTACTTTCACAGATCCTTTCTTTATCCGTTCTGCCAACTGCAATATTAACCATCCTTAGTAGCCTGAATTGTCACCCTATAATAAACCACATAAATGACCAGTTAACTAAGAAATGGCTAAGCAGGTACGAAAACTCACCTCATCTTCAGTTTCCTCCAATAACCTGTCCCATTTTAAACATATAGGTTAGACTTTGGTAAACCATACACTAGCTGGCATTTACCATCCTTGGAATATAAGCACAAATTACACAATCATATGCGTATTTTGCAATGAGTGAAAATAGAGGGATGACCAAAACATTCCATCTCACCTTCCACAATAAGATGATATATCTTTTGAATATGCCTTGGCTTCTTGCTTGTCTATCAAAAGATAAAAATAGAAAAACAACTTAAAAAATTTGTAGTAGTTTCAGTTGAAAATAAAAGTTCAAAGACAGAGAAACAAAGAACATATAACAAAAATGCTGAGTTAGGGCCAACCATTGGCATCACAGCTAATAAGCGTGAGCCAATTTGTGGGAAAAGGCAGTGATTCCAATTTCCTAGAAAGGCAAGGATAAGAAATTTTGTGGTGTTCCAATCCCATTCTCCTAAAAAGGAAAACAAACTCACCAGAGCAAGGATATGGCTCTTCTGCTTAAATAGAATTCCCATTCTGTTATGGGGTGATCAAGATCTTTGTTTTCAGCTTCCCACCAAATCTTAAACTCACATCTATTAATCTAACGCTAGTTGCACTTCACAATTAAGCTACCAATCCTATTCCAAGAGTAAGATAGTAGTCCTAGTCCTACTATCATTTTACATTCTCTTTATCAAACATGGCCCATTTGAAACTAAATGAACGCACAAAAAGCATGACATCAAATCAGACATCAAGTTCAATAAAGAAATGGAGGAACATCATGACAACCAGGGACAAATTGGTTAATGCACAGAAGCCACAACAAGAGACAAGAATATTGTTAAGAACAGGCAATATTATTAAATACTTACTAATTGCAAGATTGTCCCAGCTATCCACTCTAACCCATTCATATCTTTTCGAATCCACCTGCCAAAACAATGAAACAAATATTGAATGTGCTTGCAAGAGGACATGAAATAAATAAACATGCAGCTGCAAAGAAAATATTTAATGGCAACATGATTAAGGATTACCAGACATCACTGTTAATAGAAACTACAAATAGTCGAGCACAAATGTCTCCGAATAAAAAACACAGAAGTAGTACATCAACCATGCATCCAAAGCAAAGAACACGACCGATGAAGAGCTCAATTCAACCGATAATTACCTTCTGAAGAGTGTAATCTTGCATTTTATCACAAAGCCCATCTAGTAACTCAACGACCCTAAGCTCACTGACTCTGTCCAAAAATAAAAACACAATCATAAAAAAATTAGCAACATTTACAAGACAATGCGCCCCACACAGACACTACACTATATGGCACGGAGCGGTACGGCACGGAATAGATAACTTAAAGTTGAAAGGAAATATTGAAGCTTTACCTGTAATCAATTACTTTTCCTTTACGTTGACCTTTAGAATCCAATCTATGTCTCATATCCAAATGATTCCTCGGTTTTTCCTACACAATAATTACCAAACCATTGAGAAATGAAGCAGAGCTTAAAAAATTGAAAGAAAATAAGACTAAAATCCTTACATTGGAAAGCCCATTCTCTATCTCCTCCTGAAAAATCGATGATCACAACATTCAGTTAATGAATTAAGCTCGGAAGGATGCTTAGTTAATAATTAAACCCTAATGATCATCGAATAAAGCACAGAGAGAATTGGAGGATCTAAAAGAAATAAAGGAAAGTACCGCAACGGCATTACAAGCAGCGCATTTGTCATCGATGCTTGAGACAACTGTGAATGTCAAAACGACGAGTATCATCAGAAGCCACGCCGTCAACTCCGCCATCTTTATCGTTCTAGTCTTCGTCTCTACCGATCGCACCTCTCTCTCTGGTCTCTTGTTCCTTGTGGACTGGTGAGTCTAATTTAAGGAACGCGTCTTAAACATAGTCCAGTGTCAAGATTAGAAGTCCAGGCCCATGTTACCGACGAGGCCAGCATGGACTAGGATTCTGGTTTGGACTTCAAGGCCCAGTATTCTTCTCACCTTTTCTTGAAAAAAAAAAAAAAGGAATTGTGGTTATAAAATCAGATAGGGTTGTGGTTATAAAATCCTTCTAATCACAGGCTATCCGGATAGGTCAATCTAGGAATTTAAAATCACTTTGTTTAATTTTTTAAGTTAAAATATCATGTCTTTTTAGAGAAAAAAAATCAAATTAAATATCATTTAAATTTTAACCAAGTGAATTATGAAATAAAATATCAAGTTTGACATGATAAACTATTACCTGATTCGACATGATACTCAACATATATTTTAAACTAAATATTATTCTTATCTTTTCTTGAAAAAAAAATAAATTAAGAATCAATACAATGAAATTTATCAAATTAACTTACATGTCAGTTTCATCAAATAATATATAACCATAGTTATAAAATTCAATCTAATTCATTATTTGATTTAAGATCGAGATCATGAGTTAAAAAAATTAATCTAAATTAACCGAGTCCAAAACCATGTCATTTATTTCTTAAGAGTTAAAACAATATCACGTTGGGGAAGAAAAAATAAATTTAAATCATGTCCTATTTGAATTTTATAGGTTTAACCAAATCAATAATAGATAAAATCAACATACAACCTTACCCAAATTAGATGTTGATAAGTTACCGGATTTACTATGGGTTTTATAGGACCAGGTAGGACATTGCATAAGGCCGTTCTTTTATTTACATTTTTTTTTATCAATATAGGTGTTTGGATCAGTTTGCGTACACCTCGACTAATCCTACGGATCCTGAAGTTAACGACCATGTAAGCCTCTAGTGGCCCTGATGTTTGTGGGACTCGAACTGGTGATCTCTAGGAAATAAACTTAGCATCTGACCAGTTAAACTATACCCCTCAGTATATATATTTTTTAGATTTATAGCTTAAGATCATGGATATTTATTTTCGAGGAGTTTTCACATATTGTCCATGACGACATCTTACATATCCGAAGCTATTATTCATATTATAAACAGCAGTGGATCCGATATTATTGTATGTTTATCCATTTTCCGGCTGTGGTGGGGAGTTATGGCAACAAATTATAGGCATTTAAATTTTGCAACGTTTTAGGAAAGTGGACGCTGGCATTGGGGAAAACGGGGATTGTTCATGAACAAGGAAAGTCCATCCATGTGGTCCAAAAGAGCAGGAGGCAAGGTGGGTCGTCATTTTCTCTCCAAGTTTCCAAGTCATGATGTTGCATTAAAATATACTTATCACCTTTTTTTATAAATTCCCTTTCGAAAAATAGATATTCTCCTTCCCCAGTGCCTATCCAACTATCACTCCAGTGCCTGAAATGAAGAGTTGTGCACATGCATGCTGATCAATTAATAAGACAGCAGTGTTTCCCTTTGTTGTCAGAGAGAGTTAGGTGCCCGCAAGACATCATTAAAGACCGTACAGTTTAATGGATGGTTGTCTAACCCTCTTTATGTAATAACCTGAAAAAGGAAGAGGTGGGTTTTCGCGGTACAACAAAGTTCAGTAAAAATTCTAAAATAAATAAAATAAATTCTAAAAAATATTTAGAAAGTAGAATAGTTAAACACCTACGTGTTTTTAAATATTAATTTTGTATACCACCATTATTCTTCAATATCAGTTCCTTCATCCACCTTAAACAAAATTTTTAATTAATTATAATTTTTTTTGGTGCTTTTTAATAACACCGATTGTGTTAAAAACAAAGTCTTAATTTATAATTCATTGTCTATTTTTTTCATTTCTCGTCCTCTTTCACTCACACAAGTTTATTTTCTCTCTTATATCTTAGTATTAAATTTTATTTTTTAACCATTAAATATTCATAAGATTTTAAACACGATTGTATACTTAATTAATTTAAATAAAACATGTGTTTTGAAATAACCATGATTAAAAATAATGACCGGGTACAGTTATTATAATTATTATTTTTAATTGATTTGTTTCGTGATATTTTTTTAATAATTTTATAATTGTGTAGTTGTATCCAAAGAATTTGTGCTGTTTTTTTAATTCTTGTACACCATGTGGTAATGAAACATTCCCTTCGCTAGTACTCACCATCCTGAATTTAGCATTTTCGCTTTTTATTCGGATCTCCCCAACCACTTAGTAAAGGGATTAAGAATATAGTTTTTAAGATTATAAGGACTAGTCAGTTATTCTTATGAAACTATAGGGACTAAGCTATAATTAACTCAGGCTAACTTTAGCAAGTAGCGAGAGCCATGGCGCAGAGAGTAAATGGAAGTAGGTGATGGCATAATCAATCAGCTTCTTGACTTTAAGAGACACCTCATGGGGTCCGCACCACTAACCCACCCAAAAAAACTGATCACACACACAACAGTTTCTCCACGACGTCGTATTCCACACTCCCATTAATTCGTTCATTGAACCCCGAGCCCCACGCCACATTCGAAACCAATCAAACACAGCTCCCCTCGAGATCCTAGTCACATAATCAACGGCTCGGATTAAAGATACACGATCACCCTTGAGTTCAAGGTGCCACCAAATCATAACTCCGCTACGAAAATTAACGCATCACTTTTGATAAGTGTCCGCATTATAAAATAAATCAGAAATAAATTTAGTAGGAGAAATTAAGATACAAACATAAAACAATTTTTTTATGAGATGATTTTCAGTTGTGATTAGTTAATATGTATTAGATATAAAAATAAAAAAATAACATAAATCCATTTTAATAACAGATTTGAATAGAAAAACTTATTATTTTTATTCTTATTGTCTTGTTTTTAAACGGTAATTAAAGATAATAACTAAATACTACTGATGAACATGTAAAAATAAAAATATGTTTAATTATAAAAAAAATTGTTTTTGAAAATAATTTTAGATTAAATCTTTATGTAAAATAAAGAAATATATCCTTTTTATTTTTTTTATTTTAAAAAGAATGATAAATGGGAAAGAAAAGAGGTGATGCGTTGCTTTATTTTTTATTTTTTGAAATAAATTAGTATTGTAAGCAAAAAAGCGGAGTGGAGGGTCGCTTTACTCAATGCAGACCGACCACCAAAAATAAAAACTAGAAAACAAATTTTTTTGGTGGATACAAATTCCGAATCTCTCAAGTCTTTGTTACTTCATTCACTTCATTCCTCCTTCACCTCACATTTTCAAATTATGGGGATTTGTTTTTTTCTGCTGTTTGCAATGTAAGTAACGTTCTCTCTGTTTCTTGGCTTTTAATTTCGTTTATAGTGTTGGTATGGGTGTTTGATTACTGAGAAAATGGAGGAAAGAAATGTTACTTTTTTTATGCTAATAATGGATGTTTTAAGCTTTCCCTTTTTGTCTTTCAAATGGGTCACTTCCCTTTTTTTCAGGCTTGTGTTTTCTATAATTGGTGTTGCCTACTGGTTTGTTTTTGAAAATATGGTGGGTTTTGCGTTTTTATTTAAAAAGCTGCAACAAGGCTTACCTGCGAGTTGTGGACTTTAGTTTATATAATCTTTTCGATGATTTATGGTGATGATTTTTACTGATATAGGATATGATTTGTTGAAAAACCATGTTATGGATCTGATAAATTGAAGGAAAGTCGATTTTTTTTTTGTTCCTTTTGTTCTATGAGGATGCTTGAGGGCTGATCTTTGTTGGGTTTTTTTTTTAGATGATAGAAGGTGAGAAATGCTGCTTTCAAGATGGTTACGGGGTGTAAATTGTTGTGTGGAAACTAGTAGAGGACGGGGACGGAATGTTTTCCGAGAGATTAACGGGAGAGGCATCTCTTCGCCGGGAATTGGAGGCTTTGAGTGTGTCTCAACGGCTAGTTAGAAGTGTTAGCCAGAAGTTGAGGAAGAGGAATCATAGAGGTGAAGGAGAGGAAGAGGATGATTCAAGGGGAGTTTCGCTGAAATGTCTTACTTTGTATGGTATGGGTGGGGGTTGCAAAGTTGGTGCTGACACAGGTGAGGAATTTGGGGATCCGAGCGGTAGGAGGAGGTCATCAAGTGCTAGTGAAGAAGGAAAGGGATATAGACCGATATGTGGTAATGAGGAGACAGGGTTCGATTGTTTCTCATATGGGATGAGGGAGAAGTTTTGGAAGAAAAACAGTAGAAAGGATTTAGAGCTTGAAGATTTAATTCAAAATAGCAGGTTGCATATGTTTCTTCCAGATGACGTACTGGAATTATGCTTGGTGAGACTCCCATTGACCAGTCTGATGAATGCCCGCCTTGTATGCAAGAAGTGGAGATACTTGACTACCACCCCTCGGTTCCTGCAGATGAGACGGGAAGGTCCATATCTGAATCCGTGGTTGTTTTTGTTTGGCGCTGTTAAAGATGGATATTGTTCTGGGGATATATATGCATTGGATGTATATCAGGACCAGTGGCATAGGATTGATTCTGACATTCTAAAAGGAAGGTTCATGTTTTCTGTTGCCAGTTTTCAAGATGATATTTATGTTGTTGGTGGTTGTTCTAGCTTGACTCACTTTGGGAGAGTGGATAGGAGCTCATTCAGGACACACAAAGGGGTGTGGGCTTTTAGCCCTTTAACTAAATCTTGGCGTAAAATTGCTTCCATGAGGTATGCTAGATCAATGCCTGTTTTAGGAATTTCTGAGGTTCGTTCAGACTTTTCAGTGGTTCACAGTCATCAACATCGACAAGAAAGACGTTTTCCTAGGTCACGTATTGCTGGGGTATCAGATGTTTATGAGGACCCTCACAGGTTTTCACTAAGAAGACAATATAGAAATGCTTTTGATGAATATGAGCCTTCATCATTGCCCAATAGAAAGTCACACAAGTTCACCAGACAAAAAAGTGGCCAATCAAATATGAAGGACTGCAAGAGGTTTGTATTGATTGCTGTAGGGGGTCTTGGATCCTGGGACGAGCCACTAGATTCTGGAGAAATTTATGATCCCATAGCAAATAAATGGACAGAAATCCAGAGGTTGCCTATGGATTTTGGGGTTGTTTGTTCTGGAGTTATTTGCAATGGGATGTTTTATGTTTACTCTGAGACAGACAAGCTCATGGGATATGACATTGAAAGGGGCTTCTGGATGGCAATCCAATCCTCTCCATTCCCTCCTCGTGTTCAAGAGTATTACCCTAAACTTGTATCTTGTAATGGCCAGCTATTTATGCTTTCAGTCTCCTGGTGTGAAGGGGATGGTCAAATCGGCCAGAGAAACAAGGCTGTTAGAAAATTGTGGGAGCTAGATCTCATGTATCTTAACTGGACTGAAGTTTCAGTACATCCCGATGCTCCAATGGATTGGAATGCTGCATTTGTTGCAGATAAAAACCTAATATTTGGGGTTGAAATGTTCAAAATATTTGGTCAAGTGTTGGACTTCTTGACCGTATGTGATGTGTCTGACACGGGGACAAACTGGAGTCACATTGCTAGGAATCACATGACTCATGAATTTGACGCTTCCTCGTGCATGACTAAATCATTGGCTGTCTTGTATCTTTGAGGTCCTTGTTGAATGTTGATTTGTGCAGAGAATTTTAAACATTTATTTAGCCACACCAGGTTTTGAGCACAGATTGTGACCCCCGAATTTCATATTTAATTCTTTGGACAATCAATTTGCCTGCTGGTGCTTTCATCTGTGCATTTTCTTCACCACTGTTTATACGATTCATCCTGTATTCCTGAGCTTGTTTATGTTCATTAATAATGAATTTGTTTTCTTGTTCATCCAGTTTCCAATTAGGTGGAGTTTATTCTGATGATATCATTTTGACCTTTCATTTTGCTTCTTTGCTGATGCTGATTTCATGCTTGAACAATGAATATTTATGGCGGCAAACTGGCAGTTGTAGGGAAAGCCTTGTGCTAGCAGGGTGGACAATTGATTTGGTGAAACAGACTCTGTTTTTCTATGTTAAAATAGGACTGTAAGAGAAGTTCTAGTACGGAAGTTGTCATCCACAGGCCACTGGTATTACATTACTACATGAAACGCATGATGACATTCGTAGCCACAATTTTAAAGATTCAAGACTTTCGATCCAGCCTCGAGACCAAAGTCTGCGTATCTATACGAGTTGAGTTCGTTGCATCAGTACTTCGTCTATGCTTGAATTTTTCCATAAAAAATAAGGTTAAGATACTTTGCATAAACTCAACAGTTCTGCTCCTGCACAAGCCCCCTCCCTCTGAGGATATTGTTAAAAAATTGTAAGACGGTTGCTTACCTAAGCTGCCTTTCAATTCTCAAAGGTTAAGTATTTCACGAACAGAGAACAATATTTATTGGGAAGCCATTACTTTCAGGACTACAAGACCCGACCTAGGGTCGATGTTAACCCGATTCCCGGAAACAGTATTGTTTCAGGTTTTTTTCATCCACTTGAGAAACATTGAGTGCTGGTTGATCTGCGAAATATAAAACGTTAAAGAACCATGATGTTGGAAGCCTGAAATGAAAAATAACCAATATCCCACTCTTGGTGCTAGTACAATACATGCAACCGTATTAAAAAATGGAAGAAAAGAAGGGGGGAAAAATAAGAAAGAAAAGAAGTGAAAATTTTCGAAATCCTCTACAAACGAGAAATCGGTTTACATCAATAACTACCAGCAGCTTAACGCTACCATAACCATAAATGGCTCTGGACAAAGGGTGGATTACATACAGCTCCTGGATCAGAAAGCGGTCTGACCTGTATTTGGATAGATGCCAGAGAAGTTGGGTATCTTATCGACATGTTTCAGGGCACGCTCAGCAATCTGCCGTGTCCGATAGTCAGCATGCTGGAAGGCATCAACAAGTGCAGTACTCACGTTTGGATCTCCAGAAACGTCATATGCTATGTCATCAGTTCGTAAAAGTCTCTCAGCAGCCCAAACTGCCCTCCTTCTCAGATTCTCTGTCCGTTTCTCCAGCAAAACATCAAGTATAGGTCTAACTCCCTCTGCCTCACACAGCACCGCCACCCCTTGTTCAATGTCAACCCCATCATCCAACAAAGTAGAGATTGCTGCAAGTGCTGCCTCAACCACTTTCTCATTTGTGTGATCTAAAAGAGCTACCAGCTTCTCAACAGCCTGTCCTTCCAGAAGACAGAATGTTTCTTTTAGGGAACATGTTCCTCCGTGGAGCCGGCACGATCCACTTATGACAGGCTGTTTGCTAAAACACGAAAAGATTGAGGCACATAAATTAGGAGGCGGCAACTCAGGCAATCTTGTTAAATTTTTGGACTCTTGAGCCAAGTTCTCTAATGCCATGGCAGAGACCATCTGTACATTGTCGAGTCCGTTGGACTGAAGCAGTTGGATGAAAAGAGCTGCGAGATTGTGCTCACGGGCGAGCTTAATGGCATCTGGTTCATCAGCCAACACAAATGTGACCCTTGATAGAACCCGTACTAGTCCTTCAAAAAATGGTGTCATAAAGCGGGCACTCCTAATCTCACCCTGTTGGATCTTTACCACTCTGGAGATGATTAGTGGAAAGGAGCTTTCATCTAGCATCTGCCGAGTGAGGCCCAGATCCCTCTCTGGGAGCTCAGCTAAAAGGCCAATAGCAGCTGCCTGCTCTTCTGTGATTCCTATGTTTTCTGCTACAACTTTGAAAAGGCTTCCTAGCTGGCCCACCACGCCACAGAGAGCATCAGCTAATTCCTGGCCCATATGTGGAGAGACTTTCTGGAGAAGTTTTATGGAAGCTACACGCAAATCCCTCTGGGGAGCCTCAATAAACTGAACCAAACTGTTGATAGCTCCTGAGCTTTTAATGGCAGCAACAACATTTAAAACAGTAGATGAAGAACTAGTCAGCCCAACAAGAACCTGCAAAAGTTTGCACTCAATAGCTGGACCAGTGTTGCTAATTAGATGGAGGAGGTTATGCACCATGTCTTCTGAAACAAGAGAGTGATGGTCAGGTCCAACAGGAATCAGATCAAAGTCATCGCCTGAGTTTACAACATTGGCGAGAATTGTTGCCGCGACCTCTTTGAGACGCATGGGAAGCTGATTGGTGCCGACTGTGAAGAGGTCTTTGACAAGAGGAGGAAGAATTCCGGCCTCAATCAAAACCTTGGCACTTGCCTCGTGAAAAGAAATTTGATTCAAAGCTTTTAAGGCAGCTTCTCTTGACTGCATATTACCACTTCTCATAATATTGATTAAAGATGAACCAACAGTTCTTGCAACAAGGACTTTCACGTCATTGTTCATGACCAGCTCACCCAGGTATGAAGCCATAGACAGTTTAGTTTCTGGTGGGCCTGCAGCATTTCCATTCTGGTTACATTAATCAATGCAATATGGCATTTGTATATGATCAGATGAATGCATCTGGGTCTAACCATCGACGATACCACAATTTAGAGTACAAACGCCTGACACCAACTTTTTTAAATACCAAGTTGAATTTTGCAATTTCTATGGCTTTTACTACCTCCAGATTACAATTTTTAAAAAAGATCGTACAGGTGCATAAGCTAAGGACCCCCCTAATACTTGCATGAAATTCAAAAATCATTGAAACATTGAGCTCCGAGGACGTACCTTCAAGAATTTGATTCAGAAGAGGTCGCAGTCTGCCATTTTCAGCCATCTGCCGTACATTGTTTTCACATTTCTCCAGATTTCCCAGTGTTTTATCAGCTTTCTCAACAGTTGAAAGATTTTCTGATTTGCTGCTTATCATTCCAACAAGTATGAGAATTGCTCCATTGACTGAACCAATCTTCTCGCACAAGGCTTCGGATTTTGAGAGCTCAAGCAACAATGAGACAGCTTCCTCCCTTTCTATGGATTGCTCATGAGACAAAAACTTAACTATTGTCCGCACGTTGTCACCCTCAGCCAGTATTGCCTGCAAAACAAGGAAGATTCGGTTATCAGGAGACAGACAATGCATAACTCTGGTGATGTCATGGAAGCTATACCGCAACACATAACTCTGGTGATGTCATCGAAGCTATACAGAAATAACAAGCAAACCTGGCACGACCTTATTATCAGCATCATCCTCGACCACAATCTGAAGCGTTTCCAAAGCTTTGCACCGGACTCTACGACTGGTACTCTTCAACATTTCAACAACCATAGGTATTAAATCAGCATTGCGCACAGCATGCTTATTTGACCGGCTCTTATGACACATGTATTGTATATACTTCAAAGAATGCAAAACATCACTCTCTGGAGTGCCCGGGTTTAGAGATCTCCTTGCCGTATCAAGTTGAACAGCTTCATTCCTAGCAGTCCACTCTTCAATGGTGTTCCGCAAAGCCATGCTGGGGTTTAGTTCTGTGCTTCTCAATTCTTTTTGTGTCAAAGGGCAAACCAACTTCCTTCCACTCTCCCTGCATTCCTTGAACCACTTCTCTATCGCTTCGCGTTCAAAAGTGTGACCATTTTCTAAGGTGACAGGATCACTCATAACTTGCTTTGTTAAAGGGCAAACAAATGCATCGTAAATAGGCTCTACATGGAGTCTCTCAAACTGATAACTTTCATCCGATTGACTACCATGATCATAACTTCCATCCCAGCTTTCAGCCATCTGATCTAAACCTGTAGCAACAAAGCAGTGTCCCGTCAGCAATCACCAAACTTAGTTTTGCCCATAGCCATAGCATTCCATCAACAAAGCAGTAGTAAAAGCACATCGAGAAGATTAAATTGGCCCAATTCCAAGAAAAAAGGCATCAAGCACAATAAAGAAAGAAAGCAAGCAAGCATTCCAAGTAACCTTTTCCTTCCAATCTACTGATAACAGTTGAACAAGCAAAGCGTTGAAGAGCTGCCTACACAAAGCAAAAACTAACCTTTCCCTTCCAATTTAGTGATAAATGAATGGAAAGTTACCAATTCTAATTCTCCAAATTTCCTCAATTATCTATCCTAGCAGCGAACACTTGCAGCAAAAAGAAGAAAGACAAGGGGAAACAAAGAATACATCAAGAAGTACAGTAGCTGAGATGGGCAAAAAAAAGGTCTACTGGAATCACCAAAACTCTTAATTGATAATCCAAACAAGTTAATTGAATTCACAAAATTCATACAGCCATACCTATCCGCCGTTAATTATCAAAAGGTCTCCAATTTAACAGCTATTCCAAAAACCCTTTCCCCTCCTTTTTGTTTGCAATTCAACAAGTAGCTCGAGAAGAATTGGACAATCCATAAGGGCAGGTTGCTTCAACTTCTATTATTTTTCTTCTTTTATCTTATTCGAAATGGGAAAATAATATTGGTACCAAACAGAGAGGAAGGAGAGGGAGAGGGAGAGGGAGAGGGAGAGGGAGTAAAAAAAATAATATTTTTTTCTTTCTTTATTTATTATTTTGAAATTGAATAGTATGGTAGTAGAAGAAAGGAGAAGGCAACAAGGAGAACCAAACAAAAAACGAGTGAAAACGATCATGAGGCATAAAAGTAGAGAAGGTTGACCAAAACGAAAGAGTCTTTATTTTTATTTATTTTTTAACTTTTAGTTGACGAAAGGGAGAGAGGTTTTGAGTTTTAATTATGAAGATTAACCTTAACAAGAAGGGTGGAAGTGGATCCCATGTGACTAGTGTCCGAAAACAGGCTGGATTTCTAGGTTTCTTGCCTGTTTATTGTTTGTTGAACCCATATGATTAGAGGAGGGAACCTAAGCAACCACCTTAACTACAGCTTGTGTAAATTAAGCAATAAGAGGGAATTTTGAAAACTCGTTGGTTTTTTTTTTTTTTTCCTGCGCTTGGACCCAGTAGAGATAGAACTTTCTTGCACTCTAGCAACCACCAGTAGCAGCAGCGGTCTGCTTTTTCCATCCCAACCGGTCAGCAAACTTTTTTTGTGGATTGCAATCATGATGCAAAAAAGATAACGGGTGAGCACTGTCTTTGATCCTGTTCTTCCCCTTTCCATGGACTTGTAAACAAGAAACATGCTTCGTTGGTGTACACAAAATCCATAAAGCTTGTGAGCAGTTTCACCTCATTCTTGAAACTCTTGTTAAAACCATGCTCCTCTGCCTCAAGATGATGAAGTTTCTTCAAGGCAACTACTTGTGCACTTGGAAGTTGTGCCTTGTAGACACTCCCATAACCAGTGGATCCGATACAATATTTGAGGTCAAGGTCCTCCGTCGCTGCAATGATGTCTTCGTATGGAAAATAAGTCTTCATTTCTAAAGATGTTGGCTCCACTTGGGTGGTCTTAACCTTACATCGAGGCAGAGAATAACATCCGAGAAAAAAGAGAGTGAAATGGTGATGATGGTAAGAAATATTTTGAGGAATGAGTATTTCTCTTGGATTTTGAAGGTAAGCAGTATGAGAAAACAGGGTGTAAATTGACAGAGTAAATAGATCAAATGATATAGATGGGAAGGCATCTTTCCACTTAAATTACTCTGTAGCTCAAACCCAGGAAGTTTAAATTATTACAATCTTCCAAAGATGATAGGATGGACCCATTGATGTAGTTGCGAGAAAGGTCCAGAGCTGTCAACTTGCTTAAAATGGCCAGTATAGTAGGAATCGAGCCACTGATAATGTTTAAACCAAGAACAAATCTGCCAAATGACAAAGTGCCAAGTGAATGTGTTTTGGACCAATGAAGATGCTTTGGGACAAGTTCAAAGACCAGATTCTTAAGATTGCAAAGTTCTGGAGGGATGGAAGTGAAGAAATGATTGAAAGAAAAATCAAGATCAACTAATTGGCTGAGGTTTCCAAGTGAAGACTAGCTCACATGTTAGATTATTCGAGGACAAGTTGAGGTACCTGAGTTTTGGAAGGAAAGAAATTTGAGGTGAGATGCTCCAAATGAGCTCATGGTTGGCCAGGCCAAGACGGACAAGGTTTAAGAATTAAGAAAAGTTCATCTTCCCAAACTTATTTCCCATCTTGAGGAACTCTGAATTTGGAGAAATGTCAATGATGCTTCCAGCCTGATTGCAAGCTATACCAAGCCACCTGCAACAACGTGAAGTGAGATCGCTGTAGTGACTCCACCATCCACTCTCAAGCAAAGACAAGCCTTCTGATGCTAGTAAGGGTTAGCCAAGTGCAGCCACAAGACACCAGTAGCAGAAACAACAACACAGGACATGAAAAATGCGATGCTTCCAATTGGAACAAGTTTTGGATAGATGAACGCAACGTTTGTGTTTAATGCCTTCAATAATAATGCAAAATTCATGAATGATGTGCATGGCTATTCTCATAGGCTATTCCCAAGTCAAGTTCGTCTGGTTTTTCTAGTGTATTTTTCTTACTGTCTTTCCAAACCAAAGGTGATGCATGGACCCATGCGTACACTGCAGGACTTTGAATTCTATCGTGTCCAATACCCAAGGCTTAAGCTTCAGATTGGCTAGCTCTTTTCTTCCACAAAGAAAAAAAGTTTCACCAATAGTGGAATTACTTGTAATCGAGTCAAGATTGTCAGTGCAGGGAGACTTGAAAAACTTGTTGTAATCGAGTCAAGATTGTCAGTGTAGGGAGACTTGAAAAACTTGGCCTTGAGCTTGCACCCACACATGGGTTACTGACCTTAGAAAAATATACAACACGTCCATGGTAGCGTATTTCTAATACAAGAAATAAAATTGTTTGCGTTTGTGTATCGGCATCTTCTATCATCATTTGAATTGTAGGAGAGGCATCTCTAGAAGAAAGCTTTTGAGTGGTTTTCTCTGGGACGATGGATCGAGAATTCCACATGTGCTTTGATAGATGACGAGTTATATTGGTAGGAAGATGGAGACTCACTCCTGTGTCTCCATCTACATGCTGCTACCGGGTTTCCACACAGACTCTTATCAGCAACCACAAAGGGAGTTAACAGATCTCTTCCGCAAAAATAATTTCAAAGATGACTTGTACTGCATAAGAGAAACAGAAACTAGTCAGTGGAAATATTTGATAATGAGAAAGAATAGCAATTCAATGATGCTTATGGAGTAAGAGGTGAGCATCAATAAAAGCGGAAACACTTTGAGCAAGTCTACTCAGGATGTTCTTAACTAAATAAAAGGGTTAAGTAGCAGGACTTTGTCTTTTTATTGCAGAACCAATCATCAGATTAGCTTAATTAATCTTTGCTAAAACTGTTTAAATGATCTGCCACCAAGCCCCAAAGAATATGGATAGTGATTCAACTGTTCCGAGATCCCACTGGCAATATCATCCTGGCAACTTATCAGTGTCTCAGTTTACCATAATGTTCGACTTAATATTTCATCTATATACTAATTCCTTTTGGTGGATATAGATGGAATTATAAACAATTAGCTTTGAAAAAAAAAAAGCAACTAAAATTAATCGTATAATATATCATATGTAGAGAGACAGAGGACTATATTACATCAGCCTAGAAAAACTCGAGCATACACTTCATTATATGCTACCTACCTTCCTCTTTGGGGATATTAGGCTGATCAATCAAGAGTTGTTGCAGCGCACCAAGATCACTGGAACTGCAATATAGCCAAGCCAGTATGTTTATAACCCTTGGATTGTAAAGTCATTAGCAGACATACGAAGATATCTGCATGCATGAATGCAAAAACACGTAAAATAAACAGAAGGACAGGAAAATACATTATAAATATATAGTATATTATAACCTAGGATCAATAGGAAGATGGGGAATAGGGCCGATGTTAAGGAAAAACATATCAGCTATTTCTTCTCTTCTGTATTTGTTCTACAAAAGCTCAAAAGTGACTAAGATCTAGTGCTAAGTACATTTTTCCACTCAGATTTCATATCTAAACCTTAAGATATCCACAAATGTAATTCACAACAGAAGTTTCCTAAGAATTTAAGAGAAATCATTTTAAGAAATGAATCTCGATGTACCTGAGTAATACAATTCACAACAGAAGTTCCCTAAGAATTCAAGAGAAATAAAGTTGTTCTCATTTTAAAGAATGGAACTCGGCGTACCTGGGTTTCAAGGTGAGCGCTGAAAGTGCTGAAACAACTGATGATTTAAGCAGGTATCTGCCAGAAAATCAGATGAGCTATTCTGATTTCAACAATACAACTACTCCAAACACGATAATGCAACACATTGTTGGATGCTACTAATTAGATGATTGGCATATCAAGATAAATCATGCGTCCCAATTGCTATAACTGATCTACCATTGATGCTTACAACAATCTTGGATCGTGTAATTTCATATTCACCCTTTTTATATTGCAGTAACATTCATTTAAATGAGTTCTGTCATATAAAAGGCCACTTGAACACAAAAATCTTTGACTCGAGCAAGCACTCAGACAAGAAAGAATAGCCAAAGCCATGTACAGATTTTAGACAAAAGAATGAAATTTTGTCAAGTACTCAGATTGAAGCATATCAAAGGCCACTTGAACACACAAAATTATTTGACCCGACCAAGCACTCATACAAGAAAGAATAGCCAATGCCAAACCTATGTAAAGATTTTAGACAAAAGAACATCACATACTCAGCCTGATGCATTTCATGAAGAATCATAAGCCCATCTAGACAGTCAGCGAGACATGGTTTAATCCCAATTCGTTGCCGCAATTGTTTCACATTCAACTGATTAGAACCTCCACCCCCTTTAACTAACTGTCTACCATCCCTATACATCTTCTCAATTGTCAAAACCACACCGCGAAACTCTTCCCTGCAAAATATGTGTGTGTATATAAATTCGACCCAAGAAATGAAATTTATAAAAAAGTTAAGAAATTTAACAAGAAAAAGAAAAATACAAAGTCTTATTCATGGAAAGCAAAATGGTCTGCAAAGACTCGAGCTGCTTTCTCACCACTGCATCTACAATTCCATCCACACTCTTCAAATTACCATAATTATTACAATCTCCAATCACCTAATCATCATAATTAAAAACAGATAATTTCAAAATTGTAATCTAATTTTAACAATAATTAACAAACTAATTATCATAACAACAACAACAATTACCTTTAACCTCTCAATAATAGCAGAAGCGTTACTAAATTGAGAGATTAATCGAGATTGAAGCTGTTCCCATTCCTCCATTAATCCTCTCACTTTTCTAAATCTTTGCTGATATTTCTTCACCAATCCCTCCATGGCTAAAAGCTTCAAACTTTAAACCCCACATCCACCACGACGACGAGAGCGGCTTTTTAAACCACTTGAATAACTTACAAAACGTCGCCGTCTGGTCTCACATTTTTTAATATCACAAAACACCCCCTAAACTTCTAAACATTGCAATAACTCCCACAAACTTTAGATTGCATTTTATCTTCGATCCGATCCAGAATCCAATCAGAAACAATTATAGCAGCTCAGAAACCGAGGAAGAAGGTCCAGCTCACTCTGATGGAAGAACAAGAAGAAGCAACGGGCTTTGAAATCGAAGTACGAAAAGTCGTAGGAGATGAAGATGTTCTACGATTCATGGATTCGACGGATAGCTATTTGACTCTGCTAGATTCCTTATCTTCTACCCTTCGCCAGGTAAACTGTATTATTAATATTTTTTATTTTTTTTTGTAATATATTAATAATTAATCTAGATTCTAGTTTAATTTTGATAAAATGGAGACTAAATTTCGATGATCATGGCTATATCTCTAATTAGGTGTGCAATTTCTGTAAAAAAATTAGAAATTGAGATGAATTTGTGGTGGTTTTAGGGATGGCTGGATTTAGCGATTGCTCGGCAGTCGATGGGGGCTTCACGAATAAATGGGGCCTTATTGGACCATAAATTACACTCCGCTGCCACTTCAGTTCAAGTAGATCAAGAAGATGGTATGATATAATGGCTATATATATATATATATATATATTCATTAATTAAATCATATTTATTTTTATTTTTCATGAGATTATTTGGTGGTGTAGTTGATTCTATGGAGGCTCAACCGCGCTTTATCTTGCGTAAATG